>Ga0208106_1000325_pt1 | contig 16800 bp, 22 predicted proteins | sample CryBogCBE25Jul08_FD_184577 | JGI IMG/M metagenome (GOLD analysis project Ga0208106, IMG submission 184577) | Freshwater microbial communities from Crystal Bog, Wisconsin, USA - CBE25Jul08 (SPAdes) | ecosystem: Environmental > Aquatic > Freshwater > Lake | place: Crystal Bog, Wisconsin, USA...
GTCATGAGCAACATGACTCTATTTCTGAGTGCATGTGGTCTTGTTGCGATGTAATCTAAAACCCTACGAATTTCTTTATCTGTGAATGTTTTTGCCTGTGCCATTTTATTGCTCCTTAAAAAATAATAATTACAGAGCTATAGTGTGTTTTCTTTGATGTAGTTTGAGCAACCGAAAAGATAAAGTATGGCTAACCATCAGGTTATTCCAAGAATCAATGACTTACATCACAAAACAAATATTTTGTATATTTTGTTTGGTTTTTAAAAATACCCATTTATCTATTCATTCTGTGGCATTTAGACTACAGAAATACCAAGATTTGTTTAAAAGCCCTGTAAGCAATTATTTATATCTCAGCTACTAAGATATTCGATTCAGGAAGATCTCAGCTTATACAAGGTATTTGAATACATATAGGAGCGAACACGTTCGCTCGTGATTTCGCTTACGCTCATCACATTTTTTTAAGTCTTTTATTAATATGAATGCTTTTGAAGAGCTTTCGCTAGATTCAACCTACACTGAGCCCTAAGCAACAGGCACAGTGTAAGTAAAAAGAATCTTTCGCTGAGTTCTTTACTACACCACTTAGGGCACAACCAAATTGGTAAGGGCGGTTTCGCGGTCTCCTTTTATGTGCGGCTTGAAACGCAATGTATGTACAAAAGCATAAGTGGCTACCTTTGTACTATTCGCAAGTTACTGTGTAAGCAGAGCTTGCTCGTGACGCTATAGCTGGGCTATCGTCTTTGTGCTTGATACATATACTTGTTTCAATTAGGTTGCAAATCTAATAGCGTCCGGTCAAGGATAGTGAATACAAGTCTCTGCTACTGCTCAGAAGTTCCATGACTGCGACACCAATGTCCAGCTTTAGGGCGACATCGTAACTGAGTGTCGCAGCTCGTTTCAGTAGTAATTGTTGAAAACAGAGCTTTCCTATGATCTGCTTTCATAGTTATTTAGCTAAACCAAATAAAACCCATGACAAATCTGGTTCAAATTCTTTGATCTTGGCAAAATCAGGCAGAAATCGGTTGTCCAAACCGAATTTCCGAATATAAATTAAGTGTGCCCATTAACTTATAGGAGAAAACGATGAGCACATTAAGTACATTAAAACTAGTAGCAACAAAGAAGCCCTTACATCAACCAGCAATCGTGGTTCGCAGAAATAAACTTTCAACCAAACTGTGGGAGCAGATCCAGTTAGCCAAAAGTCAGATTAGCGGTCAACCATTCGTAGTTACCAAGTACCGTAGCGTCAAAGATGCTGACACTGGTTTTCGCAAGCAGGTTGAAGTTCCTAAACGTATTAAACCTTGGTGGTTCGTCGCTGATTCAGGCAAAGTTTGTTTTTCAGTGCGTTACGGATCTTGGACGATTGAACTAGCCAAGGGTAAACCCAGTGTAGAAGTGGCCAGTGCTGAAGATTTGGTTCGGGCACTAGAAACAGTCAAACAGGCTGTTGAAGCAGGGGAGCTTGATACTCAGATTGAAACAGCAAGCGCCAGTTTAAGGTCGGGCTTCAAAAGGTAAGTACACAAGCGTCCCATAATGGGACGCTTGATTTTGGTCTGTTGCATAAATTAGGCTAAATAATTGCATGAACAAATATCTAGCCAGTGTGCGTATCAAAGGTAAAACCGTCAAAATGGCAGTGTTTGCTGACTGTTCCTTACATGCACGACTTATTCTTCAATATCAATTTGGAATAAATTCTCTAGTATCTTCACCAGTTCAGGTCAATGAGGCTGAAACAATCAAACCCTTAACCCCTGATCAAGCAAGAATAAAGTCCATGCAGGATCGCGTAAAACGAGATCAACAGGCAGTTCGAGCTGAACGTGCTAGGCAGAAAATAACTAGAGCACAACAGCAAATTACTCAAGCGATCAATCCTCAAAGCTAACCGTCCATTAACTAGGCGCTTGAACTCATAAGTACTGTTATCCCCAGCTCTAGTGTCGTGTTTAACACGACATTACATTAAGGTTTAGGGGTATCGTGATGGTTGTCAATCCCATCCTCAAACTTTGTATCATGGTCGGTCGGTACCGTTTGATGGTCTGCGAAAGGTGATGAGTCAGAATAACGTAATGACTAGAATTTTTTGGAGAATTTAATTAAGAATAAATTACTTAATTGGGAATATACTGTATTTGACTTCCATGTATAGCTGAAGCTTATTATGGAATTTGTCTCTGGTAATGGGATTGCATAATAAGGTGTAAAAGATAGGTAACGCATTCTATTGCCATCTGAGTTGGGTGTATTAACAGAATAGAGGTAGCCTGATATGGACACAGGTGTTCCAAGGTAGTCATCAGTTACTTGATTAACATGAATAGTATTGATGCCAAAAATACCCACTTCGGGAACTTTTGTTAAACCACTTAGTTCAGTAATAATAACATTACCACTTTTATAGGTTGAATTGGAATTTGTTGAATTGTATTGATAAGAAATTCTCCCAGCCAATGCCAATTTGGAATCATTGTAGATTACAGCCACTGTTGGTGTGTATGACCAATAGCCCAAACCGATATTGACTGGTGTTGTTACACTATAACTGCCTGTTGGGGCTGTAATTCCAAATCCTAAAAAAAATTTAGAACGATCGATATTTTTTGACCAGTTAACTTCGGTAACCAAATCCCCAACACCAGAATCTGAGGCGCTATTAGCAGAATTTAAATTTGTAATAAATTTTTGTGCTATCGAATTTGAAGCGATGGAGCACTGGTTACTAGTTAGTAGATTATTACTACAAGTGGCACCTGAAATTGATGATAAGGTGATATTCGGTGATCGAGTTATATCCAAGATAGGAATTGCAGTAGATAAGTTAAAGCGCCCGCCTAAAAATTGATCTTTAAATGAATATCCACTAATTAGATTAAATCCTGAAAACTTTTGTGAAAAATTGGCATTGATATTTAAAGTTCCTGAAACAGTTCCTAAAGTAGGGGAACCGATTGGGATATTTGAAACAACAGTTGGATTTAAGCTGGTTCCATCACCAAATGCAACCCCAGTTACCTCTCCTCTTAAAGCAGATATAGATCCAAAAAAACCATAAGATGCTGACTCTTCTGAGGCCGAAATATCAGCAACTAGTGTTCCACTTTGTGAATAATGAATTCTTTGATTTTCTAATGCATAAACAGTGAAATTATTTACTATTAGTAGTAAAAATATTAAAGACTTTCGAGAGAAATTTTTAAGCATGAAAATTACTTGGGCTTATAAAACTAGGCTTGATGAATCTTGATACATCTATGCAATAAATATATGGTGATCAAGGCACTTAACGCAAAAAATATGAATGTTACGATTAAAAATTTTTCATAAAGTAAGTAAGTAGCCAAAGAGATATAAATGGCACCAGTTGCAATTGAACTATAAAGTGCCCATGATTTATCAAATAAAAGACCAATTGATTCAAATAGGCGCAATAATCCAATGAAAAGAAAGACTAATGCAATATAAAAAGATACTTCGCTATTTTGTGGCGGAAAAAAAGATATTATTAAAGAGAAAATAACATCTTGATTATTAGATAGAAATTTAAAGGAATTATTGAAATCAATACTATCTATGTTGGAAGATATATAGTAAAAAATACCTGCTAGTACAAAAGCCATAATGCTTCGTATCAGTTTTAATAGAACGATTAATTGGACTCCTCTAATCTTGGTTAGTTCTAATTCTTTCACAGGACTAATTAGAGTTTAAATATGAGATTTAATGATCAGCTGTACCAAACAACGATACGCAATTTTCTATGAGGAATTCCCTGTATTCTGAGGTGAACCAATAAGGGTTTTGTTCAAGATAGGTTGAACGAAGCATGTGAGCCAAACCTCGGAGGTTGATTTTAATTTTGTCATGATTAAGTTGTTTAAATGTATCAGTTTTGTCATTCTTTATAATTTGGCTAAGCGGATTTATGAGAACATCAATTGCGTTGGAGATTTGTTCTGGTCGCGAAGTATTTTGAATGAAAACCTTATATAAAGTTAAAACAGTATTAATATTTCTATGTCGCAAATCCCCAAGGTAGTGATCAATAATCAATATTGAAAGTTGTCGCACAGTACCAGTATTGGGAAACAGCTTCAATTTTTCCTCACAAGATTTATGAACTTTTCCAAGATAATAGCCATATATTTTGGATAGAATATCGTTCTTATCTTTAAAATATCTATAGACAGCACCAACGGAGTAGCCTGATTTTTTTGCCACATCTAAAATACTAATCTTATCTAGAGGAATTTTATCAACGTGACTAATTTGTAATGTCGATTCTATGATGTTTGTAGCGGTAACCTCAGCTCGTAATTGCTTAGGTTTATTTTTTGTATTTTCAAGATGAATTTGCATGTATGACTTTATGAAGTAATGAATTTAGATCTTAACTTTGTTCAGTTCCAACAAAGTCCTTTTTAGCTCTAATTTGATGCATTTATTTATGACCCGGAATTGACGCACAAATAAAGTGTTTTAAAGACTTGAAGCGAAAATCGTAAAAGTTAGTAACGAATAAATCATGCTTTAGATTTGAATATGTGAAATAACTACTTGATTACGAAAATATTAAAGTCTAATAGAAGCTTTATTTAATATATGCTAACAAGGTTTCAACTTCTTCGTTTTTTATTAACCGAATAAAAAAAAATAAATTTGAATTTATTGATAAGAAATATCAACTAAATCATATAGATGGAAGATTATAAAAAACGAAACAATACTACCCAATTTTTTAATATAAAACGAATTTTTTCATTTAAATTAGTATCTTAAGAGATAAATCTATTAATTTGTTTCTTTATCCAAGCTTCTCATATTAATTAATTTAAGAAACATTAAGGAATACACTTGTCTATCGAAAAAACACCGGAAATGTATTTCCTGCCACGTGCAATCTTCATGTCTCGCTGGTTGCAGGCTCCTTTGTATGTTGGTCTCATTGTTGCCCAGGGAATTTATGTATGGCAATTTTGGGTAGAGTTATATGTTTTATTAATTAATGTTTTTTCATCACACAAAGTAGTTTCTGATACTGAGTTGATGTTAGTTGTTTTGGGCCTGATTGATGTTGTGATGATCTCAAATCTTTTGGTGATGGTTATAGTTGGTGGATGGGAGACTTTTATTTCAAGACTAGGGCTTGAAAAACACCCTGATCAACCAGAGTGGTTGTCTCACGTGAATGCAGGTGTTTTAAAAGTGAAACTTGCTACAGCTATTATTGGTATTTCATCTATCCATTTACTTAAAACATTTATAAATGCAGAAACTCTTGACGAAAAAACATTGATATGGCAAACAGTCATCCATATGGCTTTGGTGCTATCGGCAATTGCAATTGCATACACTGAAAAAATTACTACATCTATCTCAGTGATTTCCGAAAAATAAAGATATTTTTTGTATTAATACGTTTAAATCTATAAAACAAGCATCCTTATCAAACTGACATCAGTACAGTTTGATATTTTCATTTATAAATTGTTTAGCTGTTTTAATTAATAAATTACGATAGTTGTCAGAATGAAAATATGAAATATTTTCTAGTAAGGGTGCAGATACCATGGAAGATATTCCACGAAGAAGAATCCTAATCGTATCTTCTTCTATTTTCGGAAAAGTGCCACTAACGTTTCTTTGGGTCACTGATATAAAGCTAGGAATTAGAATATCAATCGATGTTTGAATCAACTCAGGCTCAATTGTAGATCTAATGAATAGACGATATAAGGTAATCATTCCTTGAATATCCCTTGATTTAAAGTTATCTAAATAGTGATCAATGAGTAGTATTGATAGTTGTTCAAATCTGTCATTATTTGAGAAAGAATCAATTATACTTGCTGCCTCAGTATGAATTTTTGATAGAAAATATCCGCACAAGGTCGCCAATAAGTCATCTTTATTATCGAAATACCTATAAATGGTTCCAATCGAATGGCCTATCAAGATAGACAATTCTTTTAGCGTAACTCTTTCATAAGAAAAATTATTATCCTCAATGAGTTTGAGGGTGCAATCTAAAATTTCTAGACAAGTTAATTCACCTCTTTTTTGTTTGGATGGGTGTTTTAGGTAATGGAAAATTTCCATAAAAATCTTAATTTATTTAAGAGCAAATAATCATTTAAGCACTTTTTAAAATTAAGTAAAAGAAAAAAAGATGATATTGAATTTAAAAAAATAAGTTTGTATTTTTTTCTCTAAAAATCACTTTAATTCAATAACTTATATTGTTATAAAAAGTGAATAAAACACACCTAATAGGTTGGTTATTTTTAAAGTAATTACTGTAAATTGGTACATGTTATTTTTTAGGCACAAAATTAATATTCGTATTTAACACAGAGATATTTGATATGGTTTATAGAGGAATCCAGTTCCTTATTAATGGCATTGATATGCAATTTATCAGAAATAGTTTATTACTAATTCTGATTACTTTTTGTTTTATGAAATTAGATTCAAAAATGAATAACTCTAATAATGACAAGAAAGATGTCTAGGCTAGTTCTTTGAAAAATTATTTACGAATTTATAACAAATTAAAAAATGAAGAATTGAGATATAAATATGAATCCACTAGGTCGAACGATATTCTTATCTCGTTGGTTACAAGCACCACTGTATATTGGTCTTATTTTGGCGCAAGCAATTTATGTATGGCAATTTTGGATTGAAATTATTCATCTTTTAGGAGATGTTTTCTCGTCATCGAAGCATCTCGGTGATGCTGAATTAATGTTAATCGTTCTTGGATTGATAGATGTTGTCATGATTTCAAATTTATTAGTAATGGTAATTGTTGGTGGGTGGGAAATATTTATATCACGTTTAAGACTTGACTTACATCCAGATCAACCAGAGTGGTTGTCACATGTCAATGCGGGCATATTAAGAGTTAAATTAGCAGTTTCAATTATTGGTATTTCATCAATTCATCTCCTTAAAACATTTATTAATTCTTCTAGCTTGGATGGAAAAATACTATTTTGGCAGACTACGATTCATATGGTACTAGTTCTTTCAGCAATACTTATTGCGTGGACAGAAAAAATAACGATGGGAATCTCTCCATCAGTTTCCAAGAATAAGGTCGCTGATAAAGATCAACATAGGAGTTCACTTGCTGATATTCAATTAATTGATAGTCAATCCTTTGATCAACCAATAATCTTAGTCGATCACCCTTCTAAAAAGTCTATTGCTGCTTAAACTAATCATCAAGATTCATTGCTTTAAGGGGGTGGCTGATCAATGCTCTTACTAAAATTAACATTAACTGTATCCAATATGAATATTTTATCAATGTATTTACTGAATAACTAAAAGTGGACTTTATTTAATTCCAAATTTAGAGGAGAGTTGTTATGGACTCGAGGTTTATTGCTTCTTTTATCTTATTGACAGATGTTGTGGCTCTCTGGACATACCTTCGGTTAATTGGATCCCCTATGAAAGAAAATTGCGGAAAAATTAAATTTTATATATTGAGTTTTACCTTTGTTACCTATGGAATCTTTAGTCTCAAATTAGTTGAAATGCTTTTTCCTTTAAATGTCGGAAATGTATAAGTAAATTTAGATTGAAAATTTAAGATATATCAACCTCAAACATCAAGACAATTTAACAGCAGCTTTTGTCTACACCAACCTTCTGCTGATACCAATTCCCAACCACTTAACTCCAACCTAAGCCATACTTCAAACCGCATAAGTCAAACCTAAATTGCGAAACTGTACGACATTGTTAAGTTATTGTTTCGATTAGATTTTCGCGCCTTCTAAGCCGTAGGTCGCACGTTCGAATCGTGCTGGGCAGGCCAAAAGCTATCCTTTTGCTTTGTAATGTAGAGGAAAGGCTGAAGGGTCTCTAATGGAGTCAATAGATAAATCGATATCTAAGTTTGGCCAGTAGATATGTTTTTCAGATGGCCATTCCACTTCACAAAGCTCTTTAATAGTTACATCCTTAAACCAAGGGAAGTTCTCAAAAGAAAGAAACAGTTCTTCAGTTGGCAATAAAAGCCAAAAACCTTGCGATGAAACCTGTGTGATTTCAATCAGAGAAGTGAGTGTTCCAAGCATTTGTAATTTCCTCATAGTGAAGAATAACTAATTTTCTAATTGCATTAATTTGCTGATCAGATAACCCATAATTTACAGCAATTATGACATCAGGTGTTAGCCAAAACTTAGCTTCACCATCAGCATGGCTTACGTGAACATGAATTCGAGGCTCTTCTCTTGAAAAGAAGAAAAACCTAAAGCCATTTTCTTTGAAGATAGTTGGAGACATAACTTATTATAATGTTTGCACATATTCCCTAAATCAGTGTGGACATTCATTATTAAAAGAGTTTCTAATTCTTAAGTTATTGTTTCAAATAGATTTTCGCGCCTTCTAAGCCGTAGGTCGCAGGTTCGAATCGTGCTGGGCAGGCCAAAACTCAAACTCTAATTGTTATAAGGGATATCAATTTCAAGGAATTGATTACCTGAGGAGTGATCAATAGCATTAACTATTTTTGCAGCTGATAGTTTTATTCTCGGCCAACTAGTAGTTTTCAATAAAATGATTGCTATTTTACGATTTGCCAAATTTTGTTGATAGCCAAGGTTTGTATCTGTTGTTACAAAGACCTCAAACCCTTCAGATTCTGCTGCTGCAAGTAATTCACCGTTTTTGAGAGTTGACCAACCCAATTCAAAGGCAGTTAGAACTTCATGTTTTGGTAAGAATTCCCTTAAAGGTGCGGGCGTGCCTTGATCAAATAATATTTTCACGCTGCATATAATGAATTTTTAGCTACGAAGTCTAAAACTGCTTTGACTTGTTCTAATTTGACACCTGGGAAGATTTCAGTAAATTCTTGAGCTGTAATCCCATCTTCAAGATTTTCAAAAAGCGCAGCAATTGGTACACGCGAGCCAGCAAATACCAAAGAACCGCTAACACGTTCTTTAGCACTCTCGACAGCTTGACAGTTTGACCAATTGATCATTTTTAAACTCCTTGAATAAGTTTATTATGCTCTCAATGATTAATTTGAGCAAATGAAAGCCATTCAGATAATAGGTAATTATGCCCACGGCATGAGAAGCCCAAGTTCGCACATTCGAATCGTGCTGGGCAGACCAAAACTCCAAAATTAAATTACTGAAGAGATTGTGCTAAACGTGGGTGAGATTGCCAACCTTGGCTTCCGTTTTGGGATGGGGCTGGTTCCACCGTAAGAGATAATGGGGGACTAAACTCTATTTTTAGGGATATTTGAAGCCGTGGGTCTCTGGTTATTTTTTTGCACTAAAATAATGAAAAAGGCCTCAATTTGTAGCATTCCCCCCCTTTTCTATAGCTACTTCTAGGTAGATTAATCCTATTAATTTGTCATGATGTTTTGATAAATTTCAATCGAATTATTTTATATTTGAGAAGGATAAATGGAGTTCTTAAGTTTTTTGATGATCTTGAGTTATTTTCTAATTGTCATTGGAGTTGTTCAGTGACTATCATCTAATTCTCTACTCTTTGATCATGATATTTGAATACGTCTAGTGCATTCGCAAGGGTATACCACAATATTTTTTATTTGAAATAAGAAAAGAATATAAAAAACTAAATTTTTAATATGAATCTAACACAACTTGTATATGTCAGCAAAGCAAGCCAGTTGATGGGTATGCTTTCATTAACTCGAATTTTAGATAGTTCTGTTAGGTGGAATGAAGCTCACGAACTTACTGGAGTTTTGTTTTACGACAATGGTTATTTTTGTCAATTATTAGAGGGTGATAAATATGAAATATTAGCTGTCTGGGATAGGATTAGTAGTGATAAAAGACATCATATCCTTCGACGCTTAGACTTAACATCCATCCAGAAAAGAAGTTATCCCAATTGGAAACTTAGATTTTATGGTGCAGAGCAAATTGCAAGGCATTTCAAGCATATGGCTGGTATATTAGATGGAATGCCAGAGCATGATCATGAGTTACTAAAAATAATGCGGAATATCATTGTTGAATAAAGATCAAACAAATCTTAACGCAGTCAAGATATCAAACATGAGGGTTTAAATGGAACATTACAAACCAGTCAATATTTCAGACAAAATTGCGAGACTATTTACAAAGAGCATGCGTTTTTTTGCAGATACATTCTTTCAGAAACGTTATGGTCATCGTGCGGTAGTTTTAGAAACTGTTGCAGGGGTGCCAGGAATGGTTGCTGGAATGTGGACGCATTTGACTAGTCTACGCAAAATGCAAACTGGCTATGGACCGAAAATTCGGACATTGTTGTCAGAGGCTGAAAACGAGCGGATGCATCTCATGACATTCATCGCAATTGCTAAACCCAATGCTTTTGAACGGATTTTGGTATTGCTTGTTCAAGCGGTATTTTGGAATTTCTTTTTCGTTATATACGTATTCTTTCCAAGAACAGCACATCGTATTGTGGGTTATTTTGAAGAGGAGGCGGTCTATTCCTATACTGAATATCTAAAGGAAATTGATGATGGCAAGATAGAGAACATTGATGCACCTAAGATCGCAATTGAATATTGGAATTTACCTCAGAATGCTAAGTTGCGAGATGTTGTGATAGCCGTGCGTGAAGATGAGGCGCATCATCGAGATACCAATCATCAATTTGCTAATGAGTATGATCAATAACTTTTAGGTATCAACCACTTAATTGATTATGGCTATTATCCCCTCAGATTAAACTACCTTATTCAAATTCCTCAATGGGGTGGGGCTAGCTTTACCGTAAGAGACCATGGAAGACTATGGGATACTTTCTCAAACTCCCAACTATCGTAAACGTCATTAGAATTTTGGTTTTCCCATTACGGCATCGCTTAGCCATGTCGCGATTTCAGGGAAAACGCACAATACGAAAACAGCAAAGAACATTAATAGAACAAATGGAAAGACTCCCCAAATAATATCTCTTAAAGAGATGTCTTTTGCAATATTTTTAATCACAAAGATATTGAGGCCAACGGGGGGGTGAATCAAACCTGTTTCCATGATGATGGTCATCACAACGCCAAACCAGATTAAATCGAAGCCAGCACTGCGAAGTGGTGGCAGTATGATGGGTGCAGTCATTAGGATGATAGAGACTGGCGGTAAGAAGAAACCAAGAACAATAACTAAAATCAGAATCGCCACTAGTAATAGCCAGCGAGATGCATGTAAATCGACAATAAATTGAGCGGCTGATTGACTTAAATGCAAAAAGCTCATCACATTTGAAAAGAGTAAAGACATACCAATAATCAGCATGAGCATGACGGATTCTTTTATGCTTGACTCCAATAGAGGACCTAGGTCTTTCAATCGCCACATCTTATAAATAGCCATAATTAAAACAAACGCCAAAACGGCTCCCAGTCCTGCTGTTTCTGTGGGGGTTGCATAGCCGCCATAGAGGGCTACCATCACACCAGTCAGTAAGATTAAGAATGGAAGAACTCGAGGCAGAGCACTGAATTTTTGTTGGATTGTATAACTTTTTCTCTCCAAAATTGGATGGTTTGAGCCAGTTTCATTAAATGATGACAGTGCGGATTGATATTCTTTTTTATAGCGAAACACCGTATAGATAGAAAATAAAGAAACTAAAAGTAATCCTGGAAACATTCCAGCAAGGAATAGTCGACCTAAAGATTGCTCCGCAGCCACTGAGTACAAAATCATCGTGATGGATGGGGGTAGCAAAATACCTAGGGTTCCACCCGCAGCGATAATCCCTGCAGCAAACCCTGGGGAATAACCCCGTTTTCTCATCTCAGGGATACCCGCACTGCCAATTGCAGAACAGGTAGCCGGACTTGAACCTGCCATCGCGGCAAAAAGTGCGCAGGCAAATACGTTTGCAACACCTAATCCACCTGGAACTTTACCCAGCCAAACATGCAGGGCTCCATAAAGATCTTTACCTGCAGGAGACCGACCGATGGCAGCACCTTTGAGGATAAATAAGGGAATCGACATGAGGGTTATACTCGCCATTTCTTCGTAGACGTTTTGTGCGACAGTGTCTAATGAGGAGGCAGGCATGAAAAAATACATAAAAATGACCGCAACGCATCCAAGTGCAAAGGCAATAGAGATGCCCGAAAACATAATCAATAGGGTGACTAAGCCAAAAAGTAAACCAATCGTTAAGACCGACATATTAATAGTGTGCTTGAGAAGTTATTTCTGTTGGGCGAGGCAGAAATAGTTGTAGGAATATTTGTAACGCTAAAAAGCTCATGCCAACTGCCATGATTGAATAGGGAAACCATAAGACAGGCCCCCAAGAAGAGTTGGTAATTTGATGATCAACATATGCTTCGATCGTAAGATCCCAGGATTTCCATGCAAAGAATGTACAGAATGAAAAGCTCAATAAGTCTGTGATCCAAGAACGCGCTTGATTAACTTTTTCTGGCAAGATACTCGCTATAGCTGAAATACCAACATGTCCACGGATCTCTTGAACATAGGCAGCGCACAGGAAGGTGCTTGCGACTAAGCAAAATAGAGATGCTTCATCTTGCCAATCATTAGCTAGATGAAAAAATGCACGAGAAAGAACGCTATAGCTTAGAATTAATGCAGATACAGTTAAACATACCGAACCGAGAATAACAAATCCTCGGTTGATTAATGTCATCCATTTTTGTAAAGAAACAAACATATTTAAGTGAGTTTAATTGCAGATTTCATCATGGCAGCGCACGTCTCATTTTTATCTGAGAACTCTTTCCAAGCGGATGCACTTGCAATAGTCTGCCATTTAGCGATAGCTTCATTATCAAGGTCAAATACTTTGTTACCAGCACGAGCAAACTGAAGGGCAACATCCGTATCATCATCTTTAGCGGCATTGGTTCCAAACTGTTCTAATTCGGTGCCAACAGCCATCATGATATCTCGTTGATTTTTAGGTAAAGAATCAAACACCTGCTTTGAGATAAATAGGGGCTCAAGCATGTACCAATAGGACTTATTCCTGGCGCTAGTAAAGTTTTTGGTTAGTTCAGCCATTTTAAAAGACATTAAGCTTGCTGAAGAGGTATAAACAGCATCTAATGCGCCTGTTTGAACTGCTTGGTAGATTTCGTTGGATGGTACAGATGTCATGACAGATCCACCAGCCGCTTTGAGCATGGAGTCGAATTCACGACTACCACCTCTGACTTTCAAGCCTTTTAAGTCATTTGGAACAACGATAGGTGTTGATCTTGAAGCCACTCCACCAGCTTGCCAAACCCAGCTCAGAATAACGACACCCTTGTCATTCATCACCTTATTAAGAATCTTGCCACATTCAGCATTTTTCCAGCGGGCACCTTGTTCATAACTTGTAACAAGAGCTGGCATTAAGCCAATATTAGCTTCAATAACTTCACCACCTGCGTAAGGCATGGGGTAATAACTCATATCTAAAGCACCTTTACGCATTGCGCTAAATTGCGCCATGGTCTTCATTAAAGATGAGCCAGGATAAACCTCGAATTTCAATGCGCCATTCGAACGTTTTTCAACCTCTTGTGCAAACTTGCGGCACAAACGGTCACGAAAGTCACCCTTTTCAATCGTGCCACCAGGAAATTGATGAGAAATTTTCAGTGTTTTTGACTCGGTAGCTAATGAAAAAGCGTTGGCACCAATTAGGGGAGCACTTATGGCTCCTAACACTATTTTTCTTCTAAAGTTGTCCATAGTTAGCCTCCTAAAGTGATTGGAAAAATGAAGTGAAGATGAATTTTAATGGCAGTTATAGAAAATGATAGATTTTTATCTTACATGATTTTCTTATTCTTTTGTCTCAAGCTCATGAGAATTAAGGGTTTTCCTTATATGAAAAAAACTTTTCAGAATCAAAAAAATTCCAAGTAAAAGTTGTATTTTTTGCCATCTGAAAGTCGAATGAACTTTTCATTAAAAGTCCTCTATTTTTGGGGCTGATATAAAGCATGTCTCAGGTCATACATAATGGCATCAACATGTAAATTAAAAGCAAATTCACTGCTTTCAATTAGGACTATTATCTCCTGAGATAAATCAGCATGGATCTAGGCCGTGCGTTGCAGGCTGAAATCACTGTAAGAGATCCTTGTGGGACTATTGGGAAGTGGTGGGATATTTGAAGCCGTGGGTCTCTGGTGTTGGGATGGGAGATTACTTCGTTTATTTTTTAGACAAATTCTGATTAGATTTTCGCGCCTTCTAAGCCGTAGGTCGCACGTTCGAATCGTGCTGGGCAGGCCAAAACTCCCAAAAATTACTTGAGTAAAGATAAAACTGTGATTAGGCTTTATAAAGCCTTACGTTATTTACGTCTAAATTGAAGATAGCTTGAGTATTTTATTTCATATAGCAAGCCTTAAGACCAAGATTTAAGGCGAGTTCTAACATTTAAATGCTTTGAGATAGAATGTTGTCATGCAGAATATTAGTCTTCAATCTACTATTTCAAAATTTAATTCCATCATTTTTAGTGGACTCATTTTGCTATGTCTAATGGGAACTCAATTTTCAGGCATAGTGCATGAAATTAGTCATGATTCTTTTTTCAAAGGATCTATCACAAATTCAGCTAAAGTAAGTTCAGATTCAGCTTTTGGACATGATTCATCCACTAAATTTTGTAAATTATTTGATGGATTAGCGTTATCAGGTCTGGTAGCTGGGTTTTTATTTGTTCTTTCACTAATAACTCAATATACAGATCAATATAAAGAATCAAAGCTATTCTTTATCCGGTTATCTGTAAATTCTCCCTATTCCTCAAGAGCTCCTCCAAAGTATTAATCCATTAGTTATTTTTACGGATTAATTAGGCCTATCCCTTTTGGCCCAAATGGAGTTATTGATGAAATTATTTAAAGTTATTTTTGTTATTTTTGCTTTTTTTATTTGTATAAATTCTTATGCAGAGGATTTTGGAAATACTTATTTATTAAACAATCCTCAAGCATATCAATCTGAATCATCCAGAAATGAAACAGAGCAGTGGAGTTTACGCGGACAGCTTACTTATGTAGCTCAACAGAAAAACAACTTTCGATCTTCTTACTCTGGTTCAAATAGCTTATTAAACGCATCTGAAGGCAGTTCAGATAAAAGTTATACCTTGAGTGCTACAGCTTATTTGGGCGCAAGACTATGGGAGGGAGCTGAGCTTTTTTATAATTATGAAATGTTTGAAGGTACCCCTTTTGGTGGTCAACTAACTGGTTTAGGTGGTATCCAAAATGGTGAGTTGCAAAAAGGATCTTTTGCACCGCCTGTGTACTATACTGCCAGAGCTTTTGTAAGACAGTCATTCAATTTTGGTGGTGAGCAAGAGTATATCGAAGGAGATATTAATAGCCACCTGGCTGGATATGTTGATAGAAAAAGACTAGTGATTAATTACGGAAAATTTGCTAGTTTAGATTTTTTTGACAAAAACATATATAGCCATGAGACACGAGAAAATTTCTTAAATTTTGCTATTTTCTCAATGGGAGCTTATGGCTACGCGGCTGATGCTAAAGGATTTACTTATGGTGTAGTTGGAGAGTTGTATCAGGATGATTGGGTTTTAAGAGCGGGAAGGTTAGCGATTCCTGCAACCCCAAACCAATTAGATTTGGATTACAGTTTGACTCAAGACTATATAGATCAAGTAGAACTTACACATAATCATAAGATTGGTGATAAGCCTGGAGCGGTTCGTTTTCTCTTGTTCCAACAGCATGCCTTGATGGCAACTTATCAAGGTGCAATTAATCAATATTACCAACAGCCTAGTTTTGGGCCCCCGAATATTCTGACTGCACGCTTTAATGAGCAAAATATGTGGGGTTATGGATTAAACATTGAGCAGGCTATTACTAAAGATATCGGTTTATTTGCACGCTGGAGTTGGAATTCAGGAAATACAGAAACTCAGACTTTAGATGTAAATAGCTCACTTTCTGGAGGGATATCTATAAAGGGACCTTCTTGGGGAAGATCAGAAGATACTATTGGATTAGGTTATGCGATTAACGGTCTTTCTGCCGCAGCAATCAATTACCTACAATTAGGGGGTATGACGATGTTCATAGGAGATGGGGCACTCGCATATAAACCTGAACAAATTTTTGAAGCCTATTACTCTTACAAAGTATATAAAAAGTTGTATTTAACAGCTGACTACCAATATATAGCTAGCCCTGCATACAATTCAGATCGTGGCCCAATACACTTCTTGGGTATTCGGGCTCATTTAGAAATGTAATGTAAGGTGTCATTTACGTCTGCGATATCTGAAATTCCAAAGTTCTTAGATCGATTGAATGAAAACAGAAGAAAAAACCATTGGATAGAAGCTCAAATGGTGCTGTAAACATTAAAAGGACTTACTTCTCAAAAAGGTGGTAATCGTATGGCTCAAGAAGTTCGGAATTTAGAAAAAATACTTCGTGATAGATTCTTGATTGATACAACTCAAGTTCAATCATTGCACCTAGGCTTTAATGAATTAGTTTAAGCATGGCAAAGTAAAAATCCTTGAATGCAATAATTTTTTTAACTTAATAATAATTACATTAAGATTAGAAAGTTATTTAATTTGAACTGGAAACTTTGGTGCTTAATTCTCCAAAAGTTAATTGAATACTTATGTTAGGGTAATCCCCCCATTAATAACTGAACTCAAAAGTAGAGTAAGTTAAGCAACCATGGCCAGCCGCTGTTTAGGGGTAAAACCGCCCAATGCCATGTTTGG
>Ga0208106_1000330_pt1 | contig 16741 bp, 19 predicted proteins | sample CryBogCBE25Jul08_FD_184577 | JGI IMG/M metagenome (GOLD analysis project Ga0208106, IMG submission 184577) | Freshwater microbial communities from Crystal Bog, Wisconsin, USA - CBE25Jul08 (SPAdes) | ecosystem: Environmental > Aquatic > Freshwater > Lake | place: Crystal Bog, Wisconsin, USA...
TATTTTTCCTTACACTGAGGCTTAGTATCCGCTGCCGAAGACTAAAAAAGATTTTATAAATTCATTTAAGCTATTTCTCTTCAATCCCAGGGTAAGTTTTCATAAAAACATGAAATTGCTCCGTAAATATCGTTAAATGCAGGCAATGATTCTTCAACTTCAATCACCAGGTCTTGGTAACCTTTTTGAGCCATATTCATTATTTTTGGATCAGAAAGGGATTTTGAATTTGCTTGAATACCCCTTGATTCTGATGAGGCGACAATTAATTCTTTTAGTTTTAGTCTTTCCCCATGAGACCAATCTTTAACTTCATTGAGAAGTAAAGCTAAATCGTAGACATCTTGCCTGCGATTTCGTTGCCTTATCGTTTGCTGCAATAAAGAACGATATTTCTCCGCCATTAAATTAATAAGGCTATACGCTTGCATTCTTCCCCATCGGATAATTTCAGAACCTCTACATCTAGAACAGCTTCGTTATAACTATAGTCAATTTCAACAATTGAAGAAGCTTGTTTGGATTGCAGTCGTTTGATGGCATTAAAATTACTCCTCGGAGCATAGCCGATATTGAGGGCAAGTGTCGGAAAGCTTACATTTTTTTCCGCAGGCTTCAATTCTGATCGTTGAATTTTGCAACTGATGTCATAAGGAAGCTCTACAGAAGCTAATGAAAGTTGCGCTTCTAATTCTTCTATGAGTTCTTTCTCCTTACCCTGTGTGTAAATTTCACGTGTTGAGAAATCAGCATCTTTTGTAAACCGACTGCTTTCATAACGAAGTGCCATCAGCATTCCACCTTTCATAATCATTTTAGTTCGTAGTGCGGTGGATTGACCAATAGCAGTTAAGATAATATGAACAGCTTCCCGAAAATTCTTCTTATCTTCAGAAGCTTTCCTAACCCATGCAGCCAAATCGATATATTCAAAAGAGTTATTCATTGTGTTCAGTTGCGGTTAGAGATGGGAGGTTGATGGAAATTTTCCACTTTTCAGAAAAGTATGGCGCGTACTCACCTTCTGGGTCTAACTTTCTTGAGCCTCCCCGTTGTGCTAATTTTTCCCATTCATAAAATTTTGGACTATTTAAATGACAAACCTCAGACAAAAGATAGCCTGCTCGAACTTTATCAATAGCTGAGCCATGGCGCTCAATTTCATCAATAATAAGATTTAAGTATTTTTTTGCTTCTTGGATATAGATATCAACAGCATGTTGTAGGCCTCCACATAGGGATGGCTCACGTATCATATCTAAGAATGTGCGTCCAATGCTAGAAACTCGTAAATTTGAACCTAAAATCAGACGAAATGCTCCAAGTTGAGAACGTTCGCAAAAATGAATGGGGGTTTGGTTTACTCGAAGTATTTTTGCTGGTCTTAGTTTAGGTAGACCAGAGGCAAAATAAAAAGTCTGGTGCTCACGGAACTCATGTTCCATTCGCAGTTGTGCTTGGTTCCGCCATTCAGTTACTGAGGGTCTAGTAAGATACAGAATACTTGGAAAGCGATCTGTAAGGCCGTAATATTCCATCGCACTAAGATGAGAAACATAAGCGAACGGGTCTATGCTGCACATGATTTCAGAAGGAGATGCTTTGCTTTGACCAAATAGAAGGTAACTTTTAGTAACAGAAAAGGGGGCAATTTCTGAAAGTAATGATAGTTTGGTTAATTTCTCACAGATATGTTTAAAAACGATTTTTAATGCCTGTGGTGGTAGTTCTCGTTTTTGAGCATGAAAATATAACTGCTTAGCTAGCTCATAGCTAGAGATAGCAGGAGCATTGTGCGAGGCCAAGCTTTCAGCCATTGCGCCAAGAAGTTGTTCGCTTATTAAATTATAGTCAATGTTCATTATACTAGTATTAAAATACGTCCTAAGGACGTATTTTAATACTAGTATATTAATTAATCAAGAATTATTCTTCTTAAAACTTAACTAATTTTAGAGGTTCAAAATTTACAGGCCTTGGGCTTTTAAAGTCTTAAAAAGTTTGTTGGAACTTTATCACTCCCCAATATTTGTTTGGTGTTCACGATTGAATCAGCTACATTTTACAAATGACAGGCCTGATAGAGCGAACCGCCCAATCCTTACTATTAAAGTTATCGCCTAACTTATATCCAGAAGCTGGTTTAAATCTTCGCAAAAGCCTTTTGTGTAGCTTCGAGCATTTTTGCAATGACTACATCATCATGCTGAATCGATAAAAAGCCTGCTTCATAAGCAGATGGTGCTAAATACACACCTTCATCTAACATCGCATGGAAGAAACGTTTGAACTTCTCAATATCCGATTTAGTGATGTCGTCTAGTGTTGTAGGTTTATTTTTTGCAAAATAAATACCAAACATGCCACCAACGTGATCCGTAGCAAAATCATGACCAGCATCTTTAGCTAACTTTTCCATACCAGTTAATAGAGAAGCAGTTTGGGCTTGCAAACGCTCATAAAAACCTGGCTGACTAATTAAATTTAATGTGGTTAATCCAGCTGCAACAGCGAGAGGATTACCTGAGAGCGTACCTGCTTGGTAAACATTACCTATCGGAGCTAATTTCTGCATGATGTCTTTACGACCACCAAAAGCAGCCATCGGCATACCACCACCCATGACCTTGCCCAAGCAAGTTAAGTCAGGCTTGATGCCATGTAAGCTTTGCGCACCACCCAAAGCAACTCTAAATCCTGTCATGACTTCATCGTAAATCAACACTGCGCCATATTGGGTAGTTAATTCACGCATAGTCTTAATGTACTCAGGCGTCATTTGTACAAGATTCATATTGCCTGCAATTGGCTCAACAATGAGCGCAGCAACTTGTGAGCCAAATTGTTCAAAGGCAGCCCTCAAAGCTGCAAGATCATTAAATGGCAATACGAGAGTATGTTTGACTAAATCTTGCGGCACACCACCAGATGATGGGGCATTCGTTGCAAGATCTAATGATTGATCCGCAAAAGTTAAAAGGCCAGAACCTGCTTTTACTAATAAGCTATCGGCATGGCCGTGATAGCAACCTTCAAACTTGATAATCAAATCGCGACCAGTAAATCCACGTGCGAGTCTTAACGCACTCATCGTGGCTTCAGTGCCACTGGATACTAATCTTACTTGTTCAATACTTGGCACAAGCTGTGTAATACGCTCTGCCATTAAGATTTCTGCTTCTGTTGGCGCACCAAAACTAAAACTATTAACGGCAGCTTCCTGAATAGCTTTCACCACCTCAGGATGTGCATGACCCACAATCATCGGTCCCCAAGATCCAATACAGTCAATGTACTGCTTACCCTCAACATCCCACATGAAAGGCCCCTGGGCCTTAGCAATAAAGCGAGGTGTTCCACCTACGGATCTAAATGCTCTTACAGGAGAATTAACCCCACCTGGAGTCGTTATCTGTGCACGTTCAAATAAGGATTGGTTTGTCTTCATTGTTGTAATAGTTTAGGTTGCAACAGGCTTAAATAGCCATCATTTCAAAATCTTCTTTACGTGCTCCACACTCTGGACATGTCCAATTTGGTGGGACATCAGCCCACAAAGTTCCGGGAGCAATCCCTTCATCTGGAAGTCCAGCTTCTTCATCGTATACCCAACCACAGATGAGGCACATATAAGTTTTAAATTCCATGTCTTCTCGCTTTAATAATGATGTTTACTTCAATATTCTATTGTATTAGGCTTCTTTATCAATCGGAGGATTTGTGTTTTTTACAAATCCTTTACGGATTTCAAAACGAAATAATCGACATTCAATCGCACCATTAAATAATGGTGTTCGTTTAGTCTCTTTCATGCGTAATTGACCCGGCAATCCCATATCGGCTGTCAGCACATCCATTTGCCAACCATCGAAGTGTTCTTTGATATGTCGGCCATAACTCGCTAAAAATTCTACAAACTGTGGATCTGAAATGTTTTTAGGCAATGGATCTCGCGCACCTCGTGATTTTTTTTCTTCATCACGATCGCCCCTTCCACCCTTTAATTCAATACGCTCTCCATAAGGAGGATTAAATACGACTACACCCGTTTTTTTCATTTCCCCAAAGGGTGACTTTGCAGCCAAAGCATCAATCTGTCGAACCATCGGCAAGCCCGGTAAACCAGCTTTTTGCCAATTTCTTTGCGTAATAGCCACCATTTGCTCATTAATATCAGAGCCCGCAATCCTCAAGACCTGCTGCTCAGCAAGGCGCATCTTATCCTTGGCTAGCTGACAAATGGCTTGCCATATTTGTTGAACTTTAGTGTTTTGATACGGTTTGAGTCTTAAAAACCCAAAGCCCTGTATCTCACCGACTAAATCCACACGGCTCACCTGAAACCGTACTGGCTGCGATGGCGTGGTACTGGCTTTTATAGCCTGCGTTGGTTTAACAATTGTGAGGGGTTTATTTTTGGGAGATGCAATGACCTGACCCGTTTCCACAGCAATCGGCGCTACCCATCCAGAAGAAGCTGGTGGAGTATGTTTGGGAAGCTCTTCCTCAATGAATTCTGGAATCTTTTCTTTTTTAGGAATTACCTTAGGAGCAGACTCTTCTTGTACTTGCGGCTTTAATATTCCAGCGCGTATCGCCCCCGGCGGAATCTGTTTTGCAATTTGTGCAGCCTCAATCAAAAATGTGCCACTTCCGCACATCGGATCAAACAAGGGCATATCCGCTTGCCAAGCGGTTAAAGCCAAAATACCTGCAGCAAGATTTTCTTTTAAAGGAGCTGCGCCTTTTTCATCGCGCCAACCTCTTTTGAATAATGCCTCGCCAGAAGTATCAACATATATGGTGACCGCTGTAGGATCTAAAAATGCCATGACTCGTACATCAGGAGTTCCTGTCTCAATACTTGGACGTTTTCCTTTTACTTCTCTAAACCGATCACAAATGGCATCTTTAATGCGTAAGGTAATAAAGTTAATACTGTTTAGATTAGATTTTTGCGCAGTAACATCAACTCTTAAAGTTTGATCGGTTGTAAACCAATCTTCCCAACTGATTTTGTTAGCTGTTGCGTAAATATCTTCTTCTTTTTTATACGGCGCATGGATTAACTGCAACAAAACACGACTTGCAATCCTAGAATGTAAGTTAATCGCCATGGCGATTTCTAATCCGCCAACCAGCTCCAATCCACCCGTTGGCTTTAGTGGCAAAGCACCAACCTGAGCACTTCCTAAAGATTGTTGTAAGAGCTTGCTTTGCGTAGCATCAAGACCTAACTGACGATGTAATTCAGGGTCTTGATACTGAGCAATGATGTGATTTAACTCATCATGCAGTGGGGCCTCAAGGCCCCTCGGGCAAACGACAAAGAATTTCAAAAGGGTTTCAATATAACAAGTAAAGTAATGAGCACGAGCAAGAGTACCGGAATCTCATTAAACCAACGATACCAAACATGAGACTTCGTATTCGTGCCCGCCACAAACTTCTTAATCATTGCGCCACACATGTGGTGATAACCAATCAAAATAATGACTAATAATAATTTGGCATGCATCCATCCAGTGCCAGGACTTCTACCAACACCAAAATATAACCAAAGTATTAATCCAAAGATTAAGGCGCCAATCATCAAAATGTTCATAAAGCGATATAACTTTTGGCTCATGATAATCAAGCGAGACTGTACTGCCGGATCTTTATCCATGGCTAAATTAACCAAAATACGTGGTAGATAAAACAAACCAGCAAACCATGAGGTAATCAAAATAATATGTATCACTTTGACATATTGATAACTAAGCATTTCCATCCATGAATCCTTTTTAAGTGTTAATACAAAAAATCTTTAAGTACGAATTGAGCCATTACCTTTAACAAGATATTTAAGTGAGGTGAGTCCTTCAAGACCTACAGGCCCACGTGCATGTAACTTGTCATTCGAGATTCCGATTTCTGCTCCAAGACCATATTCAAAACCATCAGCAAAACGTGTACTCGCATTTTGCATAACGCTTGCACTATCGACCTCACGCATAAAACGTGCTGCTTTCTCTGGATTCTCTGTCATGATGGCATCGGTATGGTGACTTCCATACGTATTTATATGATCAATCGCCTCAACTATTGAATCCACCGTTTTAATGGATAGAATAGGCGCAAGATACTCGGTAGTCCAATCTTCTTCTGTGGCATCTTTGAGCAAACTTATACCATGAAACCCATGTTGCGCCAAAATGCCTTTGGTTTTTCTACAAACGCGTAACTCAACACCCTTGTCTTGATAAATCTTGCATAAAGGTAGTAATAATTGTGATGCAACTTTGGAATGAACCAAGAGTGTTTCCATCGCATTACATGGTGAGTAGCGTTGTGTTTTAGCGTTGTCGCATACCGTAATGGACTTCGTGATGTCGGCTTCATCATCTACATAAGTATGACAAATACCATCTAAGTGTTTAATCATCGGCACACGACCTTCTTCCATCAAGCGTGCGATTAAACTCTTACCACCCCTTGGAACAATGACATCGACGAATTCAGTCATGGTGATTAATACACCAACCGCAGCTCGGTCGGTAGTTTCGATCACTTGCACACCATCTTTAGGTAATCCAGCTTTTTCAAGGCCCGCCTGAATAATTCTTGCTAAGGCAGTATTAGATTCAATCGCTTCTGAACCACCACGCAAAATTGTGGCATTGCCTGATTTAATACACAATGCAGCAGCATCAATGGTGACGTTAGGTCTTGATTCATAAATAATGCCAATGACTCCTAATGGCACTCGCATTTGCTTGATTTCAATACCTGTAGGTCTTTTAACTGGTGTAGTTGTTTGTCCAATGGGATCAGTCAATGCAACAATTTGCTCAAGACCTAATGCCATGGATTCAATAACTTTATCGGTAAGGGCTAAGCGATCGATGAATGCTGCGTCATGACCAGCTTCTTTTGCACGCGTTAGATCTTTCGCATTAGCTTGCTTCAAAGCCTCTGTTTGACCACGAATAATTTTCGCCATGATCAACAAAGCTTGATTTTTCTGTTCAGAACTAGCACGCGCCATCGCTCTCGAAGCGAATCGCGCACGACGCCCTATACCCTGAACAAGCTCCTTGACATCAGTCGCTGTGTTTTCAGTAAGAACATTTGCAAGTGACATATCCAAATACCTCAATGAGTTAATCTTCTAATTTTCCACTATTTATAGTTTTTTGACTAATTTTTACTTCTAACCCGAATGGATTACTACTAAATTTGCTCTTATTTCCTATTTACAAACCTTATCCATAAGCTTTTGATGCTTTCTAAATAATGACACCACAAATCGATAGAGAATTAAGCATCACAATACTTAAAAAATATGCATTAAATGTGTATAATTTACTCATTTAATGCACATAAAAGGAATAGAAATGAGAATGAATATTGAACTATCCGATGAGCTAGTCGAAACAGTAAGGGTTTTGGCAAAAAAACGAAATACAAGTATCTCCGATGTTGTTCGTCGTGCAATTTCTTTAGACAACTTTTTTGAAGAAGAACTTTCTGAGGGAAATACTGTCATTTTAAAAAATAAAAATACAGATAAGATGCGTGAAGTGGTTTTAAGATAATGACAATTCACGAAGTAGAGTTAACTGAAAAGGTTCAAGTAACAGACAATACCCAAGCCGAGTTTGAAGTAGTTGAAGGCAAAACAGATAAGTTCAACACCAACTCATATAACCCTCGTAAAACAAGAGCATTATATGGTTCGATTATTTTTGGCTATATTGCGCTGATTTCTGTTGGTTTATAGATTGGAGTGTTATTTTTTGGTTTGTCGCTAGCAGATGCAAAAGAGCTTTCCTCTTTTCTTTTGTCGCCTATGTTTGTTATTTTTGGAACTGTAGTTGGATTTTATTTTGCTGGAAAAAGTGATTGAATATTTCCTTTTAAAAATAAATTTCTGATTCCTAATTATTTTTAATACTAAACAATCCACCAATTCGTCTGAGCCCATCCCATGGATCTATGGGCATTTGCATCTCTTTAGGAATGATACCTTTGGATTGTTTGTCTAAATTGGCAATCATCTCAAGCGCCCGGTCTATCATCGGTAAACTCATCCGCTGAACAACGGACGGAAGTAATTGTTCCCTTTTACCCCAAATTCTTCTTGCCTTGAGCATAGAAGGCACATGTCCACCTTGAAGCGCTTCTTCTTTGAGTGATCTTAGAAGTCGGATTTCTTCGGCAAGAGTCCAGACAACTAAAACAAGCGCCTCACCCTCACCTTTCAGACCATCTAACATGCGATTAATACGTGCCATATCACCAATCAAATAAGCTTCAGTTAGATGAAACACATCGTAACGAGCGACGTGAAGAACTGCATCACGAACCTGATCTTCACTCAAAACTCCTTGGGGATATAACAAACCTAATTTTTGGATTTCTTGATAAGCGGCAATGAGGTTTCCTTCAAACTGATCCACCATAAATTGTATGGCGCGATCACCAGCCTCACCTCGCTCAATTTCTTGACCTTGTTGTTTAAGACGCTCTTTAATCCAATGAGGTAGCGCACTTCGATCAAGCTCTTCAATTCGAACCGCAATACCAGCTTCATCAAGAGCACTAAACCATGCAGACTTTTGAGTTTGCGCATCTAAACGAGGTAAATAAATACTTGTAATGCTCTCCGGTTCTAGGTGAGACTGCTCTTCAATCTGCTTAGTAAATTGTTTTAAAGCTTCAGCACCTTCTCGTCCGGGCTTGCCTGTGGGCATGGTAAGTTCAACTAACTTCTTATCGCCAAATAAAGAAATATTCTGATTACTACTAAAAAGACTCGCCCAATCAAATTGAGCATCTTGCATTAAAGTGTCGCGCTCAGTAAATCCGTTTTCTTTGGCAACTTTGCGAAGACGATCTTTTGCTTGCATTAGCAGCAATGGTTCATCCGTAGAAAAAATATATAAGTGCGCTAGGGGTTTTTGCTTTTTTTCTACTTGCGCAATATGCGTTAAGAAAGCGTCAATTTTGATCATGAGATCAAGTGTTATGGAGTAACAGGTTTTTTATTCCCTACATAGCTCAAACGACGTAGAATCTGTGCACTTACGTCTTGACGCATATCAGTGAATAAGAGTATTTCGAGCTGTTCTGATGCGCTAGGTGTGCTTACAGAAAAGTCCATATCACGCGTCAGATAAATATTAGATTGAGGAATTAGTTCTTCACCATCTTTTTGATTGACAGAAAACTTCACCTGCTCAACCAAACGGTATCCAGTAATTTGACCTGCTTGGTTATAAGTCAAAATCTGCTTTGCTGGCGTCTCAGTAATATCCAGAAATAATTCAGCAGTATCAGGTCTACTCACTTCAACAGAATTAAGACTAGACTTTAATAATCTAGAAAGAGTTAGTTTTAAATCCTGAGTCATGCTGCCGCTGATATATATCGTTTTATAAGGCAGTGTTACGGGTCCGCGCATTTTAAATCCGCACCCGGTCATCATCAGTAAGAAACCGATGATGATGCTTCTGCGCAGAGTTTTGATTTGCATGGATTTAAATTACCACATTTACAAGTCGGCCAGGTACAACAATTACTTTTTTCGGTGTTTGTCCTTGCAATACACGAAGTGCCACTTCACTCTGTAATGCAAGTACCTGAACTTGATCTTTGTCAGCCTGAACCGGAACAACAAACTCACCCTTGAGTTTTCCATTAACTTGAAGCATGAGCGTAATCTCATCTTGCACCAGTGCTGACTCGTCAACTTGTGGCCAAGGTGCGTCGAGCAATGGAGCATATTCTTGCTCGAATTGTAAGTGTTGCCAGAGATACTGTGTTATGTGCGGAACGATAGGATATAGAACTCTTAACAAAATACCCAAACACTCTCTCATCACTCCAGGCTGAACTGTTTTAGCCTGTTCTAAAGTGTTGAGCATTTTCATGCAAGCTGAAACAACCGTGTTGTACTGGATACGTGAGTAGTCAAAGTTGGCCTGTTTTAAAACAGCATGTATCTCGCGACGGCATGCTTGATCATCTTTGCTAAGCTCTATTTTTGCAATAGCCTTGGCTTCTTGTGCCATTGCTAAGTTCCACAATCTTCTTAAGTAACGCGCCGCTCCCTCTACCCCAGAGTCAGACCACTCAAGTTGTTGTTCAGGTGGTGCTGCAAACATGGTGGATAGTCTTGATGTATCCGCTCCATATTGATCAATGAGGGTTTGTGGATCAATGCCGTTATTTTTACTTTTGGACATTTTCTCGACACCACCAATTTGAACACTTGAACCATCGGTTTTAAGAGTGGCTCCAATTGGTCTTCCTTTTTCATCCATCTTGACATGAACATCAGCTGGATTAATCCATTCTTTTTTGCCATCTGGCAAATCTTTAAAGTAGGTTTCATTCAAAACCATACCTTGGGTCAAAAGGTTTTTAAATGGCTCATCAAATTGAACAAGACCTAAATCACGCATGACTTTAGTCCAAAAACGTGCGTAGAGTAAATGCAAAATAGCATGCTCAATACCGCCGATATATTGATCCATCGGCATCCAGTAGTCATTACGCTGATCGACCATCTGATCAGCGTCTGGACCTGTATAGCGCATAAAATACCATGAGGAATCAACAAACGTGTCCATCGTATCTGTCTCACGACGCGCCATCTTGCCACAACATGGGCAATTTACATTTAAAAATGCAGCATATTTGTTGAGCGGATTACCCGTGCCATCTGGCACACAGTCCTCAGGAAGTACAACAGGTAAATCTTTTTCTGGAACAGAAACTTCTCCACAATCAGCACAATGAATAATCGGAATCGGCGTTCCCCAAGATCTCTGCCTTGAAATCCCCCAATCACGTAAACGATAAGTGGTTTTCTTTTCTCCAACACCTACTTTTTCTAAATCTTGAGCAACAGCATCAACAGCATCTTTAACGCTTAAACCATCATATTTGCCACTATTAACAACATGTGTGTTGTCCTTGTCGGCATACCATTCTTGCCATCGTGTTGCATCAAAAGCATCACCTGAGCTTGAATCTTTTCTGGCAATCACATCTTTGATGGGGAGATTGTATTTGAGCGCAAAAGCAAAATCACGCTCATCATGGGCAGGGACGCCCATCACAGCTCCATCGCCATAACTCATCAAAACATAATTACCAACCCATAGCGGTATGTCTTGTCCAGTCAAAGGATGCTTAATCGAAATCCCAAGAGGCATACCTTCTTTTTCTTGAGTAGCTAAATCCGCTTCAATAACACTACCGTGTTTACATTTTTCAATAAAGGCTGCAAGCTGTGTGTTAGTTTTAGCAGCTTGTGTTGCTAATGGATGCTCCGCCGCAACAGCTGCAAAAGTAACACCCATAATCGTGTCAGCTCGTGTTGTAAATACAAATAATTTGCCATCTTGTATGAGTTGCTCTGCATCATCCTTTACTTGATGACTAAATGCAAAGCGTACTCCAAAGCTTTTACCAATCCAGTTTTGTTGCATGACTTTTACACGCTCAGGCCATCCCAAACCATCTAAGTCTTGTAAAAGCTCTTCAGCGTACTCAGTAATTTTTAAGTAGTAACCAGGAATCTCACGTTTTTCAACTAAAGCACCTGAACGCCATCCACGTCCATCAATGACCTGCTCATTTGCAAGCACAGTCTGGTCTACCGGATCCCAGTTCACTAATTGTGTTTTACGATACGCAACACCTTTTTCCAGCATCTTCAAAAATAACCACTGGTTCCAACGATAGTATTTAGGATCACATGTAGCAACTTCTCTAGACCAATCAATGGCAAGCCCCATGGATTGCATCTGCTTTTTCATGTAATCAATATTGGCATATGTCCATTTAGCTGGAGGAACTTTATTACTAATCGCAGCATTTTCAGCAGGCATACCATAAGCATCCCAACCCATCGGCATTAAAACGTTATAACCCTGCATACGCAGGTGTCTAGCCATTACATCATTGATGGTGTAATTACGGACGTGACCCATGTGCAACTTACCGGATGGATAAGGCAACATAGAACAAGCATAAAACTTGGGCTTGATTTGACCAGCGGCATTTTTTGCATATTCCTCTACGCGGTACACATCAAGGTTATTCCACTGCTCTTGCACTTGAGATTCAATCAAGCGATGATCGTAAACTTGCATCAGACTTCCATTAGTTCAAAAAATAGTTGTTTTTATAGTTGATGTAAACCAAGTACATCGTACATATCAAAAAATCCGGATTGTTTATCACTCAAAAAGCGTGCAGCACGGACTGCTCCCTGAGCATAAGACATACGAGTTGCGGATTTATGGGTGATCTCAATACGCTCACCATCACCTGCAAACAATACTGTGTGATCGCCAACAATATCTCCACCACGTATAGTTGCAAATCCTATTGTTCCTTCCTTGCGCTCACCCGTATGTCCTTCTCTGGATAAGACTGAGCAATCCTTTAAATCTTTGTTTTGCGCTTTAGCAATAACCTGACCCATCTTCAAGGCTGTACCTGACGGCGCGTCTACTTTATGCTTGTGATGCGCTTCAATAATTTCTACGTCATAACCTTCGTTCAAAATCTTGGCAGCTAACTCAAGTAACTTGAGGGTCGCGTTAACGCCAACACTCATATTGGGTGCAAACACAATAGCAATTTTCTCACTATAGCTAGTTAACTCTTGTTGCTGTTCTTCTGTTAAACCTGTGGTTCCAATAATCATATTGATACCATGCTGAGCACAGTATCTTGCGTGATTGAGAGTTCCTTCAGGTCTTGTGAAATCAATTAAGTATTTTGCATTGGCAAGACCATCTGATAATTGATCAGTAATGCTAATGCCCGTGTTAATTCCCCAGGAAGCTCCTGGATCAGTACCCAATGCTGGACTACCTGTAATATCTAATGCGCCAACAAGTTCTGCATCATCTGCCGCAAGAATTGTTTCAATGAGCATTTTTCCCATTCGACCAGATGCACCTGCTACGGCTATTCGTAATGATTCGTTCATGAATAACTCCTTAAGATCTAGGGATTAACGCGTGTTCCACCAGGTGGAATGCCAGCACCACTCGTTGGATTCGGAAACGCTGGTACAGGATTAACTGGAGCATTTTCGTCTAAAGCTCTTAAATTGACCTTATTGTCAATTTTGCGACGATTCTTTTTAAGTTCGTCCACTTCGTCAATGAAGCCTTGCTCAGTCGGAACTTCTTCTGCATCAATTTTGGTTAACTGCACACCATTGAAGGTTAAAGTGACTTTACGAATTTCTACTTGTTGGGTATCGCCAACTCTGTAAGAGAAGATATAGTCCCAACGATTTGGATGGAACATATCGACAATAAGAGGAGATCCAACAATTTGTCTAATCTGATCTTTTGTCATTCCTGGACGAATAGAATCTAATTGCTCTTTAGATACAAAATTTCCTTGCACAATATCAGGGCGGTAAGGATTAAATAATTTACTGATAATAGGTCGATCTATTTTGTCAGTAATTGGCTTATTATCCAAGCTCGTGCATGCACTAGCTAGAGTGAGTAAACACATACATAAGCCAAGGTAGCCTACGCGCTTAGTTGAGAAATTTAGACCTGAACGTTTTTGCATATGAAATCGTATTATGATGTAGTTAGATTTTAACGCTTAACTGATGAACGCCCTATTTATTTGTAAATACACCTCATTTTAATGTTTGATACGAAACGAATTACCCATGACAAGTAAATCTTCCACCAGTGACCTTCGCGATATCGGTCTTAAAGTAACAGGCCCCAGAATCAAGATTTTGGAGTTTTTTCATCAAAATCCTGGTGCCCACTATAGCGCAGATGACCTCTATATTGCCCTATCCAAAGAGGGTCTAGATATCGGGCTAGCAACTGTATACCGTGTTTTAACCCAATTTGAACAAGCAGGAATTTTGCTCAGGAACCACTTTGAGTCTGGAAAAGCTGAAGGTAAAGCAATTTTTGAACTGAATGAAGGTGTTCACCATGATCATTTAGTCTGTTTAGATTGTGGCCATGTTGAAGAGTTTGTCGATGCAGCAATTGAAACCCGTCAAAGAGAAATCGCTGAAAAACTAGGATTTGATCTTCAAGAACACGCCTTAGCTCTTTACGGAAGCTGTACTAAGAAAAATTGTCAGTGGAAAAAGAAATAAGTTTTTGTTTATTTCCACAGCTCACGTCTTGAACCTTCAAGTAACTCCTTGATCGCAATCTCGTAATGAAACTTATTTTGTGATTCTTTGACAGACTGACCCTCTAGTGCCATAGATTGTCTAATGGGACTTATCTGCTCGTTTACAACTAATTTTGCACGGTCAATCAAATGTTGTTTCAAGCTAGTTCGTGGTAACAGTACATATTGAAGTTCACAATCAAGAGCTTCTGCCATTTTGCGAAGACTAGCAAGAGTTATTGAATCTGATGCCTCTGCTTTTTCTAACTTATGTACTCCAGCATCTGATATTCCAAGTCTTCGCGCAAATGCTACTGCAGACATTCCAAGTGACTCACGAATTGCACGGACCCACCCTAATTTAGGACGTGAGCTAATTTGCGCTGCCCTCCATGATGTCAGCAGTGCGTCCATTTGCTCAAGTTGAAGTTCTCGAAATTGCCTTTCCATACAACCTTTAGGTTTAATTTATATTCAATAATCATAACCTATAGGTTTGATTCATGTCTTAAAGATTGCTCGTTAGAATACTGTCCAAGAAGTGGTTAGCATTACGATTTGAAGGCATTATTAAATTGGAAAATTTTTAAGCACCATCTTTGTCGCATCAAATATTTCTGGTGCAGTTAATGCAAACATGATTTGACCGATATTACAAATAATACGAAAAGTCGAAGGATTTCTTTAGAAACCTTATGCCGCTTTTAATGACACATGGGTACATAATTCATCCCATGGTGCTGATAATTTTCGTCCGTCCTGCAATAAAAGTCCCGCTGTAATTAAAATGCTCACATCATTATGAACATTTTTATAGTCTCTGCCTAATGCTAATGCTAAAGCCCTAGTATTTTCAGCACCATTTTGTCTAACGTATCTAAGTAAATCTAGACGTCGAGGTGATAATGTATCCAGCATTGTTTGAACGTCAAGGAAAGTTATATTAGTTTCGTTTACTTCTATACCTTTAGACGCCTGATTCCAAGCATTGGTAAATCGATTTGCCATATCTCTAAGACTTCCGACATGGACTTGAACTTTAGTCGATTTTTTCATATTTAAACCTTTCTATGTCAGCCAAGAAATCAGAAACAAGTTTCTCAATTGTCATAAATTTATAGGGAACTTCAACATCATTAATATGTTTATGGTCACCCTTACCACGCTCATTGTCATAACCAACAATTCTCATTCCATCTCGACCATAAAATAATCGATATTTGAATCCATGGAGCCTGTCTTTAGTCGGCTTAGGTAATTTCCAAATCACCATCTCTACGATTAAACCATTTGGGTAAAAGGTTTTATCATAGAAAATACGTTCAGCTTTCATATGGTTATTCTAACCATAATTATTTATGGTGTCAATAACCATTTTTTGTGTAGGATTATTTTTATCTGACTCAGCAAAAAATACCCCACTTAAAGTGAGGCATTATTTCAACTATATTTATTGATGGTAAATCTCATTACCATCTCAAGAGTTAAATTCTGAATTACTTGGCGGCCATCAATGCTTGTGTTGCATTAAGCATCTGAACACTGTAACCCCATTCATTGTCATACCATGAGAGCACTTTAACGAGTTTGCCATCTTTGGAAACTCTTGTTTGAGTACTGTCAAAAATACTAGGAATAGGATTATGGTTAAAGTCAACGGATACAAGTGGCAATGTATTAAATGCCAAAATACCTTTTAACTCGCCTTCACTAGCAGCTTTTAGTAACTGATTAACCTCGTCAACACTTGTAGGTTTTGAAGCTGTAAATGTTAAATCAACAACAGAAACATTGATTGTTGGCACACGCATTGCAAAGCCATCAAACTTACCCGCTAATGCTGGCAAAACAAGTCCTACAGCTTTGGCAGCTCCAGTTTTTGTCGGAATTAAACTCATCGTTGCTGAACGCGCGCGACGCATATCTTTGTGATAAACATCCGTTAAGACTTGATCATTCGTGTATGCATGAATCGTTGTCATTAAGCCCGCATCAATACCAATATTTTCTAATAATGGTTTAACTAATGGAGCTAAACAATTTGTTGTACAACTCGCATTGGAAACAACTTGGTCTGTGGCTTTAAGAACATGGTGGTTCACGCCATACACAATAGTTGCATCAACGTCTTCACCACCTGGCGCGGAAATTAATACCTTTTTTGCACCCTGCTGGATGTGCACCATTGCTTTTTCTTTTGTAGTGAATGCACCAGAGCACTCTAAGACCACATCAACCTGATGCTCACCCCAAGGGGTTTCTAATGGATTACGCGTGGAATACATTTTGATACGGTCATTGTTGATGACTAAGTAATCACCATCAACACTTACCTTGGCATTAAAACGGCCATGCGCAGAATCAAATTGTGTGAGGTGCGCATTAATATCAATACCACCTAAACCATTGATTGCTACTACCTGAATATCATTACGCTGTTCTTCATAAATTGCACGTAAGACCATGCGTCCAATTCGACCATATCCATTAATTGCTACACGTATTGCCATTTTTTTCCTCTTGTTTCCAATTACTCAGTATTGATGACCTATGGGCATTATTGTAT
>Ga0208106_1000331_pt1 | contig 16734 bp, 28 predicted proteins | sample CryBogCBE25Jul08_FD_184577 | JGI IMG/M metagenome (GOLD analysis project Ga0208106, IMG submission 184577) | Freshwater microbial communities from Crystal Bog, Wisconsin, USA - CBE25Jul08 (SPAdes) | ecosystem: Environmental > Aquatic > Freshwater > Lake | place: Crystal Bog, Wisconsin, USA...
TGTGAGTAGTCCCTGGTCCCCTGGCTTCGCTGCCCCTGCCGCCCCCGGTCCTTGGTCCGTAGACCACACCTTTTTGGTCCGAAAGGATTTTAAAAAAGACACTAGTCAAGCTTCGCGCCCTTGTTGCGGCGTGACAGCTTACGGAACCCTGGGCCAGCCCAGTACTTTGCCTTGTAAGTGCGCTGCACATGCTTGATCACATCCTTCTCTGAGTACACGTTGTTACCTATCAGTATGTTATCATCACCTGGAGCGTTCAGGCGTCGGCGCTTGACACAGTCCAGGTCATAGTAACAGCTTGACATGTACGTGTAGTAGAATCGCTGATCGCGCTTGAGCACACCCTGGACGCGGGTCGGACACTCAAACCACCGACAGAACAGCATGTTACCACTGCCCCAGTACACGATGATCATACGGAACCTGGTACCCTTTGGGAACCCACCAAGGTCCTGCAAAAGCTCGCACTTCTTGAAGGCGGTGGAGCAGAACCCACCAGAACGATCCTGCCAGGTGAACAGCGAAGCAACCTCGGACGCCATTGCGGGGGATACCCCTGCCGCCCCGGGTCCTTGGTCCGTTGACCACACATTTTTGGTCCGGAGGGATTTTTAAAAAATCTAGACATACTCGAGCTTCGGCTTCTGGCCATAGTAGTCCCAGTATGCCATGAACATGCCCTCGTCCATCTCAAAGCCATTCTCCATCCAGCCGTCCGAGTACTGACCCTCGAGGTAGCTCATGAGTGCATCCTCCTCATCCTCGGTCAGCTCACGATCAGCCTCGATGTGTGCATACAGGTTCACATCGGTTGGGACGTCCCTGGTCCACTCACCATCCGCAATCGCCTCGAAGGTGATGGAGGTGATCACAGCCTTGAGTGGCTTGTCCAGGTACTCGGCGAGGTTATCACCCTTGACCATCCGGTTGAATGCCTTGATCGTCTTGTCACTGGCTGGCACCGGGATAGTCTCGTCCATGCGGTCAAAGTGACAAAGGTACATAAGCGGGGAACGAACCGTGTAATCCATCCTTGGTGCAACTGACCATGTTGCCCCGGGTCCTTGGTCCGTATAACACACCTTTTTGGTCTGGGGTCCTTTTTAAAACTTGGTCGTCAGGCAGAACGGCCCGAGCATGTTATTACCCCTAGGAACCATGAGAGCCATGCCCTCGATGTCGAACAGGATGGTGTCCACGTGATCCGGAACACCCTGGATGTCCTTGATCAGGTAGCAGTTGTTGTAGGTGATGACCGGGCCATCCACCTTGGTCTCGTAGATGAACAGGTCGCTGAAGCGAGGCATGCTTGCTGGGTGGATACCCATGCCCCTGGCCATCGATTGTTCATTGAGGACACCTTTTTGGTCTGGGGGGATTTTTAAAGCTGCAGTGCGGTCGAATGCTCGAACGTACCGTAGTTTACAAACTTGATCTGCTGCGTCGAGTCGTTGCGAATCGCCTCCATGAACTTGTAGCCCACTGGGTACAGACCCACAGGCTTGTTGAGAGTGACGTTGGAGTAGTACGTCTTGTAGCCGTCGCGCACCACCTCGATACCCTTGAACGCGTCCATGGTTGTTCCGGTTCCCACGGAACATTGGTTTTTAGAAATCACCTTTTTGGGACGGGGCGGTTTTTTACAGCGGGTACTTGACACTAAAGGAGTAGTGAAGCTTGAGGATCACCACATCCATGTCAAGGCCATTCTCGGGGTCATGGTTACTCATGGTCAGCTCGTGACGCAGGGTGTCCCACTGGGCAAAGTCGAAAACAAAGCCAGGGGGGTAGTCGTACACCTGTGTCACCAGTCGAACATTCTTGTAGTAGATGAACTCGCCTTCCTGAAAGTCCCAGTAGTTGCCAGCACAGGTGAAGATACCATCCATCTTGGTCTGCCTCTGGTCATGATGCTCACCTACATTGGTACCCATGAGACACGTTTTTGATCGAGTGGGATTTTTGGAAAAAGTCGGGATTTTTAGAACCCAAGCTGAGCTAGCTCCTCGCCCTCACGCATCAGACGCTTCTTACACAGGTGATAGTAAGGTACAGCCATAGCCTTGCGAAACTGGAACTGAATCTTGCTGGCAGCTAGGTTCTCACTGATGATGTTCCATCCCTCGGACCACATCTTGACCCTGCGCCTGGGATCGACCGTAATCTCTCGAGCCACCTTGGATCGAATGTCGTTCATGATGTGCATGATTGCCAGTATGTCATGGGTGTCGATGACCAGTGAGCTCACACCATTGGATGTGATGGCTAGAGAGTTGCACTCAAAGTCAATGTCAGGATAGCCAGGGCCGACGATGCAGTGAACAGGTGTCCCACACCCCAGCACCAGAGTGTTACCCTGGAACTGAACCACACCCGGGCACATGTCGGTAAACATACCTAGGTCAGCATCAAACTGGAACCATACATTGATATTCTTGGGTCGAACACCTAGGATCAGGTCACGTGGGTACCCACCATACACCGTGCCATCGCACAGGACCGCGATTCGAACAACGTCCTCGAGCGACATTTGCTACTGCCAAGGAACTTAACTTGACGCCACTAGACACGTTTTTGGTCCGGGAGGGTTTTTATCAAAAGTCCTCGGTTGGGAAAAAATCCTTTTTTCCCGCTCAGGCCCCGACAATCTTGCGAGCAAACTCGGCAATCTTAGCTTTTTGCTCGGGTGTCTTGGCGAGGTTAACCATCCGCTTGAAGTTTGGTCGCTTTGCTATCGCCTTGTTAATCAGTGGGCTGAGGTTCTCTGCATTCCTTGCCACGTGGTAACGAATCTTTGGGAAACTCGGCACAAGCAGCTTGCCTTCGATACTGTATGGGGTCATAGACTCGAATGCCCTTGTCACCTGGTCCTGCTTCGTCCACACGAAGCGATCATACATCTTCTTGTCAGTCAGGAGGTTGGGGTCATAGGGGCCTGATGGCACAGCCTCGAGCAGGTATGCATCCACCTTGCGAAGAGACTCGGGAAGATCAGAGTGTGATCCAAACCGTACACCTCTGCCAATCACCTGGTACACCCCAGATGGGTGCCACGGCGGCTCGATGATAATCACAGCAGTAGTCTCCTGGAGGTCTATGCCTTGACCACCCGCAGCCGAAAGCAGGATGACTGGCTTGGTCCCGGAGTTGTAATCGAGCATCGCCTGGCGACGAGCCTTTGGTGGAACCTCACCCTCGATGAACGTGTATCCGATCCTCAGATCGTCGAGCTGACGCATAAATCTTCGGAGACCCCGCTTTACGAATGCAGAGTATACAATCACCTTGCCTCCCGCAGCCACTATCGACTTGACCTTGTTGATTGCCCAGGCAAACTTTGAATTGTCATCGTGAGCATCGAGTGTATCAAGGATGTTCTGCCGCTTGATGTGGTGGAACTCAGACTCGCCCATTTGAGCCCACCGGCTGAAATACGTCATGGTCATGGGTATCTGCACCTCGTACACGTTCAGTCTCGGAAAGTCCGGGTCGTTCAGGTTCCGCTCGTAGAATGAGAAATACTTGCCGATCGATGGGTCACTCGAGTCCACAAACGCACCCTTGTTCACCAGCCGAACCTGGTTCTCGAGGTCCTCAATCCGGTTTACAATCGGGGTTGCCGTCAGACCAAGCACCTTCTTGGCATGCTTCACCACCCTGAATGTAGCCTCGAACCGCTCCTCGGCGCTACGGAATTCATGAATCTCATCTATGATGACAAAAGCATCCTTGAGGAAATCAGCCGGCTTACCCTTGCTGAAATTGACAAACTCCTTGTAGCCAAACAGAGTAAACACCGATGGTGCACCATGCTTCGCAAGCTCCCCTAGGAAGCTCTGGACCAGAGTCTTTTGGGTAATCACAATGACCTGGTTGACCGTTCCATTTTTTAGGAGCTCCTTGGCGCAGAGGATCGCAGTCAGTGTCTTGCCAGATCCGATCGAGTGAACGGCAATCAGACCCGGCATCTTCTTGATCGCCTCCACCACCCTCAGCTGGTAATCCCGGGCCGCCACAACCTTCTTGGGCAGCATCTGTGGGTTGCGAACCTTGTGCTCCACGGTACCCGTCAGAGCCCTGTGAAGCAGGGTCCCTAGTGCAACCCTTGCCGGCTTAGGGGAGGAAACAGCCTTTATAATCTTACCAAATGGCCGGGGCGGTGATACCCTTGGGCGGTTGACGCGACCCGCGAGCTCGTTCAGTGGCAGGTTTAGGTTTTCGTTACGAAGGTTAAACTTGGGTGGGATTACTACTTTACCGTGTGACGCCTTGGGGTAATAGATTTTCACGTGTTTCGGGCTGGGTGGGCTCGTCTTCGGCGGGCTTTTGGCTCTTACCTCTGCCTGGGCTTTAGACACGTTCGCTCGGGACAAGTTTTTGAAGTTCTTGCCCTTGAGAACGCCTGACACACCCTCACGGGTCAGTAGACCCTTGGATGCCATGGCTGACTTGAGTACCCGCTTCTTCTGGGCGATCGTCAGGTGACTCTCCGCGTTCTTGGTGCGAATCGCCTGGATGATATTGTTCTTTTTTGTGAGATTCTTGACCGCCACATTCTGACGCGCAGCCTCTTTACGGAGTTCCTTCTCAGTCATGTTATTTAGACCACGTCGTGACGAACCCTCACCACGCTCCGAGAGCATCTTCCTGGCCTCGGCCTCTGTAAGCCATGGCATTTCTTCTCGGATTCTTTCCATATTATTTTGTCAATATATAAAAATGGGCAAGTACCTGAACATCTTCAAGACGAGCGCGGCTGCAGGTGGTGGTACATTCGCGGCTCTGGCTGGGTCTATGGTCATCGGTCTCGCGTTCGGTATTCCAGGCCTCATCCTGGTCACTCGTGAGAACAAGAAACCAAAGGAGGATCGCAACACGTTCCTACTCGTGCTCGGTTTCATTCTGATGATCCTGGGTGTTGCCCTCGGTCTAGGGTTTAACGCAGATGGCCTTGTCAGTGGCATAAAGAATCAATTTTAAGTAAAGCTATGGCTCTGGTGTTGCCCAAGGTTCCAGTTGCGACCGAGAGCGACCTGTTCCTGATCAAGCACCCGAGTAACAAGGGTAGACCCGTTCCGTTCACCATGCGCATCAAGAAACACACCACACTCGTTGCGTTCAAGAGGTACCAGGATGCGGAGCTCGTCACCGAGGCTATGGAGTCTCAGTTTTTCCACACCAAGGAGTGGCCCGATCTTACGTCGGACGACTTTTCTATAAAGTACCTGACCCACTCGTCTGGTCCACCTACTCTGCTGGATATCCAACCTGAACGCTACGAGGCCATCCAGGGTCTGTGCATCAACTGGGGTATCAACCTGTGCATCATCGATGAGATTGTGCGAAAAAAGCACACGATGAATCTACAGGGTGAGGTCCTGAGCTTTACCGCACCTCCAGAGTACTACCGGTTGATCTATGAACTTCTAGTTGACGACTAGGGACCCTTCCATCAACTTGGCTGGTCCCGTGGACCACTCACACTCCTAGGATCCAATCGAGATCCTTTTTCGTTGGCTTGAAACTCAGATAGTCGTGTACGTTATTTATGAGGCTTCTGGAATCAGGAATTTTGAAGTGCTTCTTCGAAGCTGCAATAATCTTGTTGAATGCAGCCTCGTTGTGTTCGAGGTACTCGCGGAACTTTTTCGACCGCAGGATCTTCATGACTGTCTCGTACAGAAATGTCGAAGCCTGGGACGCAGTACCGACAGACGGTACCCCCGAAGTGAGCCACGCGAGCGACCAGGTCTGACAAAAGGTGTCCATGGGACAGAGGTCCTGTGGGTGATCATGGATCTTCACCACTTTTTTGCCAGACCTCTCTGCAATCTCTAGCGCGAGTGCGGGGTTACTGTTGAACTGTTGATAGGCGAATGCCGAAGAGTCAAACACGTGAATGTCCTGGCCGTGCTTCTCGTAGGCTATAAAGTGCCCTTCGTGTGACTTGCCTATAGGTGGGATGTACAGAGTTCCCTTTTTCGTGGAGATTTTGTCCGTGCCTGGAAGGTCGTAGGTCCTCGTGCCGCTATAGTACTTTCGAAACTCATTATCGGAGATAACCGCGTCCCAAACCTCCTTCCACATCTTGAGTTGCTTTTGCGACACCATGTCTTATATGTGCCTGGCTTTTTTAAAATGACCGGAAATCATGTCGAGCACGAGATTCGGCAAGTGGTCTGGTCCTGCCCGATTCGGATTTGAAAGGTTGATCGAGCCAAGATTTTTCCTGAGACGTTTTTTTAGGATTTCAGCCTTGCGTCGCTGCAATGCTCTGGTAATTCTAGCTCGCGCTACATTCTCTAGCATTTGCAATCTGCGACGCCACATTGGATACGCTGCTTGAAGAGTGTACAATCTCGCTCGAGCACCAATCATCCTCTGAAAAGCCTGATTGTTGTTTGGGTTCATCATAACCTCGTTACTCGCTTCTCTGTAAGCCCTTTGCGCCGCAGGAACCTGACGAAGTTCTCGAACGTTATTCACTATGGTGGGCATTATAATTACACAATACAATTTATGCATCTTCAGTCGAGGTCATAACATACCTCACCCGGTCATTAGAAAACCCGTTGAAGCTACTGGAGCTAGCCTGTGTATAAGCTCCAAAGTTCTCGACGTAGCACCACTCACCGATGGCGAGCTCGGGCAACTGAGTCTCTGCAATCTTGTCCAATGAGTCGCACGTCGGACCAAAGATGACCGATGGGTACCTCGGACCGTCGCGCTCGTTGAACGGACACACCTCCGGTTTTGCATGGTCAAAGAACACACAATTGAAAGACCCATAGACCCCGTCGTTCATGTAATAGGCCCAGCCATCCTTGGTGCGCTTCTTGCCTATGACATTGACGACCAGTGTGTGCGAACTCGAAACCATGAACCGACCTGGTTCCGCGATCCACTCAAACTGTGGATGCTCGCGAACCTTGAGGTCAATGACACTGGCAAACTCCTCGAATGTGTCCGGCTCGAACCCTCCACCAATGTCAATGACCCGTGGACAGAACCCGAGATCCATCGCAATCTCGTTCGCCGCGAGACAGTCATCGATAGCCTTGACGTAGAGTTCAGGGTCCGTACATCCTGACCCGACGTGGAACGAGAATCCGGCGATGTTGAGCTGCATAGCCTTGGCGAGCTCCAAGAGGCTACGCACATTGTCCAGGGGACATCCAAACTTGGACCCAAACTGACACCTGGAACCCGTGTCATCCACCTTGAGTCGAAGGATAAGGTCCGCGTTCGGGTGGTACAGCTTGATCTTGTACAGCTCGTGGTCCGAGTCAAAGGTCATGGTGTCGACGTCGACCGCGCGCGCGTACTTGATCTGGCCAGACATCTTGCATGGGTTGGCAAATATGATGAGGGATGGATCCTCGGTGATGTCGAGTACTGATGAAATCTCATTCTTGGACGCGCAGTCAAAGTGACATCCGAGTAAACTCAGGTACTTGATGATCACTGGGTTCGGGTTGCACTTGACTGCGTAGTACGGCCGGACCAATGGAAGCCTGGAGATCCACGTGTCGTACTGGGCCTGGATCTTGGCGAGGTCCACTATAAAGAAAGCCTCCTCGCCGACATTCTCAGCCAGGATGCGCTCGACGATGTCATATGTGTCTGAGGCGTCCAGCAGCTTTGCTCCACACTCCTGGATAAGGCGTTCCATGAGGAAATAATGTTTGTTGCTTCTAATTCCTAGAGGAGTCGTAAGTGAGCACAATGTTCTATCCGGAACGTGAGAAGATCAACTTGCCACGCCACAAGCAAATGATGAGAAATTTCTGCACCTTACGAGCACGCTCGTGAGTACTATCCAGAGCTTGAACCGGCGAGGAATCCAAACATGAGTATGAATGTGGGGTCCTCAGGACCAAAGGGAATTGGTAGGAAAAATAAAGCCCTACAGTAAATGAATGCTCCAGCAAAGGTTGGTCTACTCCTGCTCATCGTCACCTGGCTCGTGACCAAGAACGTCAAGCAGACTGCCATCATAGTGGCTACGCACTGGTTCGCGCACCAGTACCTTTTCCACTGAGTCTCAGGAGTGCGGACCGAGCCCTACGGGTCGCGGTCGCCAGATGCCTCTTATCGATTGCGCTCACGAAGCGTAGAGTATTGACACTCTTTGGGCTGCGAAGCTTGCGGAGCACCTTGACGCGCTCGAGGTTCTTCAGGCCCTTTTCGGGGTGCTCCCCCATCAGTGGATTTCTTGGCATAACCTTCTTGTAGACGAATGACCCGGCGAGCACCGCAAGAACGTCCCGGTACAGGTGGTTGCTGATCGCCAGTCCGTACTTTTTCAGGAGTACCCGGCGCGTCCCAGGTACATAGGCCAGGGTGCAGTCCACAAAGTCCTTGCCAAACTGGATGACATGGTACGTCCGTTTGCCAGTGGCTGGAAGGAAGCTCTTTCTGGCGTAGCTCTTGATGTTCAAAGAGTCCATGCGGGTAAAGCCCTTGAGAAAGTTGTACATGAAGGTGTACATGGCCAGGGAATATTTGGGAACCTCCTGAGGTTTCAGAGGTCTTGGAACGGCAAAGGTGAAATCAAAATCCTTGGTTCCGGGTTTTCCCGCGATGAGCTTGACCGCCATGCCACCCCCCAAGTAAATCTTGAACATGGGGTGTGACCTCAAAAGGGTCTTGTGACGCTTGATGTAGTCGATGAACCTCATTACTTTAGGCTGACATTTGTTATCACTGTGCCGTTTGGAAGGCGCTTCTGGTTGCCAAACTTGTACTTCATCGGTGCAAGTATGTACTCAGCCTCGTAGTTTCCCTCGGGGTACTGGAGGTAGGCAATGTTCGTGCCCTTTGGAAGTTTCATGACAACCCCAGACTTGATTCCGGTGTTTGTGATTCTCCTCGAAAACCCTAGAGCGATGCCGGGGTTGCTCGACCACGAGCTGATCGAATCGTTAGAGTTGCGCATCCTGGAAACACCCCGGTACAAATTGACAGGTAAACCTCGTTTGGCTCTGATGAGCTGATTGAGCAGGTTGTTCCTGACATTCGCGTGCAATCGGCGATCCGAGTCGGTCTTGTACTCCTCCATAACATTAGAGACGAAAAGGTTCTCATGGGTATGTCTGTGACTGAGCGTTTCAAGAACGCGTTTGACTCGTCGAACCGTACGCACGTGCTTTGGCTCGGCAAGTTTTTCGAGTACGCCAAGAACATCGGAGCTTCCAAAACTCCGATTGATGATTTCATCAACACGAACCCGATGGGCGTTCACTTTGAAAAGAGCGAGCTGCTCGACTGGATCCACGTCCACTTTATTCTCGCTATGAAGTACTCCCAGGATGTCCTGGCCGGAACCGCTTGGACACCTAAAATGTAGCCTAGGATTCAAGCGGCGCGTTCAGCAAACTCTGGCTGATGTGGCACGAGGCGAACCAAAGGGGAAATCAGAGACTATAACAGGCTGATGAGAGCCGCGTCCGAAAGAGAACTTGAAACTGCGTTTCCCAATGTACTTGCATTGCACGCTGGTGAACCCCCACATGATCATCGGCGGCCATGGCTTCAACCTCTTTGTGCCGTGGAGCCCAGGTGAGCACCGGTCGTCAACGGGTCAGAAACGCGTACAGGGTTGCTGACCGGTTCAAGCAGCTTGTTAAGAAACCAATATTGCCACCAGAGGCTTCGGGAGCGCCACCTAAAGCAACAAGCGGCGGGTGCTGAACCGCGAAAAGGCACGGGTCCGTAACATGACAGCGAGTCTAGGACACCTACAAATCAAGGGCCCGCATGGTCAACGGACCTGTTGCACGCGTTTGCTAAGCACTAGAGCCGATTCCACACATTGTTGGTCGGCTTGTTTCTGTGAAGATACTTTCTAAGTTCATTGAGTATCCTTTGCTCCTCGTTCCTTTTCAGTTGTGCCTTGTGAGCGTGATTCTCGGCGTTGTACCACATCTGTAAGGCACGCGCAATCTCTGCATTCCGGTTCATTTGTATCTTGTGGGCCCGGTTCTCATTCTCCTTGAGTTTCTTGGCCCGTTTGCGTTGTCTGAGAATCACATGACGTACCTGATTCTTTCGGTGAATCAGTTGCTGTGTGCGAACATTGGGCTTTCCGACCCACGTGTTACCGTACCACCCCTTGAAAGATTCGGGATGGTAGTAACTCTTACGACCTCCATTAAGGGTAACGACGATGGCTTCGTTACCGTTCTTGAAATTATTCAAACTTATGGGGTCTTCTAGGTTACTTAGACGCACCATACTTTCGGCGATGATAAAATTTTGACACTCCCAAAGCCTATGGAGGAAATCCTGGCTCGTGCGCTGGACTTTGGTCTCTGGGTTCACGGTGAGTACCTCCGCAAGGAAATTCTCGGCGAGCCTAGGAACCGGGCTGATCTCGTAGGGAGTCCCCATTCCATCGTAAACTTTCTGGGCTGGTATGGTCATGACATGACTGGTGGGCCGTACCTGATCAAAGGGTATCTCTTCTCTGTACAAGAAACCGGGCTGGATATTTTCTGGTGGGTCAAGTACGCCAAGCCGGTCCTGAGCTGCGACTCGTTTTACCGCACGAAGCACGTCCATCTTGGGGTAACGAACCAAAAGTCGAGCGCCAGTAAAGTGCTCGAGATGACGCTCAAAAAGCGATTCATGTATCTCGGACATCCCCTGAGCGGTCCGGGCATCGACCTGGTCCTACATGGGTGGGTGCCTCTGACTGGACCCGAACGGGTCGTCAAGGAGTACCTCGGACGCGTCAAGGTGCTCTTGTATCTAGGCCTTAGGAAGCTTCCATTTGATCTGGTGAATCGTATTTGCCAGCATGTTCAGTAAGATTCCGATTTCCGCATGAGATCTGTAAGCAGCAATCAGAATGAGAAACATGATGACTGCCCACGAAATCTTAGAGTCGCGTCCGAACGTGTACGCCTCCCCGAACAGTCGCCCGAAGAACGTCTCCTTGTCGTCCGGCGTTCCTCTGATGAACTTTTCGAGAACGGTCAAGGCACATGTATTGTCCCTTAGGATCCAGTGAAAGTAAATCGAGACCATGAGCATGAGATCAATGAGGATCCAGTCGGGGCTCGCAAAGAACGGAGCTCCGACGACAAACAGAAACAGGAGTACATGCAACCCAAATATGAAATCAGCCAGCGCCTCCATTCTTTTGGTTGCCAAAATAAATGGCCACGAAAATCCTTCCAGCAGGTACGACTCTGTACCATGCATCTAGAGCGTCATTTCATCTTCCGAATCGACCAACGTGGTTGGCCACTGACATTCGCCAGTCTGTGTACTATATCAAAGAAGGACTCGTGTACATCTACAAGACGACACGGGACCTTAGACTCGTCGATTTCAAGACGGACAATAACATGTATCGATGGGCCAAAAACCAAAGGTTACCACCTCATGAATATGCATTCACTACTGCTGATAAAATCCTGGCTAAGCATCTGTGCTCCTTGGGCGAATGGGACGGGTGGTGGTTCCCGGACGACCAGAATCAGGTCATGCTATGTAATCCCCGTGGAGCTCTGAAGCTTGTCAAAAAGATGGAGGTTGAGTTTCCGTACGGTCACGACTCGCTCATTGTAAACCGAGGCCGTTATAACAAGTACATACTGAAAATGAAAGACTCTAGACAAAGATTCAACCTTTCAAAGCTCCATTACAAGGTTGGCAACACGTACTTCAACTACATGGGTCGCAAGACGAGCTTGCCATGGACCAAGGCCCCAGTGAACTTTAAGCCGGTGAACAACGTGAACCTTCGAGCCAAACTACCACCAGAGTACAGAACTCGTCCCATGTCTCTCGTAGTCCTACGAGACAAGAACAAGGTGAACAACTTTCTGTCAAAAATGAAAGCACATGTAGAGAATTCGATTGGGCCGAATCCAGTTGCGTCGTGGTACGCGTACAAGCCGGTACCGGACCCTGTGAACAATAACATGCACATCAACCTGAGCAACCTGTTCAAACAAGTGACTATCGGCAAAAGAAAGCGCCGAGATGCTGCGGGCCCTCGATCAGGTCCGAGAACTTTTCAGTCTTGATGACGTTCTGGTCGCTGTAGTGCACCGTGTCCAGGATGTAGCCGCGCCTGGGCAGGTCTTGGAGCGCCTGGACGCAGTGGGCACAGGGCCTCGAGCTGCCCACGGTTCCACCGCGATTGACCCGGACGACGAGCAGATCCAGGTGCGTCCGACGACCACGAGACGACCTCGGAGGAAGCTTGTTCATCGCGTCACACTCGGCGTGAACAGTGGGGAAAGCCGGTCGTGGTGGGCTTCGCCCCCGGGTGGAGACGGAGCTCATTCCCCGCGGGCGGTTTTCTCCATAGCTCAGGATCCGGCCGTTGCTAAAGAACAGAGCGGCGTGACACCGCGACGAATCCGAGGGGCCGCCCCGCCTGGTACTCAATATGTCCACCAACGAGTCCATTGTGGTTTCAGCGCTCGAGTTTTTTAATCGGTAAAGACATGGACTGGCTAAATTACAAGATCCAAGGAGAAACAATCGAGGTGACGCTCAATATATGGCGACTCTTCGAGGTGCTTCCAGAGTTTGAAGACGTTGACACCTGGTGCCTGGACCTGTATCCGATCATCGACGAAATACAGTCCACACGTCTCAGACAAATAGTAAAGACTGATGCGTCTGGTGTGGACGTGACCTTGATGAAACCACTTGTACTTTTGAAAATCATTCATAACGTGTTTCAGTACACCAGGGCCGAAATCAGATTGGTTGGATTTCAGGCTCATGGGGTGGATCCGTTTTTAAAAGCTCTGGTGGACTCGGTGAAACCTCTTCTTCCTTCGTTTCTACGAAAGATGATAGTTCTGGAATCTTGACAAGACCCCTGGAAAACCTGTGTCGAATCTTCTTGTACATGAGGTAGAACATGAGAATCACTATAATACCAGCCAAAAGGTTGATCCACATTACTTTTGTCGGAGAAACCACTTCGTAGCGAAAAACGCAATCACGACCAACACAACGACGAGGGCCCATACCAGGTTGTTTTTTATGCACTTGTAAACCTTGATAGGCGCCGATCCCAACCCAGTCCATGATTGATCGTACAGATGGTTGAGCACCGTTCGAGAATTCACATTTCCAAATGGCTCGAATATGTCAGAATCAAGCACGAGGATATCATCGAGAAATTGCTTGAAAAAAACACTGAGTATCAGCGGACCAGTCTTGAGTTGAGTATCTACTAGTCTGTCCTCATTCCAAGACTCGTTGGCGACCAAAAAATCTATGAGCCTCCTCATGATCTGGTGACCCTGTGAACAGCACACGGTGGCGTTGTTCACCACGACGAGATCCCTAGCCAGTCCGTTAGTTGTAAGAATATTCTCTATTTTATTGAGTGGATTTTTACTGACAATGAGATCATAACGGTCGAGTCCTGGGATCTTCTCTAGAGGTCTCAGTGGTTCGACGTCACAATCTACTGAGACGCCCCCGTAGTTGCACAGAACGACGTAACGACCGAAATCAATCTTTTGAATCATATCGGTAAAGCCATCAAACTTGTCCTGGACTCCGATCTTTTCGCATTCGAGTCTGAGTAGCTTTTCGTCCCACTTCATATGCGTCCAACCTGGATTAAGCTCCCTGAGCTTTTCAGTGCATGATCTGTACTTGAAAGGTAACTTGTCCCACCCTTGGAACCAAATCTGATGGGTCACCTTGGGTATCATAATAGAAGAATCAAAAACAAATCACTAAAATTACCACACTAATAAAGAGGAATCTATTTAGTCTTTTATGAGCGCGCCTCCGGGGTCGCAGTTGTGCTGGTGGTGCTGCCAACCGTTCGAGGGTCCAGGGGTCGGTATGCCTTACGAGTTTGCCAACGGGACCTTCAAAACCATGGGTACGTTCTGTGACTGGCCGTGCGTCAAGGCGTTCAACATGCATCGCGGCAAGCACAACGAAGGTGCCGTCTCTGACCTGATCACCCTGATGCGCAAGCGGTCCCATGGCAAGATAACTCCTCTCAAGAGTGCCCCGAGCAGGTTTGTCCTCAAGGCTTTCGGCGGTACCCTGACGATCGAAGAGTTTCGCCAGACTCCAGAGACCCAGGTAACCTTTCCGGACGAGATTCGAAGCATGCCTCTGATTGAAGCCCGCATGCCCCCAAAGGCTCCTGACCCAGATGGACCCCTGGTGCTCGCTCGACCCAAACCCCTGAAGCGCGAGACGACTGGTATTCATCAGCTGGTCCGAAGGACCCTTGCTGCGTAAAAACTACTTAAAGTCTTCTCTTCAAGACTAACAATGATGCTACGTGTGTTTACCGAGGTTGGTGACGACGATCCGGTTGAGCTGCTCGCCAAAGTTGTGTCGAATGTCGCCGGGGTATACACCATTCGGTATCTCAGCCCGACGGAGGATCGCGTCAACGGCAAGGTGCTTCACCGCTACGAGGAGGATGAGTACGAGGTGACTGACGAGTCTGTGACCGAGTACTATTCCGGTGACGAGGACGTTGTCGGTTTTCGTACAGTCGGCGACGGGTTCCTCAAGGAGGATTCGGACTCGGACTATGAGAGCGAGCCAGAGTCAGAATCAGAGTCGGAATCGGTAGTGGACTCGGAAAATTTCTCGGAAGATATCAATGAATCAGATTAGCTTCGTGGTGCTCGTTGGGCTGCTTCTGGTCATATGGATGCACCGGACGTCCGGTTATTCTGGTGTGGACTCGACGTACACAGGAGGTGACTTTGGCATCGTGACCCGGAACCGCGCTTAGAAAAATAAGTGCTTGTTCCAAGAGATGCAGATTTTCGTAAAGACCCTGACGGGCAAGACGATCACGCTCGAGGTTGAGTCCTCAGACACCATAGAGAATGTCAAGACGAAGAGGGGATTCCAATCGAGCAACAGCGTCTGATTTTCGCAGGCAAGCAGCTCGAGGAATCCAGGACTCTTGCCGATTATAACGTTCAGAAAGAGTCCCTCGTTTTGAGGCTCAGAGGGGGTAGTATTAGAGACTAGATGAACAATGTATGACTTATGGGACTCGATCGCGGCACATGGGGCATGTAGGCGACTTTTCGAGCCACTTGGCTAGGCAGTCGTTGTGAAAGTTGTGGCCACAAGGGGTACGCACACCCAGAGATATATCAGCTTGGCATATGCTACACTCTCCACCCACCGGGCCTATGTACGTGTCAGCTGACTCGGGTACCGTCCAATCCGGATACAGCGAATAGTTCCTCAAGGCGCTCAAAGTACTCACCGGAACGAGTTTCTTTTGACGAATGTGATCCATGACCGTCTCGAACGGCGAAACCTCGTAAGCCACCTGGACCGGGACGTTCCGCAGATGGATCCCAGTCCTCCGAATGTCCACGAGGTTGCATGTGTAGTCCGTCTCCTCCATGAACCTCAGCTCATCCGCCGGACCATGCACATCGAGAATGACCGTGGTCGGGGAACTGCGTTCCCCTCCGCCCCCCTTCAGTTTGATCTCACGCCCTTTGACGGAGAGAACCTCAAAGTTTTGCTTGAGATCAATCAGAAATGTTCCGATGAGTCCGTGTGAATCGCCAAACAGGCTCTTACTCACGAACCGACAGTGAATCTCGGAAGGGGCTGGTCCTTGCCCGCCGGCGAGTTTCCAAGCCGCCCACGGTCCCCAGATGTAACCGTCGTGCTTAAGTATAAAAGACTCCATTAAAAAGGTACTCGGCAAGTCTCTAAAGGATGGGCTACTACGAAGACCTTGGAGTACCAAGAGACGCTTCAGTGGATGACATAAAAAAGGCTTACAAGAAGCTAGCGATGAAGAACCACCCGGACAAGGGTGGCGATCCGGAGAGCTTCAAAAAAATTTCAGAGGCTTACGAGACCCTCAGTGACCCCCAAAAGAAACAGGCCTATGACTTGCCCCCGGGGCACCCGTTCAACGGATTCCCGTTCAGTCAGCCTCGACAGACCCACGTTATCAACGTGAGCCTCGAGGATGTCTTTACGGGCAAGACTGTGAACCTGAACATTACGAATCAGAAAAAGTGCACATGCGCCCGGACCTGTGGCATGTGCCAGGGCAAGGGTACGATCGGTGTCGAGTTCATGCCCATGATGATCATCCAACAGCCGTGTCCGGGGTGTCGTGGCGAGCGTGTGGTGCCCGTGGGATGCCCCGAGTGCAAGGGCACGGGACACCGCGAGCACACCGATCGAACAACCATTGTGCTCCCCAAGGGTTTCCAGTCTGGTCACACCGAGGTGGTCGGTGGGATCCACGTCGTGTTCCAGGTGCAGGACCACCCAGTGTTCAAGCGCGAGGCGAACGACCTGATTTATCGCAAACGGGTTTCCTTTGTTGACTCGATCCTAGGGTTTGAGTTTGAAATTCCATTCTTCACCGGACCGGTCCGGCACCTCCAAAAGGGGCCAGTGGATCCTCGGAAGAGGTACGTGGTGCCAGGGCTTCCGACCGGCCTCGGCACCTTCATTCTACAGTACAACGTCGACTACCCCTCTGAGGTCACAGAGGAACTCTTAAAAACTCTGGGCTCTAGTATACCAAGATGAGCGGGGTCCGGGGACCAGGGGTCCGGGGACCAGACTGTCAGGTGTGCACGGAGACGTTCACGAAGCAGCTGCGAAGGAAGGTGACGTGCCCGTTCTGTGACTATGAGTGCTGCTCGAGCTGCGCCCAGAGGTACATCCTCGGGTCGCCGGCTGCCAACTGCATGAACTGTCACCGGGCCTGGACGAGGAAGA
>Ga0208106_1000342_pt1 | contig 16449 bp, 15 predicted proteins | sample CryBogCBE25Jul08_FD_184577 | JGI IMG/M metagenome (GOLD analysis project Ga0208106, IMG submission 184577) | Freshwater microbial communities from Crystal Bog, Wisconsin, USA - CBE25Jul08 (SPAdes) | ecosystem: Environmental > Aquatic > Freshwater > Lake | place: Crystal Bog, Wisconsin, USA...
ACATCAATTACTGACCAAGCAGGATTTATTATTCATGCAAACCCAAAATTTTGTGAAATATCTCAATATACTTTTAAAGAGTTAAAAGGTAAAACACACCAAATAATTAATGCAAATTTTCATTCAACTGATTTTTTTAAAATTATGTGGGGGAATATTAAAGCTGGAAAGATATGGGAAGGAAAAATTAAAAACAGAGCAAAAGATGGCACAGAATACTGGTTGGAAACAACCATTATTCCAATCAAAAACAAAAAAAAAGAGATTGTACAATTTTTTTCAATTCGAACTCTAATTACTGATAAGAAATTAGCCCAAGCAAAAAAAACAAAAAACTTCAACGAGTTGCAAAAACTTCTTCATATGATTTCTCATGAAGTAAGAAAACCAATTACTAACTTATTAGGCATCACAAATGTGTATTCAAGAATTCCTCCTGACCCCTTAGAGTCTGTATTTTTAATGAATTATATAAAACAAAATTCAATTGAATTAGATGAATTTACAAAAAGACTCACCCAACATATTTATGAGTTAAGCTTGGATGAAAAAAATGAAATAGATTAAATTATACTAAAAACTCGAAACTGTTTTAAAAGTCAAAAATCAGCATTCTGCTGCACACCCTGCTACACAAATAACAATCCATAATAATATCACCTACTCCTTTAAAAACAAAAAACCCTTGACAATCAAGGGTTCTGAGATAAATGTGGTCCCGCCAAGAATCGAACTTGGATCTAGCTTTTAGGAAAAGAATCTAGATTTATCTAATTATATAAAAGAAAGATTGATTAATAAATGTGTGTCAAATAAATTATTTGCATTCGCAACTGTTCGGAATTACCGAACAGTTGTTTGCTATTATATTTTAACCAAAGTTTTCCCTTTCAAAGAAGACCTAGATTTAGTTTTCTTGATTTTCAACTTTGAACTCTTGAAGAAATCACTCAATTCTTTTTGTTTCTTTGCTGTTAGAGGTTGTTGACTACCTATAAAGTCAACATCTAATTCTACTTTGTTCCTTTTCATGTGTCTATTATTGAAATTGGTTACATGTAATTCGCCTATATCATTTTGGTTGGTATCAAAATTTGAAATGGCTCATTTCATATGAATAGGTTTGAAATTTTATTAAAATGAAAAGTAATCCTGTAATGCTTGGAAGACCTCCTCAGCGGTTCGTTTTTCAAACATACCCAATTTCTTTTTCAATCTTAATTTATCCACTGCTCTAACTTGGTCAACTGCCACTTGACCTTCCTTACCATCAAATGAACAATTAACTCTTGAAGGATAGGACTTTAATGTGGATGTTAATGGTACTATGGTAACTGTATTGAGGTATTTATTTGCTTCATCGGGAGATACAATCATGCATGGGCGAGTTTTTTTCACCTCACTGCCAACGGTAGGATTAAGTTCAACTAACCAAATTTCTGTCCGTTTTACTTCCATGTCCATTCATCTTCATCAAAACTATTACCAGTATCCATCCAACTTTTTTCTTCTGATGAAATTTTACTTGTTGCTTGTTTGAACTGTTCTTCCCATCCAGCACGAGGTTTTTGTGTTGGTGTAATCATGATACCATCCTTCTTTAATTCCACATTAATCTCGGTTGTAAGATTATATTGTTGAATTAGTGCTTGAGGAAAACGAATCCCCTTGCTGTTACCAATATCTATTACTTTTAAACGCATAAAACGAAGTTATTACATTGTAGCTACATTGGCAATAGATAAATAAAAACTTTTGATATTATATTCAAAAATCCTCATTTTGTTACACACTTTGCTACACAAATAACAATCCATAATAATATCACTCTACCACTTAAAAACAAAAAACCCTTGACTATCAAGGGTTTTGAGTTAAACGTGGTCCCGCCAAGAATCGAACTTGGATCTAGAGTTTAGGAAACTCCTATTCTATCCATTGAACTACGGGACCGCGATAAAAAATTTTATCGAGCCGCAAAAATAACAGTTTCTCTCCTTTATTAATCCCACCTTTTTAAATAGTTGAATCGAATGCTGTATTTTCAACAAACAAATAACCATATGAAATTTAACCCATCCCTACTTTGCCTCCTCATCACATTCGGCTTTATTACAAATACAAAAGCTCAAAATAATAAACCCAGAGTTACCATCGACCACGTAGCCATTTTTGTGGCTGACCTGCAAAAAGAAGCCAGTTTCTATCGCGATATCATGCAATTAGATACTTTGGCTGAACCCTTTCATGATCAAAAACACGCCTGGTTTACCATCGGCAATGGCATCGCCATGCACCTTATTCAAGGAGCCGAGCATCCTAAAGAATATTTTAAAAACCATCATATTTGCTTTAGCGTGCCATCACTCACAGATTTTACAGCAAAATTAACCACCCTTAAATTGCCCTTTGAAGACGTGAGCGGAAAACAAAATACCATCACTACCCGTATCGATGGGGTTCATCAAATCTGGCTTAAAGATCCAGAAGGATATTGGCTCGAAGTAAACGATGCGAAACACTAGATTACAGGATTTCGGAAATCAGATTCCGAAAAACCCTATTTCCCTTTATCTTTGCCCACTCTCAATTAATTAGGGTTATGCAATTTTATAATATCATTATTAAGTATCGCTTTTGGTTAAGCATTGTGGCTGTTGCTTTAGGGTTGACTTTAAACCTTACTGGAACCAGTTTCTGGCCCATTTTCCCAATCTACTTTATTGGTTTAATAGGCTTTGCTAGTCATTTCTTTATTGGACCAATGCGCCTGATCCAAGGCCCCATGGAAGCCGGCAATATTGAGGAAGTGGAAAAAATCCTTTCTACCATTTGGTTCCCAGGACTTCTATACAAACCAGTTCGCTCAACCTACTATACCATTAAAGGTAACTTGGCTATGATGAAGCAAGACTTCGATTCAGCCGAAAAACACCTGAAAATGAGCTCTTCCCTGGGTTCGCCAATGCCAGAAGCGGAAGGAGCAAATAAGCTTCAATTAGGTATGATGGCCATGCAAAAGGGCGACCTGAAACAAGGAGAAACCTATATTCGTGCAGCAATCCGTCTAGGGATTCCCGATAAAGAAAGTGAAGCCGTAGCTTATTTAAGTATGTGTCAGATCTTTATGAATAAACGCGAGTTCCGCGCAGCAAAAGACTTTTTCCGTAGGGCAAAAGCTTGTAAACCAACTACCAAACAGGTTTTGGACCAAGTAAAAGAAATTGAAAAATACATTTCCCGCGTACCGGGATAGAGATACTAACCCCACCAAAAAAGTCCTGAGCCAATCGCTCAGGACTTTTTTTATGCACTATTTTGATTTTTGAATTTTTACTTTTGATGTAATAATGTGACAAAACTCATTGTATATATTAAAAACTAATGTTTACTTTGTAGTAGAAAGCCGACACCGCTATGCTGATTTCTCATCTTTTTTAGGCTTTCTGTAGTTTAGAAACTTATTAAAAACAATTAAATAAAACCTAATGAAAAATAACATTGGATACATTGATAGGTTTGTTAGGATCATTCTATCAGTTGTCTTTGCAGCACTATATTTTATGGAGGTAATTACAGGAACTATTGGATTAATATTACTGATTGCCGGCGGCGTTTTATTAGCAACGGCATTGATTGATTTTTGCCCTTTATATAAAATTTTAGGAATTAATACAATACCCCCGGAAGAGAAAGATTGATAATAAAAAAATCCTCTGAATTTTTCAGAGGATTTTTTATATAAAATTGTTTTCAAATTCATTTGTTTAACCACCTCGTCATTTCGCTCAGCCGGTCCAACCACCTATCCATCGCGAGTGCTCAATATCAAGTGGAAACCTTTAAATGAAAATTGAATTCAACCTATCTATTTTTTTACTTTTGAATTTTGATTTTTTCTTTTTTATTGCAACGCCTCATAAACCTGCACTTTAAATTTCTCATTAATATCTCCATGACTTGCAGGTAACATTTGCAAAACAAATTGAGCTACAATTTTTTCTTTTGGATCAATCCAATAACTTGAGGCAAACATCCCACCCCAACTATATGTATCCATCGAACAATAATTCTTTCCATAATTGCCTGCTGTTACTAATTCAAATCCTAAACCAAATTTTGTATCCAAACCATTAGATCCATTTCTTGAAAGATTTCCAATTTGATTTGTAGTCATTAATCGAATACTCGCCTTACTCAAAATATGTTTTCCATTATAATCTCCGCCATTCAATAACATTTGCATAAAAATGGCATAGTCGTAAGCTGTAGAAACTAATCCACCACCACCAGAATAAAAACTTCCATCTTTGATATTTGGATAATCTCTATAAAAATTTCCATTCAATTGAATCGTCTCAGGCATCTTCACAATATGTTGTAAACTATCTTCTGCATATAAGTTGGCTAAGCGCGATTGTTTTTCTTTCGGGATATAAAAATAAGTATCCTTCATTCCCAATGGTTCGAATATTTTTTTCTTGAAATATTCGTCCAAACTCAATCCAGTTAATACTTCTACCAGATATCCCAATACATCAGTATTTAAACCATAGGTCCATTTTTCACCCGGACTATGCATTAATGGCAACTTTGCCAAACGTAAAATATTTGTAGATAATTTCGTTCCTGCCGGTAACCCAATTCCTCCATACACACCTGCTTTAGCATAAATCGCATTCATTTGCGGTGCACCAATTTGTGCATATCCAATTCCAGAAGTATGTGTCATTAAATCTCGAATAGTGATTTCTTTTTTTGCAGGAACGGTAGTATAAGAGCTATCCTTAGGATTAAATTTATCAAGCACAACTGGCATTCTAAAACCGGGAATATATTTCCATATTTGATCATCCAGCAAAATTTTTCCCTCTTCTACCAATTGCATAATGGCAACACTGGTAATTGCTTTTGTTTGCGATGCAATACGAAAGATGGCATCCTTTTTCATGGGCTGTTTTTGCTCTTTATCATCATAACCAAGACCCTTGTAATAAACAATTTTTCCATTGCGAGCAACAAGTGCAATAGCACCATTAATCCAACCACTATCTACATATTGTTGAACTATTTTATCAATTCGAGCAAGCCGCTCTGATGAAAAATTACTTTGTTCGGGTATCCCAATAGTTAATGTTGTACCACTATTTGTTTGTGCGGATAATTGAAATACACTAAATAATAAAATAACCGTGCTGATGCCTAATATTTTTTTCATGCAATTTGTTTGAATACTCAATTTAATTTTTTGATTTCAATTCCTTTGAAAAATTATTGAGTAATAATTTTGTTTGAGCACTCAATAATTGATCAATCTGTTTTGGAAAATGGGCATACTCCAGATCATGAATTTTTGCAGCTAATGAATCGGGTGTATCAGTTGAATCAATGGTACAATTTGCCTGAAAAATAGTTGCTCCATCATCATAATGCTCGTTCACAAAATGAATAGTTATACCACTCTCTTTTTCTCCAGCTGCAATAACAGCTTCATGCACTTTTGCTCCATACATTCCTTTACCTCCGTATTTTGGTAAAAGCGCTGGATGAATATTGATGATTTTATTCGGGTAACCGTTAATTAATGCGATGGGAACCTTCCATAAAAAACCCGCTAAGACGATAAAGTCGATTCCCGCATTTTTTAATTCAGGTAAATAGGCATTTCCATTCGTAAATCGTTCTTTTTCAATGAGAAGCGTTGGGATCTTATTTTTTTCTGCAATAGTTAGCACTCCAGCGCCAGGTTTATTACATACTATCAAATTGATCGATACGTCTGATCGATTTGCAAAATACTGGATGATATTGGCTGCATTTGAACCTGCCCCTGAAGCAAAAACGGCTATTTTGATGGGTTTTCGACTATCTTTTGTCATATCTGAGGCTATAATACCTAATTTTTGAAGTAATAATTTTTCGTATTTCCAGAAAAATGCCCACTGCCCTAAAAGCCATCCATAAGTCAACAATATTAACTGATAACCTAAAACCAGCATCACAATTCTTGCTAAAATCATCCATGGCCAGAATGATGTCGCTCCTAGTCCTAACCAACCTGTGATATATTTTGTGATGATCGCAGTAGTGATACCTGTTAATCCAAAAACAATAAATATCACCCAAAACTGAGTTCCATTGATCCCCCATTTTTGCTGTAATCTTTTAAACATCCGCCAAAAATGAGATAAAAACTTGACTATTATTCTACGGTCTTCAAAAAAAGGAAATCTGCAAAAAAATACACTAATACATTTATATTATTATATGTAATACACCATAATTTGCTGAAACGCAAGCCAGACAAGGATAAATTTTTTTTTTAAAGGTTTAGCTTTTGTCATGTTCGTATCATATTTTTGCAGCCGTTAACGGTTATTTTTCCACACCAGAACCACCGTTTGTGAATATGATATCTTATAGAAGCATAGCCAAAACACTCATTTTAAGCGCAGTATTATTATTGGGTTCTTCTTTTGCGATGAATTTGTCAGCGCAAGACGGGAAAACACTATTTAGTACCAATTGTGCTGCATGTCACGCTGTTAATAAACGCTCAACAGGTCCAGCTCTAGCAGGAGTGGAAGATCGTTGGTCAGACAAAACCAAGCTGCATGCATGGGTAAAAAATAGTGCGGCATTCCTTAAAACAGGGGATGTTTACGCAAACAATCTGTACAACGAGTACAATAAAACAGCCATGAACCTGTTTCCTGGTCTGTCTGATAAAGACATTGACGCGATTCTGGCATATATCAAAACTGTTCCAGCTCCTGGTGCCGATAAGCCAGTGGGTTCTGCTGCTCCAGTTGCAGAAGGCGATAATAGTTTATTATTTGGAGTACTTACTTTAGTATTAGCTGTTGTTGCTCTTATCTTATTAAGAGTAAATAGTAACCTTAGAAAATTATCCATAGAGCGTTCTGGCGAGGAAACTGAAGCAGAAATTCCTTTCTGGAAGCACAAATCTTATATTGCGCTTATCGCTGTAGTATTATTTATTGCAGGAGGATACTTAACTACCAAGGGTGCTATGGGATTAGGTCGCTCTCAGAATTACCAACCAGTTCAACCTATTTACTATTCTCATAAAGTTCATGCTGGTACCAATCAGATTAACTGTTTGTACTGCCATGGCGGTGCTCAAGAAGGTAAACATTCTAATATTCCAAGCGTGAATATTTGTATGAATTGCCACATGAATATCAATGAATATAAAGGGGAAAAAATTTATACCGAAGAAGGGGTAGAAGTTGACGGAACCAAAGAAATTCAAAAATTGTATAAATACGCTGGATTCACTGTTGGGAAACCTTTCGATGCTAGTGCAGCTAAACCAATTGAATGGACTCGTATCCACAACTTGCCAGATCACGTTTACTTTAACCACTCACAACACGTGAAAGCGGGTAAAGTACAGTGCCAAACTTGTCATGGTGATATTACTAAAATGGATGAAGTGAAACAATTTGCCGACTTGAGCATGGGATGGTGTATTAACTGTCACCGTACTACTCAGGTACAATTTAAAGACAATGGTTTCTACAGCATCTATGAAAAATTCCATCAGGATTTAAAATCTGGAAAGATCGACAGTACCAAAGGGATTACAGTAGAAAAAATCGGTGGTACGGAATGTCAAAAATGTCACTATTAATCTAGGATACATACAAATGGTTCATCCGTTTGTTTTGATCATAAATACATAAGAAAGCGGGGTTGCCACAAACAATCTACTGCTATCAACCAAACATATTATGGAGCAAAAAAAGATCTGGCAAAGTTTTGGTGAGCTGAATCAGTCTGAAGCTTTTAACAAAGATGTAAAAGACGAATTCAAAGAAGAATTACCGTTTGTTGCAGAAGATGACAAAAGTTTTTTAGAAGCTAAAGCACCACGTAGAGACTTTTTAAAATACTTGGGTTTTAGTACAGCCGCAGCCGCTGCTGCAGCAAGCTGCGAAATGCCGGTAAGAAAGTCAATACCTTTTGCAAACAGACCAGAAGAAATCGTCCCCGGTGTTTCTAAATACTATGCTACAACCTATTTACAAGATGGTGATGTAGTGGCAGTATTAGCAAAAGTGCGCGATGGTAGACCAATCAAGTTAGAGGGTAACGACTTAAGTCCGGTAACTGGTGGCGGTACATCTGCTCGAGTTCAGGCTTCTGTCTTAGACTTATATGATACTGCTCGTTTACGTTTCCCAACCATCGATGGTAAAGAAGTAACTTTTGAAGCAGCTGATATGTCAATCGGTGATGCTATTAAAGGAGCAACTGGTGCTGTTATTTTAACTAGTACTGTTACTTCCATCACAACAAAAGAAATAATTGCTCAATTCCTTGCAAAATTCCCTGGTAGCCGTCACGTAACTTATGATGCGGTTTCTTATTCTGGAATCTTGCAAGCAAACGAATTAACCTTCGGTAAAAAAGCCATTCCATCATATTCGTTCCAAAACGCAAAAGCTATTGTTAGCTTAGGCGCAGACTTTTTAGGAACCTGGTTGAGCCCGGTTGAATTTGCTAAGCAATATGCGAATGGCAAAAAAATCAACGAGAAAAATCCAGAAATGAGCAAACACATTCATTTTGAAAGTGTAGCAAGTTTAACAGGTTCTAATGCAGATGAAAAATTCTTGCACCGCCCTTCTGAAACAGCTGCTATCGCTGCTGCTTTATTGAGTGCTGTGAAAGGTTCTGAAATTTCTATCGCTGATAAGAAATTGAAAGAAGGCATTGAAAAAGCTGCTAAAGCATTAACTGCAAATAAAGGGGCTGCCTTAGTGGTAAGCGGAAGCAATGATGTGAATGTTCAAGTGATTGTAAATGCCATCAACGATGTTATCGGTGCTTATGGTGTTACCATTGATTGGGCTAGCACATCAAATTATCGCGCCGGTATCGATGCTGATTTTGTAAAATTAGTAGAAGATATGAACGCTGGAACTGTGGGAGCTTTATTGATCCACGGTGCTAATCCTTCTTACTCTTGGTTCGCTGCCGATAAATTTAATGCAGGTCTTAAAAAAGTTAAAACAAGCATTTCTTTCAACACTAAATTGGATGAAACAAGTGTATTGTGTAAATATGTATTACCTGATCATCACTTCTTAGAAAGTTGGGGTGATGCAGAAGGTAAATCTGGTTATATTTCATTGATACAACCTACTATTAATCCGTTATTCAAAACACGTCAGTGGCAGGATAGCTTATTAAAATGGAGTGGCGCTGCGGCTGATTATTCATCTTTCGTTAAGACTTATTGGTCGGCTAAAGTTGGTGGCGAAACTGGTTGGGATAAAGCTTTACAAATTGGTGTGATCAATCCTACTGCAGTACCTGCTTCAGTTAAAGGATCTTTCAATAGCAGTCCGCTTGCAGCAGCAATAACTGCAGCAACTTCTGGTAAGAAAGGTGGTCCGGTAGAAATAGTATTGTATGAGAAAGTAGGTATCGGTGCCGGACAAGGTGCTTCTAATCCTTGGTTACAAGAATTACCAGATCCAATCACTCGTGCTACTTGGGATAACTACGTGGTAGTTTCTCCTAAGATGGCTAAAGAATTATTGAAGATCGATTTAAATAACAATGGTCAGGCAGATGCTTACGAAGTAAATCCTCCAAAGCCCTGCGTAAAAGTTACTGTGAATGGTAAAAGCATCGAATTACCTGTATTGATTATTCCTGGAACTCAGGAAAATACGATTGGTATCGCTGTTGGTTACGGTCGCTCTGAAAATATTGGTAAAGCTGCTGCAGGTGTAGGTAAAAACGCCTTCATTTTTGCAGGTTTATCTGGTACAACGGTAAGTTTCTCTGCTGATGCAACTGTTACTGCAACTGGCGAAAAATATCCTGTTGCGTTAACTCAAACTCATAGCCGTTACGATACAGCACAAGGTAATCGTACAGAAGTGATGAAAGAACTTTCTTTAGCGGAATACATGGCTAACCCTAAAGAAATTTTAAATGATCGTGAAGAAGAATTAAAACCTTACGGTGGTATCGAGAAGTTTGAAGGTCAGGGTAGTATGTATCCTGTTTACAACAGACCAGGTATCAAATGGGGAATGAGCGTTGACTTAAATAGTTGTAACGGATGCGGTGCTTGCGTAGTTGCATGCAGTGCTGAAAATAACGTTGCAGTAGTTGGAAAGCCCGAAGTATTACGCGGTCATGAAATGCATTGGTTACGTATCGATCGATATTTCAGCGGTGATATGGAAAATCCAAATGTAGTTTTCCAACCATTGATGTGTCAGCATTGCGATAACGCTCCTTGTGAGAACGTTTGTCCAGTTGCTGCAACCAACCATAGTACTGAAGGTTTAAATCAAATGACTTATAACCGTTGTATCGGTACCAGATATTGTGCAAACAACTGTCCTTATAAAGTACGTCGTTTCAACTGGGCTGATTACACAGGAGCAGATAGTTTCCCTGATAACCAGGAAGGTATTGTTAATGATGTGGTATTGAACATGAACGACGACTTAACCCGTATGGTGTTGAATCCAGATGTTACAGTTCGTTCTCGTGGAGTGATCGAAAAATGTTCTTTCTGCGTACAACGTTTGCAGGAAGCTAAATTGACTGCAAAAAAAGATAGCCGTCCTCTTGAAGATGGTGATCTGAAAGTAGCTTGTCAACAAGCATGTCCTACACACGCAATCACTTTTGGTAACGCTAACAATAAAGAAAGTGCTATCTCTAAAGTTCGTGTAGACAATCCTAATCGTTCTTTCTATGTGTTAGAGCAATTACACGTTTTACCTGGTGTTACTTACCTGGCCAAAGTGCGTAACGCAGAAGAAGCGAAAGCAGGAAAAACAGAAGAAAAGAAAGCAGAAAAAGCATAGACAAAATAAAATAACTTGGTTAACCTAGGTTAGCTAATTAAATACGAAGATCAGATGCATTTAAAGTACGAATCACAGCTTAGGGAACCATTGGTGTATGGTGATAAAAACTACCACCAGGTAACAGAAGATATTGTACGCCCCATTGAAGCTAAGCCTACCAAATTATGGTATGTTGGTTTTTATATCGCGGTGTGCTTATTAATGTTTGGGGTATACTCTATTTACAGAGATGTAACTTATGGTATCGGACAGTGGAACCTAAACAAGACAGTGGGTTGGGGTTGGGATATCACCAACTTCGTATGGTGGGTTGGTATCGGTCACGCCGGAACACTTATCTCCGCAATTTTATTATTGTTTCGTCAGGGTTGGAGAACAGGTGTTAACCGTGCTGCAGAAGCAATGACCATCTTTGCCGTAATGTGTGCGGGTCAGTTTCCAATCTGGCATATGGGTCGTGTATGGATGGCTTTCTTCGTATTACCTTATCCAAATACTCGCGGACCATTATGGGTGAACTTTAACTCTCCTTTGTTATGGGACGTATTTGCAATCTCTACATACTTCACCGTTTCTTTATTGTTCTGGTATAGTGGATTGTTGCCCGATTTTGCAACTGTACGTGACCGTGCATTTACCAAATTGCGTAAGCGTTTATATGGTGTTGCAGCATTTGGTTGGACTGGTTCTACTAAACATTGGCAGCGTCACGAGTCTTTATCACTGGTTCTTGCAGGTTTAAGTACACCATTGGTATTGTCTGTACACACAATTGTATCTTTCGATTTCGCCACTTCAGTTATTCCTGGATGGCATACTACTATCTTCCCTCCATACTTCGTGGCTGGTGCGATCTTCTCAGGATTTGCCATGGTGCAAACCTTAATGTTGATGATTCGCAAAATTTTTAGCATGGAAGATTATATCACAGTTGGACACATCGAAGCAATGAACAAGGTGATCGTTTTAACTGGTTCCATTGTGGGAGTTGCATACTTAACAGAATTGTTCATGGGCTGGTATAGCCAGAACAAATACGAAGGATATACTTTCTGGTATAGCCGTGCGAATTTGTTTAGTCCTTATGGATGGAGCTATTGGGGTATGATGGCTTGTAACGTGTTAAGTCCACAGATCTTCTGGTTCCGCAAAATGCGCAGAAACTTATTTGTTACTTTCTTCATGAGTATCATCGTAAATATTGGTATGTGGTTCGAGCGTTTCGTTATCATTGTTACCTCATTGTATAGAGATTATTTACCTTCTAGCTGGTCAGTATATTACAGTCCAACCATTTGGGAAATTGGTTTCTACGCAGGTACATTCGGATTGTTTTTTACCTGCTTCTTCTTATTCGCTAAATACTTCCCGGTAATTGCGATTGCAGAGATAAAGTATGTATTGAAAACTACGGGAGAAGGATATAAAGATAAAATGGGTCATTTAGAACATGTACCTGTGGAGGTTTTTGCTCATAGTGGTCACGGACACACTGTTGTAGAAAATGATGCTGCAAGTCATGGATAAAGAATAAAGATTAAAGAGCATTTTTAAATAATAAATTCCGTTAAAGGAAATTAGATATGGCAAAAAAGAAATTCGTAGTAGGCTGTTTCAATGATGAAGAGGTACTATTTCCTGCCGTTAGTAAAGTTCGCACAGCAGGTTATAAGATTCATGATGTGTATACGCCTTTCGCGGTGCATGGATTAGATCATGCTTTGGGTTTACGTGAAACCAGTTTACATACTGCTGGATTCATCTACGGTATTACAGGTACCACAACTGCATTAAGTTGTATTAGCTGGATCTTTACAAAAGATTGGCCCTTGAACATTGGCGGTAAGCCTCACTTTGCTTTACCCGCATGGATTCCAATTACTTTCGAATTGACTGTATTATTTGCAGCTGTTGGAATGGTATTGACATTCTGCTATATCTCTCAATTAGCACCATTTGTAAAGAAGCACCATTTTCATGCACGTGCAACCGATGATCTTTTTGTAATGGTTATTGAGTGTACTGATAAAACTAATGCAGAAGACCTTAAAGCTTTCTTAGCATCTAACGGTGCAGTTGAAACTGATATCCAGATTGCTGAAGAAGGTTGGTGGTTAGGTCGTTATGACAAAGACGAAATGCGTTTCGAAAACAAACAAATTGTTGCTGCTTAATATTTGAATTGAATAATAATGAAGAAACTATCTATCATAGCTGTTTTGTTTACCGCCGCAGTAATTGTAATTAGCTGTAGTGATGTAAAACGCGAGCCTGGTAAAGTATATGTTCCTGATATGGCTTATAGCCGTGCTTATGAAACATATGCTGATCATAGCAATTTGGCTGACGCAGGTATTTTTTATAATAACCGTCCTGTTGTTGGAACCATCGCACGAGGTGAAGAATTACCTTTTCATCTTACTAAAGATGAGCCAGGTGATTCTACAAATTATGTAGCATCTAAATTGGTAAAGAATCCTATCGATTCATTGTCAGCAGGAGAATTTAAAGAAACAGAACGTTTATACTTAATTAACTGTGGCATATGTCATGGTCCAAAATTAAATGGTAACGGTCCATTGTATAAAGATGGTAATGGCCCATACGCTGCGAAACCCGCCACATTAGTTGGGGATGTAAAGTATGAAGCAATGCCTGAAGGACAAATGTTCTATTCTGTTGCTTACGGTAAAAATATGATGGGTTCTTATGCATCACAATTAAGTCGCAAACAACGTTGGCAGGTGATTAAATATATTAAATTGAAACAAGCAGCTTCAAAAGCTAGCGCAGCTCCAGTAGTGGCAGCAGCACCTGCTAAAGATTCAACTGCTAAGAAATAAATCATTGTTCTTTCTTGTTGAAAGAATAAAGTACTAACTGATATAAAAGAGTAAAGATGGCATCTATCAGATTGCAATTTGAGATACCCGGAAAAATGAAAACCTGGTCACTAGGTTTGATTGGTGTTGGGTTGGTTGCGTTGATCTTTGGTTTAATTACCAAAGGGTTCAGCAGCGATGAACACGAACAAGTACATTTTTGGGGAACCCTGATGTATAATACAATTTTCTGGACATTAGTATGTAATGCTAGTATGTTCTTTATTTGTGTTACTACCCTCGCAATGGGTGGATGGCAACAAAGTTTCCGTCGTATTCCGGAAGCTATTTCTACGATGGTGCCTATTTTTGGAGCTATCACTTTTGCAGTCTTAGTGTATGTAGTATTAAGTGATAAACACCATATCTATCATTGGTTAGATACTGCAGCAGTTGCAAAAGATCCAATCCTTACTGGTAAATCTGGGTTCTTAAATGCCAAGTTCTTTATTATCTGGACAACATTAGCAATTGGCCTTTGGAGTTTATTAGGATGGAGAATGCGTCAGTTAAGTAACGAAGCAGATGTAGAAGCAATGGATCATGAAACAGGTTTGAAATTCATTTTCAGAAATACGGTTCGTGCTGCTATGTTTACTGTATGGTTTGCATTAACTGTTGGTTCTACTGTTCCTTGGTTATGGATGATGAGTATCGATGCTCATTGGTATTCTACCATGTATAGTTGGTATACTTTCGCTAGCACCTTCGTAGCAGGTTTATCATTGATTGCATTGTGGCTGGTGTTCCTTAAAAATAAGGGATACATGGAATTAACCAATCAGGAACATTTACAAGATATTGGAAAATTCATGTTTGCATTCTCTATATTCTGGACCTATTTATGGTTCTCACAATATATGTTAATCTGGTATGCAAATATTCCTGAAGAAACCGTTTACTTCAAACACAGAGTACAAGGACCTTATAAAGGAATCTTCTTCTTTAATTTAATTATCAATTTCCTTTGTCCATTATTGATCTTGATGAAACGATCTGCAAAAAGAAACTATACTTTAGTAACTTTTATGGCAGTTTTAATCATCTTTGGTCATTGGATTGATTTTTACCAAATGGTAATGGGATCTTTGATGAAAGAAAGTGTTGAATTGGGCTGGTTGGATTTTGGTATTCTTAGTTTCTTTGTAGGTTTGATGATATACTTTGTTGGAAGAGCTTTGGCTAGTAAGCCTTTGATTCCTAAATATCATCCTTTCTTAAAAGAGAGCGTGATTCACGTAGTATAGTTTCTGAAACTGAAACTATTTGAATCAGCATTTGTTTTTATAGTATCTAGTATAAAATATTGATCGAATTATGACCATTTATTTGACCATTGCAGTAATCATACTAATATTCGTCGTGATCTTTCAGATCTCGAAGGCAAGTGAGTATGTATCAACTTTAAAAGGTGACGAAGTAAGCCGTAAACAAAACAATAAGATCAACGGATTTTTAATGGTTGTATTCTTAGTGTTAGGCTTGTTTGGTGTATGGTATTGCAACCATGTACTATTCGATAAAACTTTGTTAGCACATGATTCAGCTAGTGTAGAAGGGGCACGTGTTGACAGTATGTTATGGGTAACTTTAGCTGTAACAGGTATCGTGTTTATTGGAACACAAATCGTACTTTTTTGGTTTGCTTTTAAATACCAGGAAAAAGAAAACAGAAAAGTTTTCTACTTCCCACATAGTAACGCTTTAGAAGTTTTATGGACCGTTGTTCCAGCAATCGCGTTAACAGTATTAGTTGTAATCGGTTTGCGTAACTGGTTCTTATTTACAGGAGCACCCCCACAAAATGCCATGCAGGTAGAAGTTACTGGAAAGCAATTTGGATGGATTTTCCGTTACCCAGGTAAGGATGGCGCTTTTGGTAAAAAATATTACAAGAATATTGATGCAGCAACTAATACCATTGGTTTATTATGGGACGACCAGTTAACACATGATGATGTGGTTACTGAACAAACCATGTATGTAGTAAAAGGTAAACCAGTAAAATTGATCATTGGTTCTCGTGATGTAATTCATGACGTAGGTTTATCTCAATTCCGTTTAAAAATGGATGCGGTCCCAGGTATACCAACAACCATGTGGTTCACACCAAAATATACTACTGCTGAAATGAAAGAAATTACGGGCAACCCCAATTTCGTTTATGAAATCAGTTGCGATCAAATGTGCGGAAACGGTCACTATTCAATGAAAGGAATTATTGAAGTGGTATCTCAAGAAGATTTCGATTTGTGGATGGCAAAACAGAAGCCTTATTATCTTAATGCTTTTCCAGAGAAGGATCCTTCAAACGCACCAGCAGCGGATAGCGCAAAGACTGTAAAACCTGCTGTAGCAAAAATGTAAATAAAGAACAATCCAAAAGATTGTATTCATCATAAGAAGAAATTATAAAGAATCAGAGTATGAGTAACGAAGCTGTTCTGCACGCACATTCGGGAGCACATGATGGTCATGAAGATCATTCTCATGAACACCATGAACAATCTTTTATCTCCAAATATGTGTTTAGTCAGGATCATAAAATGATCGCTAAACAATTCCTGATCACAGGGATGGTTTGGGCAGTATTGGGTGGATTAATGAGCGTTTTGTTCCGTTTGCAATTAGGTTATCCTGATGCAAACTTTCCTTGGTTAGAAACAATCCTTGGTAAATGGGCAAAAGGTGGTCATATT
>Ga0208106_1000343_pt1 | contig 16445 bp, 18 predicted proteins | sample CryBogCBE25Jul08_FD_184577 | JGI IMG/M metagenome (GOLD analysis project Ga0208106, IMG submission 184577) | Freshwater microbial communities from Crystal Bog, Wisconsin, USA - CBE25Jul08 (SPAdes) | ecosystem: Environmental > Aquatic > Freshwater > Lake | place: Crystal Bog, Wisconsin, USA...
TGTATATAGAGACCTGCGATATTTAAGCCTAAACAAAAGATATGAACTTTGTAAAATGATTAAAGCAATCTTCTTTGATTTAGATGGAGTCCTTTTTGAAGGTAGTAAATTTCACCGAGACCTATTTTTAATGACTGTAGAACGTTTTGGAATAAAGGGTGTAGATGAATTCTTTCATGAAGAATATTTAGAGGGACTTTCAACAAAACAAAAGATTGATATACTCATTCAAAAGGGGCTATTGGCGCCTCAAAATAAAATGGATTTCTTTGATATCAAACAGAATTTGACTGAAATTGCTCTCTGTAGTGAACAAAAGTCAAATCAATATCTTATATCGTTACTCCAAATACTCAAGGAAAGAAGATACAGAATTGTCTGTGTTAGTAATTCAATTACAGCCACTGTAAGAAAGTCACTCTATTTAACAGGTATTCTTGAATTATTTGATTCTATTTATGGGAATGAATTATGTACACGTCCTAAACCTTCTCCTGAACCATATCTAAATGCCTTTCAAAAGGAGGTACTAACTCCAAATGAGGTGCTAATTCTTGAAGATAGTGTACATGGTCGTACTGCAGCATATTCTTCTGGAGCACATGTTCTTCCTATTGTGGACCCTACTGATGTTACTCTTGATAAGATACTAAAGGCTATTCATCTAGTAAATAAAGAAAAGATGTCAGAGGAGAAGAAGAAAATTCATATTGTTGTGCCCATGGCTGGACTCGGCTCGCGATTTTCAAAAGCAGGATATACTATTCCCAAACCTTTTATCCCTGTCTTTGGAAAGCCAATGATTCAATGGGTTATTGATAATATGAAGGTAAAACCTGAAGTATATGGAGATATTTCTGTTGAAACTCCTTGGGCACTAAAGTTTCATTTTATTGTACAACAGGCACATCTTGATGCGTATGATTTTGATGCGCTTTGTAAGTCGTGTGCTATTGACTATACAATTACACCGATTACTTCTGTAACTGAGGGGGCGGCCTGTTCAGTTCTTCTTGCGAAAGAGCATATTAATAATGATGAACCACTCGTCACTGTAAATTCAGATCAGTTTCTTGAATGGAACCAGAATGAATTCTATCGTGCTGTCTGTAATGAAGGCTTTGATGGTTGTATTTCTGTATTTGAACAGAATAACCCATCAGATGTAAAATGGTCGTATTCAAAGACTGATTCTAAGGGTGTTGTAACTGAAGTTGCTGAGAAGAAGTATATTAGCAACTGGGCAACCACAGGAATCTATGGTTGGAAACACGGCTCAGATTATGTACGCTATGCTGAAGAGATGATTACCAAGAATATCCGCGTAAATGGCGAGTTCTATGTCTGCCCTGTATATAATGAGGCTATCACCGCAGGTGGAGTTTTTAGGAATCTCTGCTGCAAAAAAATCTGGGGCCTAGGTGTACCTGAGGACTTAGAGAAGTTTCTCAAGGAATATTCACATGAGTAGACCACAAACTCTTGAAGAACTTGAACAAGTCTATCTGAGTATGAAGAAGCACTTACATGTACCTGAGTCATGGACATACCGTTCTGTTTTGAAGGAATCAGTAATTGATGAGTCAACCTATTTAGCCATCTATACAATGGGACCTTGGAAACTTCATTCGCCTAGTTGGGGGCGACTTATGGAATGGATGAGACTTTTGTTGGGTGCAGGTATTCTCTATTCTGTAGGGGATGGGCCTATAGAAGGCCGTGGGCTCCTACATTTTACACTACATCAATGTAGTCTATTTGGAAGTGAAAAGAAAGTCTATAATGGAGCCTTCTTAGAACCTCTTTTAAAGGAACTATCTGGCCTTCGTATTCTTTTCCGCGGACTTTTAGTAACACCTACTGGAATCGCACTTCGCGGATACCCAAGCACTCAACAAGGACTACAGAAACTTATGGGAGTTCGTAATCAGCTTCACGAGGCTTTTAGAAAGGCGGGCATTCCTTTTGAACCTCCTTATATGAATGATATATGTCATGCTACCCTATTTCGCTGGACTATGACGCCCACTCATGAAATGATTGACTATCTTCAAAAGGGGGTTGATCTCTGGTCTGAATGTATTCTTGCAGAGATTGCGCCATATAAGTGGTCTTTTGGTCACGGTAGCCTTCGTATGTTTTCTACTGAATGTATTGAATTGACTCGGTACTGGACACCTGAGAAGATTGCTCATCGTGGTCTTATTAATGGTTCAAATCATGAGTTAGAAAATTCAATAACTACTATTTCTGAACGCTGTAGACAAGGATACTCTAGTGAGATTGATATCTGGTGGCATCGTGAAGCTTTCTGGATTGGCCATGATGAACCTCGTGAACCTGTGAGTCAAGAATTTTTGCACTCTGAGTATTTATGGATTCATGCAAAGAATGCAGAAGGATTTGACCATCTACAGAAACTTTCAAATGAAAAAGGATGGGGTCTCAGAATTTTTTATCATACGGATGAAGACTATATACTTACAACAACAGGTGATACCATCATCTATCCAGGAATTCCTGATATGGAGGGATGGTGTTATATGATGCCAGAATATTCCAATATTATACCTAAAATATCTGGAAAAATCTGTTCAGATTATCAAGCATAAAGACAGATTCATATCTTTATAAAAGATGAAGATCTGTTTTCTTTTCCGTGGTGAAAATGAACGTAATAATGGTCGCGGACATATGAATTCTTGTTATAATATAGAAAATTGGTCAAATGCACTTTTTGATGATGTTCGTAGTGCAGGACATACATATGATATAGTTTTTCACACATATACAAGTAATTGTTTAGAAATGCTTAAAAGTCTCTTACATCCTAGATATGTTGAACTCCACCCCTCCATTTCACAAACAGCAAACTGTAAGAATATCGCAAGGTGGTTGCGCGAACATGTGAATGAATATGACAGATTTGTTATCCTTCGATTTGATATTCTTTATCGTATTCCCATTACACAGTGGCCTTACTGGAATTCAACGGGAATTATTCTTGTAAATCGTGATAAACACTGGCTTGATGAGCGCCTCTGCGCTGATTTTGTTTTTATAGCAGACAAAGAATCTATTCAAGATCTAGCAAAGGGGCTTGAATATACACGTCGTCAAGCGCATCAAGTGTCTCAATATTTTTATAGAAATGATATTTCATTTCATTTAATGTATTCTGAAATTTATGGTATACAAAATCATCCTCTTTATGTAGTAAAAGGAGTTGAACCAGACCCTGTAGTAGGTACTATCTTTTCTGGAATACCATTTTCAGATAGTTATGTGCTAGAATCAAGTATAACCTATTCAAGTATCATTAAAAACAATAATGGACATCTGAATAAAGAGCATTGTAGAATTCAACTCAATTCGAAAGAATCAATTACAGATAAAATTCCTGAAATCTGTTATCTCTATACTGTATTTAAATGGATATCTTTTGAAAGTCCATTTACTGAAGAACTCAAAAAGATTCATACTTCAAAGCGATTTCTATATGATACAGATAAAGAACCTACATTTACACTAGATATTGATACATTTAATCTAACTGAACAAGAAAAAGGTGATTTCACACCTCGTGATTCATAATGCTTAACACAACCTGTAAGAGTAATTACAATAATAATTTTAACGATGCTATTTTTAAAATATCTTTAGATCTTATCTAAAGATATTATATAAGATTTATTCTATGACAATCTGTTTCATCTTTCGAGGTGAAATCTTTCGAAATGATAGACCTCCACTATCCCAAGAAGTTATTCAAAATTGGCATGAAACAATTTTTAAACACTTAGATCTAACCCTCTATAAAGTGACCTTTATAACGTATGAGTCTCAACTTCTTCAGATTTTATCAAAGGTGTTAAATGCAAATGAAGTGATTATAAAGCCAAAAATCTCCCAACTTCAAAACATGAATGATGTGGGAGATTATATGATTAAAAATAAGAAAATATATAGCCGGTTTGTTATTCTTAGGTTTGATATTCTCTATCGTATTCCTATAGTTTCTTGGAATAAATGGAATGAGAGTGGTATTATTTTAGTCTCTCCAGTTATACATTATTATGATGAAAGATTCGTTGCGGATTGGGTTTTTATAGTTGATTCATATCGTGTTGACGCCTTTGCTAAAGCGCTTAGTTTATGTACACGACAGCCGCATGAAGTGACTATATATTTAACTACTCATTTTATACCATTTCATCTAATGTATCCAGATTATTATCCAAATGAAACTCATCCCTTATATGTTATGAATCAACGAGGAGATCCTGTAAATCTTCTCACTTCATATTCTGGAAAAAAAGATGAAGAGGGCTTCATGAAATGTAATCCGACTTATTTTAAATTTGTAGAGAAATATGGAGTAGACTTTCAAAGACTTCCTTGTACAATTAGAATTCCCTCAAAGGAGTGTTTTTTTTCTAAGTTGCCTGAAATAAATTGGCTAAAGACAATTTTTCCTTCATTATATTTTGAAAGTACCTTTCAAAAAGAAATAGAGGCAATTTATACTGGCGACCATTTTCATTACAAACAATATCCCAACTCTGGAGTCTTAATTGAGTTAGATGAATTTTCATTAAAGTATTCATATACGCGTGAAGACTTTCAATTTGAATCTATTTCTTATAAGATAGATGATTCTTTAGATAATTTTCATAAATATCTAGATAAAATCTCACATACTTTTTATACATCTGGAAAAAGAGGTATTTTATATCTTAAAAATGTACCATTTATAAAGGAGTATCATATTTGGAAGGATGAATCATGTGAAGTCAGTTTACCCAGTATTGATACTGTAAAAGAAAATCGCAACCTGTTTTATATTACTTGCGCAGTAAAACCGACCACAGAAACCTCGGCATTCCCAACACACATTCGTATTCAACAGATATTACTGAGTATTCAATCTGTTCGTAAAAAGGTGCCCAATTCTTTTATTGTACTTCTTGAAACCGGTTCTGCATCAGATGAAGAGAAGATTTTTTTAGAATCTCATGTTGACCTCTACATGACAGTACTTGCGACAACACTTGTAAAGAGTAGGGGTGAAGCCACACTTATTCATGGATTTTTTACATCATCCTGGTTTCAAGAAAATCGGCAGCGATTTCAGACATTTAGTAAACTCTCTGGACGCTATTTTCTTACAGACGCATATGACTTTACTAAATATCCAATTAATAAAGTTTTTATTAAGTTCCGCTGGGCTGAAAAGGGAGAGGGTCTCTTTGAAACACGCTACTACCGTATTCCTGCTTCAAAGATTAATGACTTTATAAAAAAACTTGATTTACTTGTAAATACACATTCATATATTTTCAAACACACAGATATTGAACACGCTTATTTCCTCTTTAATTTCTTTCCTTTGGAGGAAGCTATTCATGATCAACCAATTGGCCTTGCAGGATGGTATACAGGCGATGGACATTACATGGAAGAATAACGGAATCCTTTTAGTTTCTTTCCACCCTTTGGCCAGACAGTCTCCTGTAGAATTTTACGAGCCTCTGTAAGTTCCTTCTCCTTGAATCCTGCCTCCTTGAGCTTCTCCTGTAGTTCCTTTGTTTCCAGTTCAGCCCTGGAATCCTCAACGCAGTGCTGCTGAAACCAGGCCACAAGTTTCTTCTCCTTGTCTGTACAATCTAGAAAATTCTGCTTGGTATAGAGTTCAGGATTGAGCACACCTTGTGTAACGCCCTGCTGTTCCTCCTCTGAAAGAAGTTCTTTGAGAGTCGAAATAAGTTCCATCTCCGCCTGTTTTACAAGACTCATCTGCTCGGCATAAATCTGGTCCATCTTCTTTTTCTGATTGACGAGACTATTCCGTAGATTCTGTAGTGTTGCCATATGATTCTTCAAGAGATGCTGAATAATCTGCGCCTTTATCTTCATCTGTGAGAGTTCCTCTGAATCAGCGCGCTCCTTATGAACACCCATATACTCTCCAAGTTCGAGCAGAGGACGAAGTCCCTGTAGATAGAGTACAGGATCATCGTGTTTGTAGAGATTCGATAGATATACAATAAAGCGACCATCTTCAAGGCGTTCAAGATCAATGTCGGCGGGCTTTGTATGACCTACAATTCCATTGGTTAGGGAGACCATAAAAGCAACCTTCACATCCGGATTTGAGCGCATATCCCGATGGAGCTTTTCGACCTCATCCTTATTTACAGGCCGACCATAATTCTTGGTTTCCCAGATAATTTTCAAATTATTATACATCATGTGATGGTCACCACTCTGGGCCTCCTTGCCCTTTGCAATCAATTCAAAACCAGGACCCATACCAAAAGCACGAGTAATCAAATCCTCAACACGAAGTTCACCGAGCCGTCCCTTCTCCTGTGAGCCTACTTGACGATTAAGCGAATCGGCGAGTTTCTGTAAACGCTCATGAAGGGCCTGATTCTCACGCGAGGCACGGTCAATCTGTTTGTCTTTCTCGGCAAGCAGTTCGCGAAATGTCGCGCGGCACTCCTCCTGAATCCGCTGACGGAGCTCTGACTTTAAGGATTCGTCTAAGCTGAGTTTTGACTGAAGATGGGCCAATGACTCTTCTAGTATGCGCTTATCCTTTTCAAGGCGATCGCGAGTATTTAAATGCTTTTTCTCTAGCTGAGTCACTAGATCGCTATTGCATTCCTCACGAATGGTCTCTTCTGCAGCTTGGGCTGCAATAGCGCCGAGACGCAAAGCTAACGAAGTTTTATCAGGAGATTCCGTGTGATAGAACTTCGGTAGAGTAAAGGTGGCAGGTAAACGCAGGCTGATTTGAATGGCTTCCATTTAAGTGAGTTTCACGAAAAAAGTTTAAACCCTTTGGCAGGGTAGAATGACTCTCCGTATACTCACTTATAATATACGAGGTCTTCCCTGGATATCATGTCCTATTGATGATATCTTGTCTTGGATATTAAAACGAAAGTGTGACATTGTCTGTTTACAAGAAGTCTTTACACGTAGACTCCAAATCGCCATTGAATCACAGGATGAATGGAATTTCTTCTTTTCAAAGGGAACTACCTATGCTGGACAAGCAGCGGGATTTTACTCAGGTGCTGGACTCTGTACATTAGTTCGCCGTGATCTGAAGATACTTGGAGAAAGTACATTTATGCCATTTACAGACGCAGGAGGTGTAGATAGATTTGTTTCAAAGGGACTCCTTCATGTACCACTTGAAGTAAATGGTCAACGGATAGATATTTTAAATACACACTTTCAATCTGACTTTACAGAATTCCCCTGCTTTCGTATAAATTATCCTGCCGTGCGGTTCAATCAAGAAAAGCAGGCAAACTTATTTTGCCAGGCCTATCCGTTTCCACTCGTGTGTGGTGATTTGAATCAAGAATCATTTCACTACTTTGAGAAATTCGATGAAACAGATGAAATCACTTTTCCCGAAACTGGAGAACATTTAGACCATTTATTGTATTCGAGTGATGTAGGTGATACCTTTATTAATAAAAAGACAACATATCTACACGATGTTATGCTGAGTGACCATATTCCAGTACTCTATGAGTTTGAACTCAAGCCACCTCACACTCATCACGACACACGGGGCATGTAGTATTCTTCTTTAGCCACTGAACGATTGCCTCTCTTTTGAACACATGTTGACAGGTTGTAACTGCTGCCGCGGTCTCCTGAATTGCCTCAAAGGAGATAGGACAGTCAGTACCTACTGCTGCCTTTATAATTGCTCGGATTGTATGCGGCTTCAAGATATGTTGAATAGGACATGGAACTGGAGTTTCCTCTTCTTGCTCATTCTCTTCAAGAAGTCCAGGAATCTTCTCATGAAAACTCTTGAGAAAGAGACTACGAATGCCAATTGCGGTAAGTGGAGCCTGTGCCCTTACTTTAACATGACAATCTGGATAGAAAGAGGGTACCCCAGCCTCTAGAAACTCATAAGTATCAAGTTGAATCACAGGAAATGAAGACGTTTTCGTAGTTATATAGAGATTTGTAATTCTCTGGAATCGCTTATTATCAATACTACCAAAGAGATCACGGTCATCCCCTAGAGCCGTATGAACAAGGACTGGATTCTCTTCACACAGAGAGAGAGGGCCCAATGCACTATTCATAAGTACAAACTTTGGCCGTGGATAAACCTGCGTACATGCAGCAAAGGTCGATGGAAACTCATCTGGACTCAAGTATTCAAAACTACCGTTGGAACGCTCAAATAGGAACATAGTATTAAGTACCAATTACTAAGGCGCAGTAAAAAATTCAATTTTTAAAATTATATGGGCAAACTATTTACTCAGTTGTATAGCAGAAGGGTGGAACAGGGTAGAAAGTCTGATTGTTCATATAAACACACGTGCGATTCAGAAGAGCAGGAAGAAACTCGGTATTATTAAAGCTCGAGTTCAGAAGCTGACTGGCATTAAGAAGAAAGGCATCCATAAAGGTCGCATTCATCAATGTGCTGTTGTAGAAGGCCATCACATTCTCCTGAATGACATTCAGGGCAGCATGTGTCACCTGCTGGACGACCGTGTTGGTGGTGATAAAGTAGAGAAGAATGAGTTCAGAAAACATTTTATGACTGCTATACTAAGAAATGGAGTAGGAGCAAATCAAATTTTTTACCGCTAGTTTTTTGCTAGGCTAGTATAGTATGAATATCTTTGAAAAACTTTTCTGTTTTCCCTCATTCTCAATTCTCCGCTTTCTTGTCGCAATTACTCTTCTCCAATTCTGGTGGATTGCTATCTGGGGTTTGGCTTACATGGCAATTGAATCACTTGCTGGTAAGTCAAAGGATATTGAATTCTGGATTTATATTGGTCTTTTAATCTGTACGGTTCTCATTATTCAACTAGACCCATCTCTTGTTGAGCGGCTATAACGGCTGCGTTTCTTATTACGGCGGCGCGATTTCTTAGTAGGCCTACGTCTCTGGCGGCGACCACCCTTTGTTAAAAGCGCAGTTTCAATCGGTTCCCAATTTGTAGTATCTTTCACTCCAAGAAAATATGGAGGTGTAATTTGAATATAATGATTTTGAATCTCATTACGAATCACATGATCTGGCATATCATCAAAAAAATAGACACGATTTCCTAGATTTCTCTCTAAAGGAAGAACTTCTTGAATCTGTTGAAGACTCTTCACCTGTTGTCCATTTGGTCCAACCGATGTATCGGCTCGATTGGCTGTAATGATAAAATCAAAGATAAACTCAACACCAATTTTATTCTCAATTGCTGATTTTATTAGGCTAATAAAGTCTTCATCTCCATTATTTGTAAAAATACCAATTTTGGATACACGCCCAGTTGATTTTGCATCTAATGCTTTGCGAATAATGTCAAGCGCCTTCGGATTTAATATAACATAATCATACGGATTCACAGCTGGATTCTTTTTAAACACATTCGGGTCAAAATATTGCCCTGAAAGTGTTTGGTCTATATCCCAGACAAGCACAAGTCCATCGTCCATCCCTAATAGTATCCTGTATATTCTCTTAAATCATCTAATGCCGGCGGAGAGAAGGCACCTACATCGCGAGGTGTAGCCTTCGCATCAATTGTCGGTGTACCCGCTAAGCATCTCTGCTGCGCAATATCATAAACATCCACTAAGACCTGGTCAAAAAGTGTATCCATCTTACCCTTTTCAGTAGGTGTCATGTCTGACGCAGCACAGAGACGACGAATGAGGAAACGGCCGCGTGTCTTCCACTTATCAAAACTTAGACTCAGGTCACGTTCAGGGATTGTCTTGGCAAAGCAACGGCCTGTAGTTTCTGCAACCGGCTCAATATCATGCGCCGTCATAAACGGCTGATAGAGAGTCGCATTTACTGTGCCATTCACAGCAACAAGGTCCCGCTTCATACAGCAGAGTTTCCCCAGAAGCACCTTTAACTCATCTAAATCCGGGTTTCCTTCCTCGACGGAGCCAACTCTATCCTGAAAGGCACCTATAATTGCCGCCGCCTCATTGCTCTCATGGAGACAATCGGGTTGTCCCGCACCCACTACAGGCGCACCAAAACCTTCGGCAAACTTCGGCATTGTCTTCGAGCGACAGAGCATAGCAAAACAGAGATAGGCCACAAGAACACCAACAACAATTCCTATAACCGCCCAGACTGAAAAAGAAAATTGACTAAATCCACCCGATGACTCCATTCTTTCTTTACCCTATAGTAAGGTCTTTTTTATTATATTTAGAGCGGCATTGGTCCAGAGGGTTCAATAAGATGATTTGCCGAGTCAAGAAACCACCTACAGAGTTCTCCCTTTGCTGCCGCCTTATCATTCATTAACTTATCAATACTAATCAACTCTGGCCGAGTCTCCTCTTCCAGATGAATATGATGGACCTGTACAATACCCTGCTGACCAATTCGCACAGCACGGCCAATTGCCTGGTCCATCAGAGCCTTTGTCCACCAGGGGGACATGAAGATAATTCGATCGAAATGCTGGAGATTAAGTCCCACACTTCCAGACTGAAGTTGGAGAATAAGAACCTCTATATCCTCACCATCAAGAGTCTCCTTTGTCTTTTCAAGAATTGCATCTCTCTGAAGCTGTGTCTGCCGTCCACTATAGGTCTGGACTCTCTTGACCCGGGGCAGAGAGCGCAAGGTGGTCTGAAGCATATCCATCTCATCGTAGAAGTTAGCAAAGATAAGCCACTTGTGAGGCTCATCTGATTGCTCACTAATTAGCGTCTTAATCTTGGAGAACTTTGTACTATCAAGAGACCAGTCCATGCGAGAATAGAAGGAGATGTTCCTTCTACACGCATTAATATAGACCTGCGGGTGTACAGAGATTTGTCGAAGAACAAGAAGAAGTTTCAGAATTGCCATTCTGCCTGCGCCCTCCTCCTGAAGAGCTGTCCATCTACGAACAGCGGCACCCTGAATTCCTCTGTAGAAATCACGTTCATCCTTTGTACTGAATGGGAGAGTGTGATAGTGGATAACCTCTTTCTGCGGAAGAGAGGGAATCATCGGTCGTAACTCGGCCACTGTGCGGCAGAGAGCCTTCTCAAAGATGATAGGGGCGAGACGCTTTGTAGACTGTGGAATCTGCGACTTCTCCATGCCCAGAAATTGAAAGAGAGCATTCGAGTTGGCCATACCATTAATGATAGGCGTAGCAGTAAGAGCCCACTTATTCTTTGCAGGAATCTGATGGATTGCATCAAAGAGTAAAGTCTTATCATTACAGATGCGATGTGCCTCGTCTAAGATAATACGATTCCAGAGAGTTGTCATCAGCTCATCATTATGTCTCATGGCAAAATCATAATGTGTAATGAAGAGGAATGTCTTCTTCTTGGAGTGAGTGCCCATTGCTTCCCACTCTCGCTTATGGCTCATACGGAACACATTGATGCCAGAGCGAACTGCGGCCTCTGTCCACTGCTCCAAGACGGCCAGTGGCGTAATGAGCAGATTCATAGAGACTTTTGTATTCTTCATGAGACCAAGTATCTCCATAGTCTTACCGAGGCCCATTTCGTCACAGAGAAGTCCTCCTGGAAGATACGGGTCTTCTTCCTGCGTACGCATCCATTCAATGGCAGCAATCTGGTGCGGCTGGTACTCGAATGAGGGCCAGAGTGGAATAAGAGTGTCCATTGTGTTTGCGATGTGAGTATACACATTATGGTGTGCCCACCACACTTCAAATTTTTACAAAAAAGAAGTGGTCTTTACTTCTTCTTTGGCTGCTCTGCGCGCTTCTCTTGTAGACGCTCAAACTCACGTACATGGCGCGTCGTGTTCTTTCCATTTCTATCAATCTTCTCCTTGGCCTTATCACCCTTCTTACGACGGGGAGTGTGTTCAGATTCCATTATAGATGGTATTGAGTGAGTACTTATTACACTTGGGAATCAGTTACTTCAATTTTTTCCACCTTCTTCCGATGCCAAGAGCCATTTACAAAGTGGCTGGTCTCTGGAACATCACCATCAAAGAATCCATGCCAGACTGCTGGATTCTGAAGACGGGCCTTATAGCGATTCTCACAGACTTTACAGAGATAGAGTTCTCCTTCATCATCACCATCTAGTGAAATCCCGCAGACTGAATTCTTATCGCATTGAACTGGTTTGTAGACCTTGTAGGGTGCGCCATTAGGGGCCTTTGTACCCTCAATAAAGAGGGCTTCACCATAGATACGCGCATCACACCGCCTCTGTGGTTGGGGTAGAGCCTTCTTGACAATCCGTCGAATAATCTTCTTTGGTTTAGGAACTTCTTCTGTAGAGGTGATTGAGTTCTCGTGTATGGCAACATGTTGCTTAATTGTATCAAGTGTAAGTGCCTTGAAGCAGTTATGAAGAGTTGTAAGAACTCCACTTAGATCCATTGTGTTGACTTATAGACGGGGAATGTTGCGCTCAATTTTTAAAAAGGGCGAGTAAAAAATTTGAGTCGTATACCCTTCGTAAAAAATAAACTAGAAAGCATAAAATGTCAACTATCTCTATCTTCATTACTCGCAACAACGACTCGAAGTCAGACGACGTTATCAAGATTGTGCCTGTTGTAGGTGACTCGAAGCTCTTTCAGGTCACCTATGCAGACCCTGGTGATGGTAATGTTATGAAGTATAGCTTCACTGCGAATGTAAATGGTGTGCTAGACTATCTGGAGACTACCACGAATCTTCTTCAGAAGGATGATGAGCCGTTTAAGAGCATCCAGTTCAATCTTCCTGCCTACCCTCGGATTATGGTAAACCTTGAGAAGCTTCAGGACGATGACTTCATGGAGAACCTTTGGCGAGCAATTGGCTCTGTCTGCAATGATTGGCCGCAGCGCCTTCAGAATACGGTGGTAGAGGAGCTTCCGTTGAATTCTACTTACCGTTATTTCAATAATTACTAAACAAAAATAAGAGTGTAATTAATTAATTATTTATTTTTTGTTTCTTTTTTTATTTATGAGAAGAGCTCCTTGAGGCGAGAGCAGATAGCATCCGCAGGGATTGGAGGATTCTCACCCTCCTTGTAGTAGATGCTGCGACCAGACCTCCAAGACCTTCGGATCCAATACGTCCTATCTGTAGAGAGAGAGAACCTGTCCAATGTGTGATTCTGACCAATGTGAAGAATATGGGAAGGATGGATCGCAAGGGGTGGTGTCATTTGTTCAATAAAGCCATCAAGAGTCCACACGCGGGCATCATTGTCAAAGTAAATACCTGGTGTCGCGGCAGCCAAGAGAGATTCAGAAGCAATCTTAGAGAAAGCAAAGCTCGGAATCTCTGCCTGCTGTGTGAACAAAGAACTAGGATCCATATTCAGATACTTGGCTGACTCTTCGCCAGTAGGGTCATACTCATCGCGGCAATTGGGGCAATCGCAGTAGATCCAGATCATGCTCGACCAGCCGCGCCCAGTTCCATGCGGAATGGAACTCAAAGACTTACGAAGTTCGGCCCGCTCAGCCAGAATCTCTGCTGCTGTAATGAGACGAGGGCCAGCGGGCACTGCGCAAGAAGGACACTTCTTATAGCAGTCAGTAAGTGTCTTCAGTTCAAAGCGAGTACTACAAGTAACACAGACTCCATGGCGACGGTCGCGCAGAGCCTCTCCATATCTTGACTCAGCCTCATCGCTGCTTGCTACATAGTCTGCTTCACAGCCAGTACAGATTGTTTCGCCAGCATCGTATGCTGGAAAGGCAGGAAGAAGGCCGCGTACAATGGACTCTGTAGCCGCTACCGCTGTATCATGACCACACTCTGAGCAAAGCGGTGAAACAAGACCGAGGCGGCGGTCACAGCCGCGGCAGCAGGCACTCTCGCAGTCGCCCTCATGGTGGGTATTGTGGTTGCAGGTGGAATGAGACATTTTTTGCTAGATGTTGATACTATCATGATACAGCCGCAATATTTTCAAATTTTTATTATCTCTTACAAGTAAAAAGAGGTGGTACTTTTGTACCTTTTCTTTTTTTTTACTCAAGAGGTGGCATATCATTATAGATATCAACTGGATCTGCCTCATTCTCCTCTACAAGAGGAGTTAAGGGAAGTGTCTCCTCTACATCTTCCAATTGAGGCATTTCTGCGTAGATCTGAGGATTGTCGCTGCGCATAAAGACAAGCACAAGATTTGCGCGGTACTCTGCTGTCTCATTAGGAGCAATGAGATCAGCAAGCGCGATGCTCATATACATCTTGGCAACAAGAATCTCGTCGGCTGTTGCACCAGCCTCTCTAAGACGTCCCATCTCCTCCGCCAAACTCAGATAGTTATCCAGGGCGGTAGTATCGAAAGACATTTTGATTGCTATGTTAGTGCTATATATTCACTGAAGCAGCCAAAATTCAAATTTTTAAATTGTACAAAAAAGATACTGCCAGCTACAGACTATCTTTTTGTTTCCTTGTTCTTGGGATTACGAATACCTCAAGAATGCTTGCGACGATAACGAGTCTCGTAGCCATGAAGAGCAGCTGTCTGACTGTCAGCATGGCGAGAAGGAACACCATCAGGCCAGAAGCGAAGATAGATGGTATGCTCCTGAGGACGCCAGTAATGATTTGACTCGCCGCAGGGACTCGTATAACGCTCACAAGTGAAGTGGGGCGTACTACTCGAGTCCCAACGAGCAGCAAGTAGATGAAGAATATCCGTATACTTGAGAACTGCGTAGATGCTCTGGTCATCATGGTGAGAAATAGACGACTTAACTGTCTCATGGATGCCCCTATCAATCACATACTCTTCAACTGTAATACCAGTCTCCCCACACGGCTCAGAGCGACAGTCGCGCCGCGGGATGCTTGAATGAGGCTCAAAGAAGACCTCCTTCGCTGTCCAAATAAGAACTGGTGTATTTGGAACATTAAGAAGCTGTGCCTTAATCACACTGGGAGATGGCAGAGTCCTGAGGATATCCTCAAACAGCATGTCACAGTACTCCTCTTGGAGGATTGTCTGCTTCCTGTCCTTATCGGCCTTGACAGAAGGCTGCCGCAGATCCGCAACATCAGACCAGTTGAAGAGAGGATGCATGAGGATATCAGTGGGTGAGATGGAGGCCATGGTAGAATATTCTATGTCGGTACAAATTAGCTGGGCCTTTGTCAACTTCAAATTTTTTAAAAAAAAAGGTGGAGGCTTTCGCCTCTCTTTTGTTTTGTTTTGCGTTTGTTATTTTTGTTTAGCGGCAAGCCTTGTAAGCTGCGCCACCAGGCTTCCCGCAGGTTGCTAGCGTATGGTTTGTCATCGGCTGACCGCTTGGCAGGATGCAGAGCGGATTCGTACAGCCCTGGCGTGTAGGCGTCACCGTTCCAGACCGCCAAGTAGGTGTGGCCGCTCCAGACCGCCAGTTGCCTGGAGTGGTGCGTCCCATCTCGCGCGGCTGTGCCATTGGCCACTCATCGTCACCGAGATGCGCGAAGCGCTTGCCAAAGAGGACAGTGCCCTCATGTGTACCAACACACGGCCGTCCCTCATCCCAGGCGTTGCAGCCAGAGGCACAGCCATTCTCTGCAGGAGCAATGTTGCCCTTCACGCCCCTGTAGGCGTGGTTGCGGCAGCACATGATGCTGCCATCTGCGTTGCGAGCCCAAGGGTCTGTAGTGACCTCTGCGACGAGCGGCATGAAGGGCGTGAAGACGACAGGCGCCTTCTCGAGCTGCTTAGCCGCCTCGGTGAGAAGCATAGCAATGGTCATGCCACCGTTGCGCTGCGCGAAGGCCGCGTTCTCTGCCATGATGGTAGCCTCTTCTGGCTCCTCCATCTGGTCAACCCACGCTGTCTTATTGTAGGCAAACATCATGAGGCCGCCCTGCGAAACCTCCAGATGCTGGCAATGCCAGCGGCCGTCATTCTCGATGTGCATGCCCATGTCACAGCCTGATGCACACGGACAGAAGGTGCCGTCCCAGATAGCCCCGTCACTGTTGTGAGACAGTTCGGCCGCCATGATGGGAGACTCCTCCTCATCCAGACCTGCGAAGTGATTCGGCATGGTAGATGTGTGAATGGATGGATGGATGGTTCTTGTTTGCTCTCTACTTGGTTCAATTCATGGGATAATGCTTTCAATTTTTTTTATTTGATACTCTTACAAAAGATACAAAAAAAAATGGGCTTTCGCCTCTTTTCTTTTTTTTCTTTTGGGTCTTTGATTATTTTTTTTGGATTAGAATCTGGTTAGACTTCTACCAGTCGCCAGCCTCGCTCTCACTCGCACTGCCGCCGCCCGCCGCCTTCTTGGCGACCTTCTTAGCAGCCACGACCGGCTTCTTCGGTGCAGGAGGCGCCTCCTCTACAGCCTTGGCCTTCTTGGCCAGAGGCGCGGGCGCCTTCTTAGCCACGGGTGCGGGCTCAGCAGACTCCTCAGCAACCGGCTTCTTCACCTTGCCCTCTGGAGCCACATAGGAGAGGGCCTGCTCGAGAAT
>Ga0208106_1000344_pt1 | contig 16283 bp, 15 predicted proteins | sample CryBogCBE25Jul08_FD_184577 | JGI IMG/M metagenome (GOLD analysis project Ga0208106, IMG submission 184577) | Freshwater microbial communities from Crystal Bog, Wisconsin, USA - CBE25Jul08 (SPAdes) | ecosystem: Environmental > Aquatic > Freshwater > Lake | place: Crystal Bog, Wisconsin, USA...
AGTGCGCGTTGCGCGAGAGAGCTAGTGCGCGTTGCGCGAGAGAGCTAGTGCGCGTTGCGCGAGAGAGCTAGTGCGCGTTGCGCGAGAGAGCTAGTGCGCCCTAGCGCGTGAAGGCTTCCATGATGAGAGCTTTCTGCTCTTCTTCATGCAAGTGATGGCTACCAGTCGCTGGTGACGCGGTGGCGCGACGAGAAACGCGGCGCAAAGTGCGACCGTTAAGAATCTCAAGCGTGTTGAGAGCAACAAATGGCCATGGACCTTGGTTCGCGGGCTCATCCTGTACCCAGAGCAAGTTCGCACTCGGATGCTTGGCTGCAACCGCTGCGAATTCTTCAGCAGGGAATGGATAGAGCTGTTCAACGCGAACAATGGCGGTTGATGTCTCACCCAACTTTGCGCGCTCTGCGATCAGGTCGTAATAAACCTTGCCCGAACAGAAGATCACGCGCGTTGCATTTGAAACGGTGGCGTCATCAATCAACGGTTGGAAATGACCGGTCGCGAAATCCTTCATACCTGACGCAGCTGCCTTGAGGCGGAGCATCGACTTTGGCTCAAAGACAACGAGTGGTCGGCGCGCTGGATTCTTCACGTGCCAACGCAAAAGGTGGAAGTACGAGGCCGGCGTAGAAGGTTGAGCAACGGTCAAGTTCTGCTCTGCACAGAGCGTGAGGTAACGCTCGATGCGAGCAGACGAGTGGTCCGGTCCTTGGCCTTCGTATCCGTGCGGCAAGAGCAAGACGATTGATGAACGCTCGCCCCACTTCTGTAGCGCAGAAGAAACGAATTCGTCGATGATCGTCTGAGCGCCATTGGCAAAGTCGCCGAACTGGCCTTCCCACAAGACGAGCGCGTTTTCACGAGCAACCGAGTATCCATATTCAAATCCCATGGCCGCGTACTCAGAAAGTAGCGAGTCGACGACGAAGAATTGGTTATCCGCGGTGCCGCCGTTCTCTGGGTCCGGAACAAGCGCCTTCAATGGTGTCCATGTGTTACCGGTGTTCTGATCGACAATAACCGCGTGACGGTTGCTGAAAGTTCCGCGGCGAACATCTTGTCCAGCCAATCGGATGGGATGACCTTCCAACATCAGCGAACCAAATGCCAACGATTCACCAGCAGCCCAGTCGACCGATCCCTCGTCCAACATCTCAACGCGCTTGGCGAGTTGTGGTGCCAACTTCGGATGGATTACGAATCCTTCTGGCGTCGCACCTTGCGCTGCGGCAATCTTTCGAAGTGTTGCTTCGTCGACAGCTGTGTTTACCTGTGAAGGCGCTGGAACGGCTGGAATCTGCTTGCGTGAAGGTTCTGGTTCGGTGTTGTGTACCGATGCGAAGACCGCTTCAAGTTGTGACTGGTAATCGCGCAATACTTCCTCGGCCTCTTCCACGGTGATATCACCGCGTCCGATCAACGCCTCGGTGTAGAGCTTGCGGGTCGAGCGCTTTGCCTCGATCATCTTGTACATCAATGGCTGGGTGAAACTTGGTTCGTCGCCTTCATTGTGTCCGCGGCGACGGTAGCAGACCATGTCGATAACGACATCCTTGTTGAAGGCTTGGCGATATTCATATGCCAAACGTGCAACGCGCACGACGCTTTCTGGGTCATCACCATTCACATGGAAGACCGGCGCCTGAATCATCTTGGCGATATCGGTCGAGTATGTCGATGAACGAGCTGAATTAGGCGAGGTAGTAAATCCAACTTGGTTATTGATAACTACATGGATAGTTCCGCCGGTGCGATAGCCGGGGAGTAGCGAAAGGTTAAGGGTTTCAGAGACGACGCCCTGACCAGCGAATGCCGCGTCACCGTGAATGAGAATTGGCATAACCGAGTACTTGTTCGGCACATTCATCATGTCTTGCTTCGCGCGCACAATTCCTTCGAGAACTGGATTAACCGCCTCGAGGTGTGATGGATTCGCGGCCAAGTAGACCTTGGTCTTCGCGCCAGATTCGGCGGTAAAGACGCCCTCGGTTCCCAAGTGGTACTTCACGTCACCCGAGCCATGTACGTCGTTCTCGGCGTAGTGGCCCTCGAACTCTTGGAAGATTTGGCCGATGTTCTTGCCACCGATATTTGCCAAGACATTCAAACGTCCGCGGTGCGGCATACCAATTGCTACCTCGTCGAGGCCATCATCGGCCGCCGATGAGATAACCGCATCGAGCAATGGAATTACAGATTCGCCGCCTTCAAGTGAGAAGCGCTTTTGTCCAACGTACTTGGTCTGCAAGAAGTTTTCGAATGCTTCGGCGCTGTTGAGTTTGCGCAAGATACGCAATTGTTCTTCGCGCGGCGTGCGTGGTGCGCCTACCTCGACGTGATCCTGAATCCATTGACGTTCAGCTGGATTCTCGATGTACATGTATTCCACACCGATGGTGCGGCAATAGCTGTCGCGCAGGATTCCCAAAATCTTGCGGAACTTCATGCGTGGTTGTCCACCAAAACCGCCGGTCGCAAAATCGCGGTCCAAGTCCCACAACGAAAGTCCATAATTCACAACATCTAGATCTGGATGCGAACGCTGCTTGTATTCCAGTGGATCGATATCCGCCATCATGTGACCAACGGTGCGATACGCGTGAATCAACTGCTGAATGCGAGAGGTCTTGCTGATGTGATCCTCTTTGAGGAATTGCTTATCCACGACCCAACGAATTGGCTCGTAAGGGATGCGAAGCGCGGCGAAGATATCGTCGTAGAAATTATCGGCGCCCAAGAGAATTTCATGAATGCGGCGAAGGAAGTCACCCGATTGTGCGCCTTGAATGATGCGGTGGTCATAGGTGCTGGTGAGCGTGATGACCTTGCTGATTGCGAGATCGGCCAACGTCTCTTCGTTCGCGCCCTGGAATTCTGCTGGGTAATCCATCGCGCCAACGCCGAGGATGAGGCCCTGACCCTGAACCAATCGAGGAACGGAGTGAACGGTCCCGAGAGTGCCCGGGTTGGTGAGTGAAACAGTGGTGCCGGCGAAGTCTTCTACCGTCAACGCGCCGCCGCGTGCTTTGCGAACGGTCTCTTCGTACGAAGCCCAGAACTGTGCAAAGTCCAGGTCTTCGCAACCCTTAATAGAAGGTACTAATAATTGACGAGTGCCGTCCGGCTTTGCGAGGTCAATTGCGATTCCAAGATTGATGTGCTCCGGCTTACCAATTGCTGGCTTGCCGTCTTGCTCTGCAAAGAATGCGTTCATCTCTGGCATTTGGCGCAGCGCCTTCACCATTGCATAACCGATGAGGTGAGTGAACGAAACTTTTCCACCACGACCGCGCGCCAAGTGGTTGTTAATAACGGTGCGGTTATCAATCATCAGTTTTGCAGGGACTGCACGAACGCTTGTCGCAGTGGGAACAGTCAACGACGCTTCCATGCTCTGCACAACGCGTGCACCTACGCCGCGAATGGTCTCCAGCGTCGACGCACCTGGTGTTGCCAATGTTGGGATTGGCTTGACGACAGGATCCGCGGGGGTTGGAGTGCTCGAAGGATTCTGGTTGCTCATGGGAGATGTGCTCGTTCCGGGAGTAGATGGCGCGGGAGTAGATGGCGCGGGAGTAGATGGTGCGGGAGGAGTTGCGGCGCGCTTTGGCACGGGTGGCATTCCACCGTTTGGTGCGCCGTTAACAGGTGGAAGGGCAGTCGCAGTGGAAGTAGCTGGCGCGTAATCCGCGAAGAAGTCCCACCATGCTTTATCTACTGAACTTGGGTCAGCCTTGAATTTTTCATACATCTCATCGACAAGCCACTCGTTTGGTCCAAAGGATCCACCGAAATGGTTCTCAGGTGTGTTGCTTCCCGTTGCCGACACTGGCTGCGCTCCTATCGATTCGATCGAGGATGTGTCTGAAGTCTAATAGTGATGAGCGCGGGGAATAACTCCCGGTCAGGCGTTGGGGATGTGAGACAGACCCCAAAATCGGCAGAAAGGGGCTATTCGGAGTAGCCGAAGAGGGACGCGACAAATGTGGCGGCGGCCAAAATGGCCAATGGAATCGCCACCGCAATCAAGTGGCCCTTCGACATGAAGTACGAGACCCCTAGCGCGATGCCGTTTGCGAGCACCGCCGGCGAGCGACCATATGCAACGCCCTTAACGAATCCGGTCGACGCAACATAAAGTCCTACCGATCCAAGGATTCCGAAGATGATGACGCCGGCCAGTGCCGATGGCTTTGAAATATGTGAAGTAAGCGCTTTAACTCCGAGGTAAACCACCAGTCCGGCGATGATCGCGGATTCCACGCGCAGAAGAATTACGGCCGCGCGGCGGAATGTATCGGTGGATGGTCGACGACTCATACGAGGATGGTAGCAATCGAGGCCAATCAATCGAGGCCTATGAATAGCGCTGTCGGAGGCATAAGCTCCAAGAATGGAGTTCAGCAATGATGGAATTCGAGATTCGCTAACGGATTCGATTGCACCTCAAATTTTTCTCCAGTCGCTAGCACGGGAGAGTGCGTTGGCCGACCGTGAAAACCGAAAGTTGAGCGTATTGGTTGTGAGGGCTGAAAATCGGGGAATGTCGGAATCAATGGAATTATCGGCAGGTCGGGAGGTACTCGAATACGACTTACTTTTACTTAACACAATCGTTAAATCGCAACTCCGCGCCGATGAGTTTTATTCGCGCTCGATTCGCGATGGGTTTTGGATACTTTTGCGAGGCGATATAGCTGCAGCGGAAATTGTCGCATGCAGAATTCGCAGTGCGGCAGAATCGGAACGAATTGGATTCACGCCAGAATCATGTTTAATTTTTACCCCGGTTGAGAGAGATAATCGGCGGGATTTAAAGGATTGGGTCAACCGAATGGATCGGACTTCGTTTCCCAACGAATAGCAGTTGTAACTCTGAGTAATCGAAGAATTGCGCATGGGATGGATTGAGTTCGAGTTGTCCACAGTGTCGGGTAAGAAAGTACCTCCAACAGCTTCGAGGACTTCACTTACGACATGGCTATTCTCGATGACTTTGGACCTACGTCACTCTTATCGCCAGCGGTCTCAACTTTTGGCGCGCTGCAAGAGTTTATGGATGACCCTGCGGTCGAGGAAGTTTGGATAAACACCCCACAACGAATCTTTGTTGCGAAAAACGGCCGAAGTGAAATTACAAATCTCGTGATGGATACCGTGGGTGTTCAAAACCTAGTCGAGCGACTTTTGATGTGGAGTGGCCGACGACTAGATCTTTCGCATCCATTTGTCGACGCTCGACTCCCGGACGGCAGCCGACTCCATGTGGCAATCCCGGAAGTCACGGCACAACACTGGGCGGTCAATATTAGAAAGCACATTATGCGTGGAAAAACTCTCGCGGAACTTGAAACGATGAACCTCTTCAACGCCGAGGTGGGCAATTTTTTCAAAGCGACAATTGCGCGTGGAAAAAATATGTTGGTCAGCGGGTCAACCGGCGCGGGTAAGACCACCTTGCTCAACGCATTAACGAGCGCGCTCCCGTTGAGCAGTCGGGTCATCACGGTTGAAGAAGTATTTGAATTAAAACCTCGATTGCCAGATTGCATCGCGCTGCAAACCCGATCCGCGAATTTGCAAGGCGTAGGGGAGATTCCGTTGCGCAAATTGGTGAAGGAAGCGCTACGAATGCGCCCATCACATATCGTCGTAGGCGAAATCCGTGAGGCTGAATCGCTTGATCTCTTGATAGCGCTCAACTCTGGACTTCCCGGAATGGCGACGATTCACGCCAATAGTGCGCGCGAGGCAATCTCTAAATTGCAAACGCTTCCGTTGTTAGCCGGATCCAATATTTCACATGAGTTGATTGCACCATTGGTGGCCAGTGCCATCGATGTCGTAGTCCACGTTGGAAAGGAGAGTGGCGGCCGACGATATATATCTGAACTTGCATGGGTGCCGGGACGAGTGGAAGGCGCCGTCATCGAGAGTGAACCCATCTTCACATTCACTGGGTTTGATGAATTGGGTCAGCCTGGTTACTCGGCTGGACTCGGCACCGCGGATCGATTCTTCAATGTTTAACTACGTGTTGCGCAAAGCAAGGGTTCATAGAAGTAACCTCGGCGCGGGAATAGCGTCAAGCGCGGTCGCATTCTTTCTCTCGTTTTCGCTCTCGAGTTCGTTCGCCATCGCATCCGCCTTCGCTTTAATCTGCACCGCGATTCCCGCGCTCATTTCCAGAGAGCGATCACAGAAGAAAACGCGAATCTGGAGCGCTTTGTGGCCGGAGTTACTAGAGCACGTAATTTCTGGACTGCAATCCGGTCTCTCAATTGAACAAGCGTTGAGCGCGCTGGGGTCGCGCGGTCCTGAAGTAACTCGCTACATATTTCAAGGTTTTGCATCAGACCTTCGGGCTCACGTACCAGTCGAGTCCGCGTTGGGCAGAGTCAAAGCGGATTTTGATAGCCATGTTGCGGATCAGGTCTGTGAGGTTCTGATCCTGTCGAAAAGCAGCGGTGCGCGCGATACCGCCACGACGCTTCGAACTCTCTCAGATTACCTGCGAGCGGAGAATGTCTTGGCCGATGAAATCCATGCCAAGCAGAGCTGGATTCGAAATTCTGCAACTATCGCCGCAGTGGCACCGTGGCTGCTACTGCTGCTTCTTTCAACACAATCTAACACGGTGGCCGCTTATAAGTCGCCAATCGGCTTCGCAATTTTGCTGGGTGGAATTGGCTGCACGGTCGTGGCGTACATATGGATGAACAGGGTTGCGCGAGTTGAGGTTCCACCGAGAGTTTTTGGTGCGCGATGAATAGCCATGTGATTCTCGTACTACTCGTTTTATTGCCGATTCTTACGCTGGCGGGGTATTTGCTTATCTCGAATTCACAATTCACGGTTCGCAAACCAAAATCAAAGGTCAGCCTTGTTCAGCGATTCCAAACAATGTCAGCAATTCCAATCTTCTTTGCCGTCATCTCTGCCCTCTTCTCGCACTCACTTCTTCTCGTCGCGCTCTTTTCAGTAACCTCGGTATTTGTCTATAAATACGAGCGTGAGGGCGAATCTCGGTCAAAGAAGCGTGCGCAAAGTGCGATCACTCAGGAGCTTCCGGCAATTGTTGAAGTATTTTCGATTCTCGTGTCTGGCGGTGAAAGCCTGCCAGTAGCGCTCAATCGAATTTCGCAGCGAACCCGTGGGGCGTTCGCTGATTCACTTAGACGCGCGGTTGAAAAATTGCGGCACGGTATGGGACTGACTGCCGTGCTTGATTTCGTTGCCGTGGACTGTGATGTTCCCGAAGTTCGCCGATTTTGCGACTCACTGATTGTTGCCTTAGAACGAGGCACTTCTTTGGCGGACGTGTTGGCGCGCCAGATTCAGGAAATCCGATCACAGCAACATTCGAAGATGCTTGCGGCCGCAGGAAAGGCCGAAGTTGCTCTGCTCATCCCGGTCGTCTTTCTTATTTTGCCGATATCCGTCGTATTCGCGCTCTGGCCCTCCTACCTTTCCCTCAACGTGAACATAGGAGGTTAAGCGGGCAACGAACTTGGATAAACAATCACTCGATATGCACAACTTTGGATATGCACAGCTTGTTTGGATTCGTGTTTCTGAACGGAATCAGAAGTAAGACTTTGTACACCAGGCTGAGATTCACTTCTATTAAGGGAGATGAAATGAAAAACGGAGAATTTAGATCAATTTCTGTCATATACATCCGATTTGAACTAATGCTGAAGTCCCGCCGCAGCGCCTTAGTACATAGGGTTTCGCGCTCATCGCACATTCGGGATCTAGTCAGTTACTCAAAGAATGCGCTGCTTGAAGAGCGAGGAGATGTTCCCGGTTGGGTTTTAGTCGTTCTCATGACAACGGGCCTGATAACCGGTATCTGGACTGTTGCAGCGCCCCGACTTTCAACGATACTTCGCGGCTCGCTCGACTCCATGAACAATGTCCGTTAGCTCGCGCTCGCGCTCCGCGACGCAACGCTCCGCGACGCAACGCGTTGCACGCTTTACGATCTCTTTTCTGAAATCCCAGGATGGCGTCATGGAATCAACGTTGGTCATGATCCCAACCATCATGGTTTTTCTCGGCGTACTGCAGATTGCACTTAGTGGGCTTGGGCACGGGATTGCGACAAATCGACTACAGGGCGATCTCGCACGAGGAGCGCTGTTTCAAAGCGGGAGACCAAGCACCAACGTACTAACCCTTCCCCTAACCGGCGGCGGATCGATTTTTTATGGTGAAAATTCAACAAGCAATCCATCACTCTCGCCGCTAGATCTTGGCTCTTCGCTTATTAACTCCCGCTCCCTTGCAGTTGATGAAAATCAATAGTCACCGTGCGTCCGAGTCTAAAAGTGCGGCCGCCGATGCAGTGGGAGCTTTTGCTCGCGTACTGAGCGAGGAGAGTGGAAGCGCGATTGTCGAATTCATACTGTTTACCCTGCCATTAATCGTCCCACTAGCAATTTTTCTAACGACCACATCTCTTTCAAGTTCGCTGCAATTTGATCTCAATAATTACTCACGGCAATTGGTACGTGCTTACGTCACGAGCCCGGACCAGACTCAAGCCGGCATCAGAACACAAGAAGTCAGTGACGCGTTTATTCAAAAAATATTCATACATGACGCGATATCGGTAAATCCCAGTTATTCAATAATCTGTTCCCTCTCGCCATGCCTTACGCCAGGCGGCACAGTCCGGGTCGACGTATCAGCCGAGAATTCAAGTACTCATCGTGAAGTCACCGCATCAACCACAGAACTTGTGGACCAATGGCGCTGACGCCCCGAGCTCTCACAGTCCGAGCGCTAGCGGCTGTGAAGTCGGAATCAGGGTCGCTAATTCCATTGACCTCGGGGCTCTTTTTGATTCTGCTCATTCTCTCCATGGGGTCGGTCAACCTGGGCGACTCGTTTCTCGCCAAACGCGAACTTATTCAGATTGCCGAGGCCGCTGCGCAGAGTGCCGCTCATCAAATTTCGCTCGATAGCTACTACTCAGATTCAGCAACAACCGGCGTCAATTCGACGGAACGAGTTCCCATCGATTGCTCCGCTGCACATATCGCAGCCTCTGACTACATATCTCACTCCGTGTTACGGGGCAGAGCCGTTGCGCTTATCAAATTCTCCTGTGAGGGTGACCAAGTCACAATTGGATTAAGCGGCGAGATAGATCCTGTCGTTAGCTTCCCTATTTTCGTCACATTGACCGGTGGCAAGGTTGCGATTGTTGCCGAAGTATCCGCTGTATCTATCTTTGGAACTTAGGAGCACCGGCTACTGGGAGATAGGCTTACCCCATGGCAGCACGGGATTACGCGGACGAGGTAAATAAGCTTCGCGTTATTCTCAGCGCAATTGAGCAAGTTATCGATATCCCAAAACTTTCGGCGGAATTCACCAAGCTCGAAGCCGAAGCGAGTGTGCCTAATTTGTGGGACGACCCCGAGAAAGCTCAAGTGGTCACAAGCAAGCTCTCGCGCGTTCAGTCGACTATTAATAAGGTGACCGGAATTCGCCGTCGACTTGAAGACGTCCCACTTCTTCTTGAATTGGCTCAAGAGGAGAAAGATGCATCTGCGATTGAAGATGCAGGCAAAGAATTGGATTCTGTTGGTGACGACATTCGCGCCCTGGAAGTTCAAACTCTTCTCAGCGGTGAATACGACGACCGCGACGCACTTGTAACTATCCGTTCGGAAGCGGGCGGCGTAGAAGCGGCTGACTGGGCTGAAATGTTGATGCGCATGTATCTTCGATACTGCGAACGCCACAACTTTAAAGTGGACGTTCTCGAAACTTCGTACGCGGAAGAAGCGGGAATTAAGTCGACCACTTTCCGAGTATCGGCGCCCTATGCCTACGGAACGTTGTCGGTGGAGCAAGGCACGCACCGGTTGGTCCGAATTTCGCCCTTTGACTCGCAATCACGTCGCCACACATCATTCGCGGGCGTAGAAGTTGTCCCCGTTGTTGAGCAGAGCGACCATGTAGAAATTGATGAAAAAGAGTTACGTATCGATGTCTACCGCTCTTCGGGCCCCGGTGGACAAGGCGTAAACACCACCGACTCCGCGGTTCGTATTACACACTTGCCGACCGGCATCGTGGTTTCCTGTCAGAACGAGCGCTCGCAAATTCAAAACAAGGCCACGGCCATGAACGTTTTGCAATCTAAGCTGCTGGAACGCCGCCGCCAAGAAGAGCGTGCTCGATTGGATGCGCTGAAGGGCGATAACAGCGGATCGTGGGGCAACCAAATGCGCTCCTATGTCTTGGCGCCGTATCAGATGGTGAAAGATCTCCGCACTGATTTCGAAGTCGGAAATCCATCCGCCGTACTCGACGGCGAAATCGACGGTTTCATCGAGGCCGGAATCAAATGGCGAAAGAGTTCGCAGGGCTAACGCCCCAGGGAAATTTGCCGTCAACCATAAGCATGGCGAAAGAGTTCACAAGGCTAATTATTTTTTCCGATTTACGCGTGAATTGAGTTATCTCTCAGCGAAAAAGGCGCGCATTTCCCCGCTCTTGTGGGTGCCCTTGCCTAAACTACCTAGGTAGGTCGGCACGTAATCCGTTATGGCGCCGCAAGGATGTACGGGAGCACCAGTGATTCGTTTTGAGAATGTCTCCAAGATTTACCCCAAGCAGGAGCGACCAGCTCTTGAGGGTGTAGATCTTGAAATCGTTAAGGGCGAGTTCGTCTTTCTCGTAGGCCTTTCCGGATCGGGAAAATCGACCTTCCTTCGTCTTATCCTCAAAGAAGAGACTCCAACGACCGGCTCGATTGTTGTCGCCGGAAAAGATTTGAATTCACTCTCTGCCCACAAGATTCCTGAGCTTCGTCGCCAAGTCGGAACGGTTTTCCAAGATTTCCGATTGTTGCCAAATAAAACAGTCGCTGAGAACGTCGCATTCACCTTGCACGTTCTTGGATACAGCCAGAAGGAAATCAATCGCGAAGTGCCAGACGCACTAGAGCTCGTTGGTCTCGAAGAGAAGGCGGATCGCCGCCCCAGCGAACTCGCTGGCGGAGAGCAGCAACGCGTTGCTATTGCCCGCGCCTACGTCTCGCGCCCAGCAATTCTTATTGCCGACGAACCAACCGGAAACCTTGACCCAGCAAACTCAGTTGGCATCATGAAATTGCTCGACAGAATTAATCGCGAGGGAACGACGGTTTTGATGGCTACTCACGATTCAACCATCGTGGATCAAATGCGTAAGCGCGTAATCGAGCTCGAAGGCGGCCACGTCATTCGCGATCAGGTTCGCGGCGTGTATGGATATTCGGGCTGATTGGCCTGCTCAAAGGTAATGGGAGATAACTAATGCGCGCTAAATTTGTAATGAGCGAAGTCCGAATCGGACTACGCCGAAATGTCACCATGACCTTCGCCGTCATGATTACTGTCGCTATCTCCTTGACCGTCTTGGGCATTGGCCTATTGGCTAACAGCCAGGTTCGCGTTATGAAGGATTATTGGTACGACAAGATTCAGGTTTCCATCTTCTTGTGCGACCCATTGTCGAGCAGTGCTTCATGTGCCGGTGGGCCTGTAACTCAGGCTCAGATCAATCAAATTCAGAGCGATATCCAGGCGTTGCCTGTGGTTCAGACGGTTTATTTTGAGAATCAGGCCCAGGCGTACGCGCACTTCCAAGATCAGTTCAAGGGTTCAGCAATCGCGCAGAACGTTACGCAAGATCAACTTCCACAATCTTTCCGCATTAAGTTGAAAGACCCTACGAAGTTTGCGGTTATTCAAAGCGCATTCGCGGGCCGGCCCGGCGTAGATTCAGTACAAGACGAACACACAATTTTGGATAAGTTCTTCAAACTGCTGGGCGTACTGCGTGATGGCGCACTCTTGATTGGTATCGCTTCGGTTCTCACCGCAGCTCTGCTAATCAGCAACACATTGAGATTGGCCGCTTTCAGCCGTCGCCGCGAGACCGGCGTAATGCGCCTCGTCGGCGCCTCTTCCTTCTCTATTCAATTGCCGTTCTTACTTGAAGGAATTGTTTCTACCTTGATCGGTTGGGGCGTTTCCACCGGCCTTCTCGCTGGTTTCAAGTACCTTATTGATACGAAAGTCGCCCCATTACTCTCGTTTACGCGCTTCTTTACTTGGGGCGATGTCTGGAGTGCTTCTGCATTGCTTTTGTTGACGGGCTTCATCGTCTCGTCAGCGTCTTCAGTGCTGACGTTGCGTCGCCACCTCAAAGTCTGATTTAGAGGCCGCACCGACTCGTGCCAGAATATGCCAATGTCTACGCCCGGTGCTAGTTTTCTCAATACGCCGACTCGAGTAGCAATTGCTGGCGGAACATCACTGGCCATTATTTTGGCTTTTGCTGCTGGAGACTTCGTAGGTCAGCACCGAAATAAGTCTCTGGTTGACCAATCAATCTCAGAAGTTTTGAAACACGACGCTCTCGCGCCAAAAAAAAGTGAGCTTGAACGCGCCGCAATCAACTCTATTATTAAGGCTACGGGGGATCAGTGGGCAAACTACTTCCCCACCAGCACCACCGCGGCGCTGAATGAATCTCTCGGTGGTCGATACAGCGGCATCGGAATTTGGTTGCGAATTAATCGTTCGGGCGTGCTTGAGGTTTCTGGTGTTCAGCCAAAGTCACCGGCTGCACTCGCCGGCATTAAACCGCTAGACACGGTCATTTCTATCGGCGGTGTTTCCATGTCTGGCGCCACCGTGGCAATTGCGGTCGCCGCGCTGCGTGGTGGAGCGGGCACCCAAGTGTCAATGCAACTTTCTAGAAATGAACAGCAGTATCGAGTAAACATCACACGTGCATCGGTTTCTAGTGGAGATGTGGTTGGAACACCACTTACAAATCCAAACGGTAAGCAATCTGGAATTCTCTACATTCAAGTGGCCGCATTCTCGATGGGAGTCGCGGACCAGGTCCAAGGTTTGCTCAACAAATATCCCCATTCCAAGGGCATCATCCTTGACCTTCGCGATAATCCAGGTGGAATCATCGACGAGGCATCGAAGCTGGGTTCATTGTTTTTGAGTACTGGACCAATCGTTTCCTATTCGGTGCGTGGTGGGGACGACCAATACCTGACATCAACAAACACTTCGCCTGATTTGGCCCCGATGACCGTGCTCGTGAATCGTTCATCCGCTAGCGCCGCGGAAGTGGTGGCGGGTGCGCTTCAAGACCGAAACCGAGCAGTTGTATTGGGCGAGAAAAGCTACGGCAAAGGAACGGTCCAAAACATCATCACGCTCAGCGATGGATCGAAACTCGAAATTACTGTCGGCAAATATCGCACTCCAAATGGACGAATCATCGATGGAGTCGGAATCCAGCCAGACCTACCAGTCACCGAAGACGTTGAAATTGCTCGCGCCATTCAGGTTTTAGGTGGCTTAGCCACGCTCGATACCGGCAGCAAGCAGAGCAAATAGCGCTTACCGAATCCCGCGAGAAGTATTGCGGGTAAACTTCATTCACGTTAAGAATGGAGGTGGTCAAGATGGTCAAAGAGCAAGGTAAAAAACTCATCGCTCAAAACAAGAAGGCGCGTCATGACTACGCCATTCAAGAGGTTTATGAGTGCGGCATCGTGCTGTCCGGAACCGAAGTGAAGTCCCTTCGTGCTGGTCGAGCGTCTTTGGTTGACGGTTTTGCGATGGTGAACAACGGCGAAATGTGGCTGAGTGGAGTCCATATTCCGGAATACACCGAGGGCACGTGGAATAACCACCCACCGCGTCGTGAGCGAAAGCTCCTTCTCCATAAAAAGGAGATCAACAAGCTTTTGGGGCTAACCAAGCAGGGAGGTCTCACGCTGATTCCTCTTTCGCTCTATTTCAAGGATGGAAAAGCGAAGATTGAGTTGGCCCTTGCAAAGGGCAAGAAAGCGCACGATAAGCGCGCCACTTTGATGGAGCAGCAAGCCACACGCGAAGTAAATCGCGAGTTATCTCGTCGAAATTCGGGCAAGAGCGCTTACTAGCCTGCCCGTTTACAGTTCAAATTAACCGAATTGCTCTCGGTGCCTTACAATTTAGGTGTCACGAGGAAGATTTTTCATATCTTGCACATATGAAAGATTGACATATACAACTACATATAGAAGAACAGCTTCATAGCACTCATGAAATTGCATCTCGATGCAAAATATGGGGGTGAACGGTCTCGACTTTAGATGTTGGGATAGGTGAAGCGGGCCGAGGAAGTCGGGATGATCTCGTAAACCAATAACCCTGACAAAAAATCAAGCGCCAGTACAACTGCCGCTGATTTCGCTATCGCTGCCTAAGCGATCCACGAAATCCGTTAGCCCGAGTGTGCTCTCGACTCGGAATCTAGCGTCGCTAGAGAGCTTTACCCGATAATGATGTTGCAGGCGTTATAGGGGACATTAAACTGTAACTGAGTTCGTTGATTACTTGTGTTCGAGAGAATCAGAACTGAGAAAACGTTTATGAACACTACGCCCGTAGAAGCCCTATGTCAGTACTAGAGGACCCGGGTTCGATTCCCGGCACCTCCACCATTTCAAAAACTTCAAACATCTCAGGCACCCTCATTCATGTCAGGCAACTTCATTCATGGGCCTGGCGGGAACAAAATATTCCTTTCCGGCGGGCGAGGTCCACGTGCATGAACCGTCGGCAAAACTTTCGAGGTTCCAACCTCCGTGTGTTTTTAGCCGATGATGTCTACGGCAGAGCACCCCAAGGTTCCCAGACGTAGTCTCTCCGCCGTTTTCCCATGCCTGTGCGTGATCAATATCTGAACGCTTGGCCGACTGTCGACAGCCGGGGAAGCGACACGTTTGATCGCGTGCCATCAGAAAATCGACTAGTCCTTGCGGCGGTTTATAAGTTTCGCGACCGTAATCTAAAAGTGTTCCCGATACCGGATCAGTAATAAATCGCCGCCATTTCGCGTCGGCCGCGAGTTCACGGGCCAGTGATGCCGGAATCGCACCATAGCCAGAAAGTTGACCGGGATTCTCCGCCATTCCCAGAAGTGTTGGTAAATCGATTGTCAGATTTAGCGTGACTGGCCGGCCATGTTCCGAAAAATTCATTTCTTTTTCAGCGAGAAAAGCTGCCGCTAGTTGGGTTAAAGAATCCGCGCGCAAGATATCTAGCTTATGTGGCGCGAGTAGGTCCAGTTCTCCAAGTACTGAGTGGTCTCCAAGTACTGAGTGGTCTCCAAGTACTGAGTGGTCGCCGAGTGAAGAATCGTCACGGAGCGCCGATCCGTTGGCGTTATTGGCATAGCCCGTATTAATTCCCTGGGAATGCGCACGCGCAATCCGATTGGATTCTTGGTTTTTACTTTTCTTGATCCGCGCCATTTTGTCGATGGCCAGATAGATTGTTTGGGCATCTTGGGCGGGCAGAAAGGCGATTAAGGAGGCCATGCCATTAGCTTCGGGGTAGATCGTCACGCATCGAGTATCGGCGGCCTGCTCGACGGCAACTTCAAATTCTTCAGCGGCTAGTCGCGCGATATTCGCTCGAACGTTATTGGCGACTTGGGCAGGAGTGTGAAATTCGGCGTGTGCGATTGCCCGAGTTTCGACCTCGAGCAGTACCTCATCAGACGCCCCGTTGTGTATCAGGGTCGCGCTCTCACGAGCAATCACATTTGCATGCGCAACAGATATTTGACCGGTGGCGAGAGCCTCGCAGGTCTGGGATAACCGAGATGTCAGTGCACGCGCCACATCGATTCGGTTTTGCGCCGTTCCACTCGATAGCCGAAGGGCTGCCGCAACTTCCTCACGTTCTGCGTCATCGACTCCAGACCACATAGATTCAGCACGAGTTGGCTCCGCCCCGGCGACAGCAAGGATTGCACTTTGCATAAGCGCTTGAAGCCAGCCGGATTGTTTTTCAAGTGCGGCCAAATAGTCAACACGGCCCGAGTAGTTCAAACTATTTGGATCAATGGCTGCTAGCCGAGTTAGAGCAGCCAACCCTGCCCGAGCTATTAGTAACTCGGCGACCTCGTTAACAGGCGTGATTTCGTTAACAGGCATGACCTCATTAATTGGCGTAAGTTCGCTCGCTACCGCCTTCTCGTTAGATATATTGAATATTTGGCTTTCGCGAAAGTGTTCGGCGACCAAGATGCTCTGTGCCGCGTCATCACGAAGTGATTGTGCAAATCTTTCTGCTGCGGCCATGTGTCAATAATGAGGGGTGCCACTGACAGAGAAAATAGTTTCGCTGTGTAAATTTGTGAAGCTAGAATTGGCGAATGAGCACCTTCGAAATCTACAACCAGCTCATCGACCT
>Ga0208106_1000346_pt1 | contig 16211 bp, 24 predicted proteins | sample CryBogCBE25Jul08_FD_184577 | JGI IMG/M metagenome (GOLD analysis project Ga0208106, IMG submission 184577) | Freshwater microbial communities from Crystal Bog, Wisconsin, USA - CBE25Jul08 (SPAdes) | ecosystem: Environmental > Aquatic > Freshwater > Lake | place: Crystal Bog, Wisconsin, USA...
GTTTGTAGGATTCAAAACGGGCACAGAGCTTGCCACCTATTATGCCAATGCCGATGTGTTTGTATTTCCCAGTGTATGGGAAACATTTGGCATTGTTATGATTGAAGCCATGGCCTGCGGTACTCCGGTAGCAGCCTACCCTGCACCGGGCCCACTAGATGTAGTAGATCCAGGTGTTACCGGATATATGGAAGAGGATCTAGCGGTTGCAGTTGAAAAGTGCTTGGCACTAGATAGAACAGCAGTAGAAGCAGCAAGCCAACGTTGGAGTTGGCAAAAAGCATGGGAAATATTCCGTGACAACCTAGTTTAAAGAGTGTATAATAGAGATATGAAAATAGGCATTATTGGATATGGTTATGTGGGTCGTGCAGTAGCAGCAGCCTATCACGAGGACGAGATCATGATCAATGATCCTGCACATCCCAGCGCCAGCATTGCTGACATAACAGCACAGTGCGAAGCAGTATTTGTCTGTGTACCCACACCACAGGGCAACGATGGTGTGTGCGATACCAGCATACTGAACACTGTACTGTTCAACCTTGGCAACTATGAGGGTGTGGTCATCTGTAAAAGCACAGCAACACCCGCTGCCTATGCAGAAATTGAACGCCGATTTGCCAATCTCAAACTGGCACACGTACCTGAGTTTCTAACAGCAGCCAACGCAGTCAATGACTATCTAAATCCTGTTAAGATTGTTATTGGATGTGCGCCCGAACTACGTGATAGCGTACTACGTGCTGTCTACACAGAACGCATCAACTTTTTGTTACCTAACATTGAATACTGTAGCCTAGCAGAAGCAGCCATGTTCAAGTATGTGGCCAATACACAGTTGGCCATGAAGGTTGTGATCAATAACGAATACTATGCAGTATGCCGTGCGTTGAATATTGATTGGGACAGCGTAGCAGCCATCGCAAAAACTGATCCAAGACTGGGCAACACACATTGGGCAGTACCCGGTCCTGATGGACAGATGGGCTATGGCGGCGCTTGTTTCCCTAAAGATACAGCAGCATTGCTGAGTTTAAGCAGGTTTTTAGGTGTAGAGACTACAGTTCTGGCAGCAGCAGTTGCTCGGAACCAACAGCTTCGCAGCTAAATACTAGATGCTCATTAAAGAAGTAACAGAAGATTTATCACGTAGAGGATTCCTAGGAGCACTTGGTGCAGCAGGTGCTGCTGCTGTGGCTCCGGGCATGGCACAGGCCAAAGCAGCCCCACATGCCAAGCCCGCAGTAGATCCACACAGCACAAAAGTTCAACAGGTTGTACAGGCTCCTAAAGTAGATCCTGACACAGCACGCCGTATCTTGTCAGCACACGCCATACAGTCGGGCATGACTGAGCCAACAGAACTAGCACAGTTCCTGGCACAATGCAGCGCAGAAACAGGCAACTTTGCACACCTAGGTGAGATAGGTCGTCCTGCTAAACTAGCACACAAATACGCACACAGCACAGGCAATGCTGGACAAAATGATGCTCTTGAGTATGCTGGCCGTGGCTTCATACAGCTGACTGGTAAAAACAACTATATTGCAGCCGGTGCCGGAGTACATAATGACGAAAGTTACTATGTAGAATATCCCAGCAGAGCAGCGGATCCACAAGAAGCTGCCAAAATTGCCACTTGGTTTTGGAACAAGAATGTCAAGCCGCGTGTTCGCAACTTTGCTGACACTGCTACAGTTACTAGAGCTATCAATGGACGTGCAGCACCACAGCACGAAATCAAAAAGCGTGACCAATTGTTTGCTACCTATTATCCAGCGGTCAAACAGTGGGCGTCAAGAAAGGCCTAACATGAAACAAGAACAACTAAAACTATCTAAATTGGAATGGGTATTCTACATTGGTGCAGCAGCCGCTTGGTGTGTTTGTTTTTCCACTTTGATTGAACCCGAAGTACGACTACTGTTAAAATACTTAACAGCATGATACGCAAATTAATTCTGTTGCTTGCCTTTGCAGCAAGCACAGTGTCGGCCCGTGACATAACAGCAACTAGTTGGTTAGTTGCAGACGAAGCAGGCACTGTACTACACAGCCAAAACATAGATCAAGTACAACCAATTGCCAGTATTAGCAAACTAATGACTGTCATGGTTGTCATGGATGCACATCAAGATCTTAAAGAACGCATAGGCGGTTATACCAGAGAAGAGCACATACAATTGGCTCTAGTCAAAAGCGACAACAAGAGTGCTGCCTTACTATGTGATGCCTACCCCGGTGGCAAAGATAGCTGTGTACGTGCAATGAATGCCAAAGCACAAGAACTACACATGACCAATACACGCTTTATTGAAGCAACCGGACTCAGTGTATTCAATGTCAGCACAGCAAATGAACTGATCAATTTAGTACAGGCAGCAAGTCACTATGACGTCATTACTGCCGCAGCACATACCAGTACAGCCAAAGTTCGAGTAAAGAAACGCTGGTTTGTATTTCACAACACCAATCCCATCATTGGATACAATCAACACGTTATAGTCAGCAAAACTGGCTACATACGAGCCAGTGGAGGTTGTTTGGTAATGATGTTAGATACGGAAGTCGGGCGCCGTATTCTAGTGCTACTTGGTAGCAAAAACACGCACACCCGAATTCCTGAAGCGGAAATTATTATCCGCAATACTGATTAAAAGAACAAAAACACGCCTTGCGCTGACAGCAACAAGCCCAGTCCGGCTACAAAAAAGCTGCCCCAGAACATGCTCATACTAACAGCAAGGATACTGGCGGACAGTACAACAATGCTCAATTGATATAGTGTACCAGCAAAACCAATCCAAGGGCTTTGCTTTTTAGCCTTGTCACGTTCTGCTTCAAGAGCACGTGCCTTGGCCATTAATTCTCGTTTACCTTCGCCTGTGGCAGGTTCGCTTTCATAGCGAGCAATTTTGGCCTCTAGTTTTTCCACACGTTCAGTATCTTTACGTGCCACAGCAGCTTCTAGATTTTGTTCAGCCAACATCTGTTTGATACTCTTGGCTTCATAAAAACTCCAAACGTCATTGGCTGCAATAGTGTCATTGAGTGTTTGGCTACTTAACTTGTTACCATACCAGCTATTAACTGCTAGTATTAAGGCAAACACTGAAATGACCATACCAGCACGGTCCTTCATCTTTGCTTCGCTTGCTTGACGTGCCTGAATGTCAAAGGCAGTTGCATCTTTAGGTACCTTGGCTTGTTTGTTAACCAAGTTTAATACTGAATCGAATAAGGCCATTGATGTCTCCTGTTATTATTGTTATCGACACAGTATTTATTTGAGTAATCGCTGTTTAACCTCTTGCAGGTACTCGTGGTCGGGCTCAAATCTAAAATGATATTTGCTGTGATTGTTTGGCTGTCGTCCATTGTTAAACTGCATGAGCACCCCTTCAAAGTTGTCAACAAGTTCGTTAACAATAATTTCTTTGAACTTGCCATAAAAGTGATTGTAGTTGTAGACCAATACTTCTTTCATTTCTGCATACATGTCATCTAGTTCACCTTTGCTTAGGGCACACAGCTTTTCTATTTCAGCAGTGATCTTTTCTATGCGTACATAATGATCTTCTTCTGTATCGTAGCTTTCGTCAATCCAACGATCAAAGGTCTTGAACCCATAGCTTTTTAAGTAGGCAAGGTTGCCCGGAGCAGCTACTAATATGAAAGGCCTTTGTGCTACAATAGGCTTAAACACTTTTTCAGTAAGGTGCAGCTTGGGAAGGAAATAGACAGTTTCAGTTACAACGTGCCAAAATGCACTAGTCAATTGATCAAGATCAACTTCGGCACTGAGTGCTCCGTGAGGTTTGTCAGTATCAATTATCAATGGATGTTCAAGGTGTCTAAGTACCTGATAAACTTTTACCTTGGCCTGTGTGGTCAATGGGCAATCTGCCGAAGTAATGGTTTCCTGCCAAGTGCCGTTTTTGTCACGCAAGGGCAAACTAACCAGTCCATGTTTAACTAGATCTTGACTTATTAAATTACTAACCAGATGCAGTCTGTAGCTACGTAATTCTGATATAAGGTTGTTGTAACATATAAATACTTTATTGAAACCGTCAAACAAATCAGGTCTTACGTACTGAAAATTTCGATACCAATCAAGTGCAGCAAATCCGTGAAAGAAATAATACCAATCGTAATTTGTTTCTGTGTACCAGTCGTATGGTGACGGATTACCTTTGAGGCATTGTTGCTTGAAATCGGAAATTTCGCTATTAGCAATTATTCGTAATTTCCTTGCCCCTGCTTCGTGTATTGGAAAAACATGATAATCAGACTCAGGGCCTATGATAGGAGTAAAATCGTATAAGGGTTCTTGATCAAGAAAGTAACAACAGATACTGGCACCTGCAAAAGAACCGATATCTGTATGAAGACGTTGGTCATGTTTGTTTTGAACGTACATGTATTCGTCGTAAGTACCAAATGGTGTAAAATAAAAGGTATGACTATTTTTATATTTTGATATTAGATTGTCATGCAGAATTTGATAAAATTTATCTAAGGAAAACATAAATGAATGTAGGATTTATTGGAATTGGAAAACTAGGAATGGCCTGTGCCGAAGTAATGGCTACCCGGCACTCTGTTACTGGATATGATATTTATCGTAAAGATAGCGATAAAATTAAAATTGCTGATACACTGAGTGAGGCAGTTGTTGGGCAAGACATTATCTTTATCGCTGTACAAACTCCACATGATCCCAAGTACGGTGGCGCTGAACCCATTACACATCTTGAGAACGTGGACTTTGACTATACCATTGTTGAGAATGTGCTCAAGCAGGTCAATGCCTATGTTAGGCCTAATCAGCTGGTTGTATTGATTAGTACAGTATTGCCTGGCACTACTCGTGAACGCTTACGCCCACTGATTACAAATGGCCGATTCATTTACAATCCTTATCTAATTGCCATGGGCTCAGTTGAATGGGACATGGTCAACCCTGAAATGGTTATTATTGGCACAGAAGATGGCAGCGTAACTGGAGATGCAGCAGAACTGATTGAGTTCTATCGTGGCTTGATGCAAAACGATCCACGTTATGAAGTTGGCACATGGGATGAAGCAGAGTGCATTAAGGTCTTCTATAATACCTTTATCAGCGCCAAGATCGGTTTAGTAAACATGATCCAGGACGTTGCAATAAAGCAGGGAAACATCAACGTTGATGTTGTGACAAACGCACTTGCAAAATCAAGTATGCGAATCATGGGACCTAAATATATGACTGCGGGGTTAGGAGATGCAGGCCCGTGCCACCCACGTGACAACATTGCTCTACGCTTCTTGGCAGAGAAGTTAGAACTGGGCTATGATCTGTTTGATGCTATCATGCGGGCCAGAGAAAAGCAGGCTAAACTAATGGCACTGGCTTTAGTGGAACAAGCCGAGCTGTACGAACTGCCTATCTACATACATGGTAAGGCCTATAAACCAGATGTAGACTATTTGGAAGGCAGCTACAGTTTGTTGGTTGGACACTACTGTACTGAGTTTGGACACGAGCCTACATACATTGATCCATTAACAGAAGCAACAACTCCTGCAAGTATTAAAGGTGTTGTGTTATTGGCACACAATCGCATAATAACTTATGGTTATGCGGGTGTGGATCAAGCACAGCAACAGTATTGTGAGTTTGAAGCGGGCAGTATCATTGTTGATCCATGGCGCACATATCCACGTGACACAGCAGGCATAAAGGTCTTACACTATGGCAATACACGCCAGGTATAAGATCCCAGTATTTTGGGACGACGAATACCGACAGTTGGTTTATACACAAGAGGAGTTCAATGACTCTGCCAGTATCCAACGTTGGACCAGTATGGGCTACACCAATCAATTTACTGGCTACATGGCCGACATGCGTACACAACAGCCTAGCTGGAATGATCAGTTTGTAAAAATTTATCAAGACTTGGGCTGGAAGGATATTGGCACCAGTTATTACCGCATGGACACTGGAACAGTTTTGCCAACACATAGTGACTTATATGCAAGATATGTTACAATACATAACTTGCAAGGACGTGAAGATACTATTCGTCGTGCAGTGATATTTTTAGAAGACTGGCAACCAGGACACTACAGCGAGATTAATGGTGTAGGTATGGTAAACTGGACAGCAGGCACAGTATTAGAATGGAGTTATGATACTCCACACGCAGCAGCCAATATTGGTATTGCACCGCGTTACACACTTCAAATAACAGGACATGTATGATTTCAAGTTACAACGAGTGGGACCCACTTAAAAAAATTGTGGTAGGAGATGCTACACATGCCAATTGGCCAGTGTTAGATAAAGTCTTTCGAGCAGAAGAAGAGAATACATTGTGGAAGGAAACCCCACTCCCATCAGGTCCAGTGCCTCAATGGATCATTGATGAAACTAATGAAGATTTGCATATACTATGCGAAACACTTGCCAAGCTAGGTGTAGAAGTTGTGCGCCCAGATTCATTGAACTTCCAAGTACACGATGGCATGTACAACTATTGCCCACGCGATCGCTTTCTAGTTTACGGCAATACCATTGTGGACCCTGCTATGATGTATCCTTGCCGTGACATGGAATATCAATGTTATATGGATATCTTGCCAGATGCTGCTCACATTTATCACATGCCTCGTAAAGATGGGCTAGTATTTGATGCGGCCAATGTTTGCAGACTTGGTGACAGCATGTTATATCTTGAATCAGCAAGTGGTAACCGTGCGGCATATGATTGGTTATGCAGACAGTTTCCCGCAGTCAATATTGAACTTTGTAACTTCTACGCAGGAGTGCATATTGACAGTACCATTGTACCTTTGCGAGAAGGACTTGTGATGCTAAATGGTTCCCGAGTAAATGAAACAAATTGTCCCCAAGTATTTGATCAATGGGATAAGATCTACGTTGACGATGTAGTAGCACAAGGATTCCACGAATATCCCTATGCCAGTAAATGGATTGCACTCAACATGTTGGTAGTTGATCCACACACAGTCATCTGTGATAAAAATCAAACTGAATTGATTAAAAAACTTGAACAATCTAGTTTTACTGTTATTCCACTGGAACTACGCCATAGTCGCACATTAGGTGGCGGGTTCCATTGTGTTACACTTGATTTACACCGTAGCAAATAAATACAGCATAATAAGAAAGAATTATGACAGGATTTGCAACTATAGGTGATGTCAATGTGTTGGCACTCAAGAACAACAGTCGAACTCAAGACGTGGTAAACAAGAAGCAGGATATCTTAGATAGTCTGGCGCAGTACTATAATCTTGCGCCCACGAATGTACTGTTTGTGGGATTTAGCAGTTTTGTATTGGCACGTTTCCCAGAGGAAATCGCCATTACCGCGGTAAGTGAAGAAGTACAGCAGTACCTGCGAGCACAGGGCGTTAAGTTTCGTTACATTCCCGAAATTGAATTGCTAAACTATCGCAAGCAATTTGAAGTAGTTGTAGCCGTTGACGAGTACTTTACCTACGCCGACAGCGACCAAGCACAAAAAGAAAATGTGGCACAGATTTGTAGCCTCGCCACAGACTATGTGATAACTACATTACGAGACTACAAAAACCAAGACTACAAAGAGCGAGAGTTCAGTCAGCCTAGCATTGTACGTGACGGAGATGCCAGCACGGTCTTTTTGGAAAGCCACGCTTGGAGCCAAAAAGACCGTGCAAATTGGACCAGCATGATCTATGCTATTGACCAAACAGATAATACCATGCAGAGTTTTGGTGCGTTTGATCGACGTACCATGTACTTTAAACAGTTGGCTAACTTTAGCGCAGCAGTAGGAGCAGAAGATTTTGTAGTTCACAAGAACCTTATGTACAAGGGACTTATTCGAAAAAACTATGAGCACGTGATCACAATCACTTTCAACTAATGTCCAAGGATATATTCGAAAATTTAGTAACAGACATCACAGCAGAAGTATTACAACAGGTACAAGAACAAATTGGTACCGTTGTAACTGCCGCCGTTGTCAACAGGCTTGATGAACTGATCAGTGGTGACTACATTGACCGAATGGTCAATACACGCATCGAACAACAGTTGCACAACTTCACTCCCAATGTATCACACCTTGATGAGCGTTTGGAAACCGTTGCTAGGGACACAGCAGAGCAGATGATTGCTACTGCAAATGGACTGGTAAAAACAATGGTCAACGAGCGTATTGCATCTTATGATCTTGGCGGCATGATTGTGGAGCAGGTGAATCTAAAACTAGATCCCAACAATGCACACTACCCATTTCCTGACGCCAGCATTGACAGTGCCGCACTGGATCTCAAAGATTTAGTCATTACAGGCGACCATGTTGTAGGCGGAGTTATTAAAAACTTTGGCAGCACAGGTATTGACGATCAAGCAACAGATTGTCGTGTTACTATTCTTGATCAAGGTACAATATTTGAAAACACACTCTACGCACCAAGAGTTGAAGTCAAGGGTGGTGCAATCATTGATGGCGACCTAGACATTCAGGGACGCATTGTAGATGGTCCTGCGTATCAACAGTTGATCAGTGATGCAGCAGGTGCAGCCAAAGCAGTTATTACTGATGACGTGCTGACTGCACACCAAGACAAGATCTTTGAACGTATCCTAACAGAAGGACTTGACCTAGGCAAGATCAGTCTCAACGGACGTGTGATTGTTGATGGACAACGCTTGCTCAATGTGTTCCACAGCCAGCTACAGTCAGTGGGCATACTGCAAGATCTACAAACCTCAGGTGAAACACTCTTAAGTGAAACAGTCTATGCCAGCAATAAGCGTGTAGGTGTAAACACCATGAGTCCCAATGCTGCACTCAGTGTATGGGACGAAGAAGTTGAAATCAACATTGGTAAACTACGTCAAGACACGGCAGAGATCTCCGCCGAACGTGGCACATTGGTATTGAGCAGCAATCAACAACAAAACTTGACCATTGAAGCTGATGGTAGTGTAACTGTTAAAACTATCAAGATAGGCAACTTGACTTTTACATCTGCTGCAACTCCTCCCAACTACGATGCAGTGCGTGGTATGATTGTATTCAACGAGAATCCAAATTTGGGAGGACCACTGGGATGGGTCAGCCTCGGTGATGCACGTTGGGCCAACTTTGGCATCATAGACTAACATGTCCAATCAGAAGATATTTTGTAATGTGCCTTGGACCAATACGCACATATATTGGGACGGCAGTTTTGGCATGTGTTGCAGTGAACGTCACGCACCACATCAAGAACCCACAAAATACAATCTAAAAAACATGACTGTGGCACAGTGGTATGCTACAGATGTCATGACCCAAGCACGTGAACAAATCAAGGGTAGTCAACCCTTGTCACAATGCACAGCCTGCTATCGAGAAGAAGCAGTGGGATACGAAAGTCGACGTATCAAAGAAAACTTCAAGAGCGTAATTTTTACAGAACAGGCATTTGAACGCAGCTATCAACAGAGTCCCATGTATGCTGCCTTTGAGAATCCCATTGGTGCTAGACAACCTGTTGATTGGCACGTGGATCTAGGCAATGAATGTAACCTCACCTGCAGAATGTGCAGACCCAGCGCCAGCAGTAAGATATCCAGTCTCTACACCAAGTGGCAACTGATAGATGTCAGTGCCAATCGCAACTGGACACTAGATCCACTGTCATGGCAAAACTTTACAGATAGCGTACTGGCAACACCCAATCTAAACAGAATACATTTCATGGGCGGCGAGCCCCTGCTGAACAAGCGTTTTCCTGAACTGTTAGACTTTCTACTAGACAACGACAAAGCCAACGTGTCAATTAGTTTTGTAACCAACGGAACACTATTTGATCAAACCATTGTAGATAGACTGAAACGATTCCGCAGTTGTGATATTGAAGTCAGCATTGAAAGTATTGAATCCAACAACGACTATTTGCGTACAGGAACTGATACAACTGTGGTCATGGGCAACATAGCCAAATTGGTCCAGCAACAGTCAGACACGTTTCATGTAGTATTGAGAAGTGCGCCACAACTACTCAGCATTAACAACTATTATAAATTAATTGCTTGGGCATGGCAACAACAATTACCCTTACAAGGCATTCCGGTAACTGCACCTGAATACCTACAGATATCAGTTCTACCTTGCAAATTACGACAACAGTTTGTCGAACATTATCAACGGGTAAAGGATTCAATTGATCCCGGACAGTTTACTGGATTGGCTACTGGACGTAATGTAGGCACGTTGAATACAACTTTGCGTAGAGAATGTGATGCAATGATTAATTTGTTGGGTGCTCCTGAACCCAATGATGTAGCAAAACTGAGACAAGAACTGGCTGTTTGGTTACAACGTTGGGACCGTGAGTACAAACTAGATGCATACAGTTACTATCCCGAGTACCGAGAGTTTTTAGATGCAATACAATACCAAGTTTAAGATTGGACTTGTACCGCACGGTGCCGCCTGTATCAACTATGGACTAGATGGTGTTGATGTGACTAAGGGATTGCAGTTAGCAGAGCCTTGCGAGCTCAACTTTAATTTGGATTTAGCAGCAGGACCGCATGAATTGTTCATTGACTTTTACAACAAGCCCGACAATGATCCTGACATGGCTGTTGAAATTGCCTATGTAGAGTTTGAAGGTATGCGACTAGATCGTTTCAAGTGGAGCAGTACCTACACACCAGTGTATCCTGAACCCTGGGCAAGTGAGCAAACAAAAGTATTACCCAGTGTGTATCACGGATCGACCTACATGGGTTGGAACGGACGTTGGTGCCTACACTTTTCGACGCCCATTTTTACTTGGATTCACCAGCTAGAACACCTGGGCTGGATCTACACTTGACCCCTAATGGCAAACATGCTATAATACAGCATGACTACACATTCTATTCCGCGCATTGGCTTTGCCTGCAAGTACTCTGAACTTGACGCAAAAGGGCAACCTGCGTCAGTTCCTGAGCTCAATCTCAAAGGTACCACTGTGGCTTGGCTTAAACGCCAGACTGCTAGTGTAGCCGATGACAAGATGTGGGAAATTGTTCGCCACAACCTTTCTGCAACCAAACGACTCGTTGAACGAGTAGGAGAACTTGATGACAGCCTTCGCATGGTACGCCTTGGCAGTGATATCCTGCCTATGTACACTGAACCTACTTATCGTGTATTTCATCATCAACCAGCCGTTAAGTCGTTTTGCGAAAACGGCTTTAACGAGATTGGTGCTGTGGCTCGCGCCCGTGGAGTGCGCCTTAGTTTTCATCCTGGGCAGTTTGTTGTTCTTGCTAGCGAATCCGATAACATTGTTGCACGTTCAATAGAGGAGTTTGAATACCATGTCGATATGGCTCGTTGGATGGGATACGGCAGAGAATTTCAGGATCTTAAGATCAATGTACACATCTCCGGTAAACGTGGCGCCCAAGGCATTAGAGATGTATATGGCCGTCTTAGCCCTGAGGCACGTAACTGCTTAACAATCGAGAACGAGGAGAATAGTCATGGACTTGCTGATTGCCTTACTATTAGTGATTTGGTTCCTATCGTTCTTGACGTACATCATCACTGGTGCCGGGAAGGTGTTTACATCCAACCTGATGATCCTATGGTGCGACAGGTTATTGATAGCTGGCGTGGTCAGCGTCCTACTATGCACTATAGTATCAGCCGTGAGGATGTACTTGTGGGCCATTCGCCCACAGTTGCTCCGGACTTTGGACTTCTTTTGACACAGGGTTACAAAAAGCAAAAGATGCGGGCACACAGTGACTTCTACTGGAATACAGCAGTAAATGAATGGGCCGCCGGCTTTGCTGAAAACTTTGACATCATGTGCGAGAGCAAGGCCAAGAACTTGGCTAGTTTTGCGTTTGCGGATTTTGTAAAAAGTAGGAAACAAACGCTGGCATAAAATAACTGCCATACCAATCTGTCCTCATCAAGTGAGCATAATTGTGTTCACAGATAGGGCAGATTTCCTTGAGTACTGCTTCTTGTTTGAGCGTACCGAGATATTTTACTTGTTCTAGTACCATGTTACAGCGTTCTACAAGGCCAGGTTCTTGATCATAACTTTCGTCAATGATACCATCAAAGGTTCTAAAGCCCATGGCACGTAGATTGCGTAGTGCGTACTGTCCATTTAGTTGTACAAACAAGCGTTGACCTAATATGGGCTTGACAGTCTTTTCTGTGTAAAAACTAAAATGATTACTGAAGCAGGTCTCAGCTACTAGACTGTAAGCAGTTTCATTATAGACTTCAAGCGGTACAATCTGACTTAGACTCATTCGGTGCCCGTGATAGTTGACACGGTCCACAGTCCACTCCACTGGTTTTTCGATTACTAGTCCTGTATCTTCCCAACGCCATTTTGTTGCATCACTAAAGTCACAGTCTGTGGTGTTTAAATAGGTAACAACATTAGCATCTCGGTCTAGGCCATTGTAGGCAATGTCTCTGTGTAATTTCTTGCGTCCCAAGAGTGCATCAAACTGTTTGGGTTTGACCGCATACGGGTGCAGACTATTGTTTAACAGTTGTGGGCGTTCGTATTTGTAGAAGTGTGCAGTAGTAGTGAACCAATCATAGAACTTGTGTACAGGACTATTGGCTAGAGTAAAGTTTAGTTCACCGCAGATGAAATAGCTTATGCGAGCATGATCGTTACGGGTTATAAACTCTACTGTACGATCATGCAGTTCACTCATTAAGATTAATACATGGTCACAATGCGCCAAGAGATCTTGTACAGTGCTGTCAAATGCACTATCAACAGGATAAGGCATTTGAAAGCAAGCAATCTTACGTTCATGTTGACTAGCTACAAATAGATCACGGTCATTGTAGACTGTGATAGCGTGTGTTAGCCAACACTTGGTGAAATGAAAAGAAAAAAGGGCATCTGTGCCTTGCGGAACAAATACCCCCGTTTGTTGACTCATTACTTGGTCTTTTTAGCTGGAGCTTTTTTAGCAGGTGCTTTGGCTTTTGCGGCTGGCTTTTTGTCAGCAGCTTTAGCTTTGGCAGCAGTGGTAGCGCCAACTTTAGGAGCACGTGGTTTACGTGCTGGTTTAGCCGGTACTTCAACTGTGCCTGCGCCTTCAACTGGTAAAGCAACAGGTGCAGCTTCAACAGTTTCGGCAACAGCAGGTGTTTCGACTTTGTAAGGTGCAACAGGTGCAGCTTCCTCAATGACTTCTTCTTTTTTACGGCGTCCGGTCATCAGTATTGCCAAAATAACTAAGACTAGCGCAATGGCAGCGCATGTTCCAAAATCCAATTCCATTTGAGATCTCCTATTTGAATGGTAAAGTATTTACACCTGCAAATATTACAGTAAAAATAAAATTAGTGACAGCTCACTAGTGAAAACCATTGACTTCGCTGCACCGCAGCATGTACAATAACTAAATACTTTGTAGGGTGCCAATAGTTGGGCCCACAGTATAGTAAACTCGCTTTATAAGGAGAAAACCATGTTTACACTTGATCCAGCAATCGACCTGATCCAAACAGGCAAAAAGAACTTCGTTAACACAGTATTCGCAAACAACAGCACCATCGCTGACGCATTGAACGGTTTCGTTGATGCACAAACTGAATACACCAAAAAGGCAGTCAAAGCAGGTACAGACAGTGCCACACAAGTTGCCAGTGAATTTACCAAACTCACACAAGACGCTCTAAAGTTTAACTACTGGAAAGCAGCCGAAGACGCAATGAAATCTTTCAACGTCAAAAAGTAATCTGTAAAGTTTACAGAATAACCCGCTTCGGCGGGTTTTTTCATAAATACTTGCATATAGGAATCCAAAATGCAACAAGTAGAATACACCCATTTATCTGGAACAAAGATAACATATACCAGTGCAAATACAGTTAGTCAGCTCAATTACATAATTGGAAACTCGACTCCAAGTACGTCATCAACAGTAATTGCACAGTTAACTGCCAATGCCAGTGGTACTATTAATCACAATGGAATTACCTATTATTACAGAACTTTGCAACCAGTTTATTCTAACGATTTTGGACTTTGGCTGTGGGCTCAGGAAACATTGACTCCAACTGAACACACTGTCTTTACCGGGCAGTCAGCAATCTGGAGCAGCAATGTAACAGCACGGGAAGTTGCCGAGTTTAAATATTGGTGGAATCGTTATTGTAGTGATCCAAATGTCAAGGTCACAGAGTAATACTCAAGTACTACTTGCAAACCCGCTTCGGCGGGTTTCTTTTTGGTTGCCCAGAAATGACTTTGGCAGTATAATAACGACATAGCAACAAAGGAGTCCAGCATGGCATACACCGTTTTTCAACATGATGCACGTTTTGGTCCACGTAAAGGACTGGAAGGTCCCTTTCACTATCCCAATGGTGCTACTTTGTACTACGATTCCAAAGAAGGAAAGTACTACGATCCTACTACCGATTTCTACGTTGCCGATGCGGATGTTGCAGAATTGCAAAATCTCATCCTGGCACGTTTGACAGCTTGATTTGCCCAGAAATGAGCAAAGTGCTATAATACATACATGTTGAAACAAAAGGAGTTGGAAATGACATCAAAGAAATCTACAAAAACAATGACCATGACAATCAAAGTGTCCGCTGGTTTTTTGATTGGCAGTTTGGAAGAAGCTGGCTTTAAGGTTGACGAAGAAAAACTGTATGCAATGATGGATTCCAAAAAATTCCAAGACTACTTGGCAGATGATTTATTGACAGCTTGGGGCGAGTTGAACTCCCAACCTGGTGCCGGTGATGCGCTGGAATCTGTGTTTGATGGTTGCTTGATTGACGAATACGACGACGAAGGTGACGACGAATAAAAGTTGACCCCAAATGGCAGATGTGTTATAATACAGTTTTACAAGGAACAAAACAATGTCACTTACACTTAAACAACGAGCCGCAGTCAATGTGTTGAAAGTCTTCTTAACTATGCTTGTAGCCTCAGCTGCTTTCTTCTTAGCACTCATGTACGTGCCTGTAAACATCTTGATCAATGTATTTTCAGGCTCATGTCTTGTGTTTTGCATCTACTGCATTTATCAGATGGAAGTCAGCAAACTGGAAATGGCTGAGTCTTTGAAAAAGTTGAACGAAATCAAATAAGGACTCACAATGAGTATACTGTTTCGTGGAAGTCGTCCCATTGTTGCATTTGATGTTGACAATCCTGATCACCGCAGATGGTATTCGGAATTTGTTAAATACAAAACATGGGGTCGGTGCCCGGTACGGTTCATGGCCGAGGCACTGGACCAAGATTTGGTAAGCTACATCAACGACAAGATGCTGGCCTACTACATCCGACAGGAGTTTGGAAATGGCAGTCGAAAAGATAAAAATACAACTCAAAAATCGAAGCCCCGAGCCAAGAGCGCACCGGGTACTGTTTCGAAGCGACACACCGTTCAAACCCAAGGTGGTAAACGCACGACCACGTTACCAACGCAAGCCTAAACACGCAGGAGCCGACTATGAATGATTATGATCGCAACAATCTCAACTACATCATTGGCTTGACCGATGACCAGTTTACTGAATGGGCCGAGAGCTTGGATCAAGAAGACCGCATCTATGCTGTGCAACTGATCCAACGCTATCGTACTGAACAAGATGTTGAGCTGATGGAAATACAAGAACGTCTGCAAGAAGAAGCAGGCATTGATTGTACACAGGCTCTAGAGTTTATCAACCGCGTCAAGTAAGGAGTTACCATGAACGCAACCATCGAGCGCTTCGCCAACGAAGCCATTTTTGTTCTTCAATTCAACAGCCGCGATGCTGTGCGTTATGTCCAGCGCAATGCTGGCGCAACAGAAGCCCAAGCAGTGCAGGCCATCAAGCAGACTGTAACATTCCATCGGCACTAATCATGTGCATCTTGATTGCAATCCTATTGCATTGGGATTGTATACCCCCGGACCCTAGGCCCATGTATGATTCCTTATGGGACATGTATGGGCCCACTCCGGACTGTATTAACCGTGATCGTCATGTCAGCTATTTGACAAGTTTGAAACCTTTGCCAATGCGTACAGGCGATCGCGTCACAGTAGAAGAATACAATCGTGCAATTGATCTCTACGTTGAAAGAATCCAATGGTACTGCAAAGATCGTTAATTGTGGTTGCGGCACTTGCACTTGCTGCCTGTGCTAACAATACA
>Ga0208106_1000348_pt1 | contig 16198 bp, 25 predicted proteins | sample CryBogCBE25Jul08_FD_184577 | JGI IMG/M metagenome (GOLD analysis project Ga0208106, IMG submission 184577) | Freshwater microbial communities from Crystal Bog, Wisconsin, USA - CBE25Jul08 (SPAdes) | ecosystem: Environmental > Aquatic > Freshwater > Lake | place: Crystal Bog, Wisconsin, USA...
GTATAATACCAGAATTCATAGGAAGATTTAGTAATGTTGTTACTTTGCATGATCTCAACAAATCTCAACTTATAAACATTTTAACTAATGTAAAACGTAATTTTATTGAACAATACCAATGGTTATTTAATCAAGACGGGATCAGTCTTGAATTTGAAAATGAAAGTTTAGATTTAATTGCCGAACGTACTCTTAAAACTAAAACGGGTGCTAGAGGATTACATGCTGAACTAGAAAGAATATTATTACCGCACATGTTTGATCTACCAAGATATAACAAACAAAGTATATTAAAAATTGCTATTAACAGAAATTTAGTAAATACTCCAATGACCCTATTAAGAGAAAACGAATGAAATCACGTGGTACAATAATAATAGTTAGAGATGGCAATGTAGAAAAAGCCATGAGAAAATTCAAGAAAAAAATTCAAGAATTTGGTTTATTAGATACATTACGTGCTAAAGAATTCTACGAAAAGCCAACCACCGAACGCAAACGCAAAAAAGGTGCGGCAAAATCTCGCTGGAAAAAGAAACTACGCGAACAAGAGTTGCCAAAAAAGTTGTATTAGATAGTAATTTGTAATAAAATAAATATAAATAATATTACAGATGCCTTAGTTGGGTCTGTAATTCAAACTTGCTTAATTAAGGAGAAAACATTATGAGCAAAATCATCGGAATCGATTTGGGAACAACCAACAGTTGTGTCGCAATTATCGAAAATAATATCCCCAAAGTAATTGAAAATAGCGAAGGTGCTAGAACTACTCCAAGCATTATTGCGTATACCGCTGATGAAATTTTAGTCGGGGCAAGTGCTAAACGACAAGCAGTAACTAATCCAAAAAATACTATCTATGCAGCAAAAAGATTAATTGGTAGAAAATTCAGTGAAAAAGAAGTACAAAAAGATATAAGTTTAATGCCTTATAACATTGTTAAAGCCGACAATGGCGATGCCTGGATAGAAGCAAACGGCAACAAATTAGCACCGCCACAAATTTCAGCAGAAGTACTTCGCAAAATGAAAAAAACTGCCGAGGACTATTTGGGTTCTGAAGTAACACAAGCAGTTATCACAGTACCTGCTTATTTCAACGATAGCCAACGACAAGCAACAAAAGATGCTGGGCGCATTGCAGGGTTAGAAGTATTACGTATTATAAATGAACCAACAGCCGCCGCCTTAGCATATGGTGTTGATAAAAATGATAAAGGTGATCGTAAAATTGCTGTATACGATTTAGGCGGTGGTACATTTGATGTCTCAATTATTGAAATTGCTGATGTAGATGGTGAAAAACAAATTGAAGTTCTTTCCACTAATGGTGATACATTTTTAGGCGGTGAAGATTTTGACCAGCGCATTATGGATTATCTAGTAGATGAGTTCAAAAAAGATAATGGGGTTGATCTTAAAAAAGATGTATTAGCACTACAACGTTTGAAAGAAGCCGCTGAAAAAGCTAAAATTGAACTATCAAGTAGCCAGTCTACTACTGTTAATTTACCGTACGTCACGGCCGACGCCACTGGCCCTAAGCATTTAAATGTTACAATTAGTCGTGCTAAACTAGAAAGTTTAGTAGAAGAATTAATTAATCGTAGTATTGCTCCGTGTAAGACAGCAATGACTGATGCTAAAGTTAAATCCTCTGACATCGACGAAGTTATATTAGTTGGTGGTATGACACGTATGCCAAAAGTACAGGAAGTTGTAGAAAAATTATTCGGAAAAGCACCAAGAAAAGATGTAAACCCAGATGAAGCAGTTGCCGCAGGAGCGGCTATTCAAGGCGATGTATTAGGCGGAGGTCGTACTGATGTACTATTGTTAGATGTTACACCATTAAGTTTAGGGATTGAAACCATGGGCGGTGTAATGAGTAAATTAATTGATAAAAATACCACTATTCCTACTAAGAAATCTCAAGTATTTTCTACAGCCGATGATAATCAGCCTGCTGTAACAATTAAAGTTTACCAAGGAGAACGCGAACTTGCTCAATACAATAAGGCATTAGGCGAGTTTGATTTAGGCGGGATTCCGCCCGCTCCCCGAGGTACTCCTCAAATTGAAGTTACTTTTGATATTGATGCTAACGGAATTTTAAAAGTAAGCGCCAAAGACAAGAACACAGGCAAAGAAAATAAAATTACAATTAAAGCTAACTCAGGTCTAAGTGATAAAGAAATTGAAACAATGATTCAAGAAGCTGAAAGTAATGCCGAAGAAGATAAAAAACAACGTGAACTAATCGAAACTCGAAATTCAGCAGAGCATCAACTGCATACATTACGTAAAGATTTTGACGAAGTCAAAGACAAACTATCCGAAGAACAAGTTTCTAAATTTAAGGAAGCTTGTGATAAGGTAGAAGCTGCCAACAAGGGTAATGATAAAGATGCAATAACTCAAACAATTAGTGATTTATTTGCAGCTAGTCAACCTGTAATGGAAGCGAAAACCAAGTCTGAAGAATCCACAAGTGAAGACAGCAAAGACGACAATATTGTTGATGCTGAATTTACCGAAAAGAAAGATTCAGACAAATAAATGTAGTAAAATAAATGTGGGCGCCGGGTTCGGGCCCACAATAGTCAAACTTGCTTAATAAAGGAGAAAATTAAATGACTAGAATTACAACCATGGATTTAAGTCCATTTTATCGAAATAGTTTAGGGATGGATCATTTGTTTGAACGGATTGTCAATCAAATTGATTTGGCTAGTTCACAAACATATCCTCCATACAATATCCTGAAAACAGGCGATGATACTGTCGAAGTACAAGTAGCAGTAGCCGGATTCACTCCAGGAGAAATTGAAGTAACTGTTAAAGAAGATACTTTAATTATTATCGGAGAAAAAAATACCGTTGAGGATTTGCCTGCTAATCACGAATATTTACATCGTGGTATTAGCAGTCGAAAATTTATACGCACATTTCCAATGACAGAGTATGTGGAAGTATTAGGTGCTATTGTTAAGGACGGTATTCTTACTGTAAAATTAGAAAGAATTATTCCCGAAAACAAAAAACCTAAATCAATCGCTATTGTATACGAATCATAATATAACAGTAAATATAGTAAAGGGGCCACGCCCCTTTACTAAACAAGGAATAAAAAAATGACTGGTACCGATGTAGTCACTCGAATTCAAACCGATAATGAAATCAAAGAACCTCCGATGTTTAAAATTATCTATCTAAACGATAATGCCACATCAATGGATTTTGTAGTTGAATCTCTTATGAACTTTTTTAGTTACACCCCAGAAACAGCTTTGAAAATAACACAAGATATACACGAATCAGGATCCGCTGTAGTAGCAGTATTACCTTATGAAATAGCTGAGCAAAAAGGTGTCGAAATAACAGTATGTGCTAGAAGTCAAAATTATCCGTTACAAATTAAATTAGAACCCGAAATAGTTTAAAAGAATAGTCCGGCTACTCGAGGCATCACGAGGATGATAAATCCTCATCTTATAACTTAATTTCTATCCTTTTAGGATAGTAAACAGATTGCGAATATATAGTATTCCCGCGACCACGAGGATGGCTGACATATCTTATATTGTTTTTAATTGTGTCAATCGGCATATGATAATGACCAAAACACCACATCGCAATCTTTTTTTCAGTATCTTCGGCTAGTACCATATCCATGCGCTGATTGCCCATACTATTGAATCTCCAAGTATCAATTAGTTCTATATCATGTTCTATGATCCAAGGAGAAGGCACTGTATGTGTAACTAAAACAATTTTTTTAACATCATTTTGTGTTTGTAATTTTTTTACACTATTAGATAGATATGCGGCATCGTGATACGCGACACCTGACATTTCTAAAGCATCACGCTGATTAATTTTTTCTTTTTCTTGTAACCAAAATACACTTTGTTCTAAATCTAAATTAGCGTCAAAATCGTAAGTCCACCACCCGTTAGTAGCTAGAATTGCGATTCCGTTTATAATTACAACATTATCTTGCATATAAACTACATTGGGTATTGGATTAGTAAGAGCAACTAATTCTGTATAACTCTGTGATAAATTTCCATAATAATCTTTATGTTCAGCATTACCATCAATATAAAAAACAGCACTATAAACTTCTCCTAACTGTTCTAATGTATCAATTAATAATGCGCGGTCTTGAGTTATGTCACCGGCAACAATACAATACGGGGAAGTGGCTTGAAGATCCCAGTTAAATTTTTTATTCCACGATTCAACATGTAAATCACTAATAAGATCAAAACTAAAAGTCATATAAATTTTTTGTGTTTTTTAAATTAAGATAATTATTTAACGGAGAATTAACAATGAACATTATTTTTGGATCAACTGAAGCAAACAAACTAAAAGAAAAATATACAGTATTAGAATTAGATACAGTACAAGTAGGGTCCGGCAAACCATTCACAGCATATTGTGTAGTGCAAAATATACCATTTGAGGATTTTCCGTCTATACCTTCACTAAAATTATTACATTCTGATTTAATGGAAAATTATAAAAATAAAAATTGGGATAGTTGTATAGAAAATATCAATTTATTGATTGGAAAATGGGGTGGCGATTTAGATACATTTTACTTAGAATTACATAATCGTGTTAACGAATATAAAACTAATGAACCTGATGATTACTGGACTGGGATTATTTTTAAAAAATTATCGACATAAACACTAAATATAATGCGGGCACAAAATATGGTGTCGTGGTAATCCGTAATCCACACTAGGGATCGAAAGATCCTTTTTCACCCTTTAAAGGAGTTTGTCATGAAAGTAAAAAAATTAATTCTTAAATTAAACAAAGCGGAAATTCAGCACAATCTTAAAAAAGCAAAAGAAATTTGGTTAAAAATTCTTAAGAAAAGTATTAAGCATAAACATACTCAAGCAGTCCAATAATTGTAATACTAGTGTAATATTAGTATTAATATGGAGCGATAAATATTGATATGACTACAAAAACTTATCGCTCTATTTTCGTAAGTGATGTTCACTTAGGTACCAGAGACTGTAAAGCTGAGCAATTAAATAACTTCCTTAAACATAACACTTGCGAAACATTATATCTTATAGGAGATATAATAGATGCGTGGAAAATTCAACAAAATAAATGGCGATGGAAACAAAGCCACACTAACGTTGTTCGACGTGTGCTAGGTCACGCCAAACGTGGTACTCGTGTTGTATATATTGCTGGGAATCATGATGAGTTTCTGAGACCAATGATACCGTATGGTTTTAGTTTTGGACTTGTCGAAATACATAATCAAACAGAACACATAGGTGTAGATGGTAAACACTATCTTGTAACACACGGTGACTTATTTGATGGCATTACTCGGCTTGCTCCGTGGCTAGCATTTTTAGGTGACAAACTATATGATCTTGTGTTAGAATGGAATAGTAAGTTTAACTGGATTCGTCACAAGTTAGGCTTTGGTTATTGGAGTCTTAGTAAATATCTCAAGCACAAAGTTAAGAAAGCTAGTGACTTTATGTTTCAGTTTGAAAACAACATAGCACGTTACTGTAAGAAGCGTGGCTTTGATGGTGTTATCGTAGGTCATATTCACTCGGCCGAAATAAAAGAAATAGATGGCATTATCTACATGAACGACGGTGATTGGGTTGAATCTATGACAGCGTTAGTAGAACATCATGACGGTCGCTGGGAAATTGTAACTTGGACACAGGAAAATGACAACGATAAAGGTAATCAATGATAAATGTAGCAGTTTATAAATCAAAAAATAATTTTATAAGTCCTTGGCTCAAGGCATTTGCCAAAGGATTAAAATGTCATGGATACAAGATAAAAGAACGTGAAAATAATCCAACAGTTAGCCATTTGTCTAATCATGGCACCGATATTCATTTATTTTGGGGTCTAAAGCAAGCATCTGGTATTCTTGAACATTGTCGACAAACTGGTGAAATTCCCATTTGTATTGAACATGGATTTACTCAAGACCGTATGTTATTTTCTTCAATAAACTATTGGGGACTTAACGGAGAAAGTCAACTAATAGTTCCTAATAATGATAATTCAAGATGTGTAAAACACAACTGGTCTGTTCTTCCTAGAAATGAATCTAGTGTAACTGACTTAACATTAATTATGGGTCAAGTGACTGGAGATATGAGCCTTAAAGGTACTAACATTTATGCTTGGGCTAGAAGTAAATTTAATGAATTACAATTACAAGGTCACTCTAACATACAATTTAAACCACATCCTAAAGAAGATCCTAAATACCTAGAAGGATTTGATCTTCCTATATATCAAGGAACTATGCTAGATGCGGTTAACGAAGCTAAAATTATAATAACTTACAGTAGTACATCAGCTGTGGATGCTTGGCTTCATGGTGTTCCTGCTACAGCCGATAGCTCAGTTAGTATGATATACAAATATCAAAATGATTCTACTGAGGATGCCAAAATACGTTGGCTAAATGATATTAGTTTTAGACAATTTAACAAGGAAGAATTTAAAAGCGGATATGCGTGGGATTTATATCGAGAACAACTGTTAAAAAAATAGTATGAAAACGATTTTAATCATCACAGATAATTTACCGGATCAAATTAACGGGGTCGTCACTACGTACAAAAATATTGAAGCGTGTGCGCTTCTGGACGGTTATAACGTTGTTTTTCTTCATCCCGGGTGGTTCAGCTATATTGATTGCCCTGGCTACAACGAAGTCAAGATTAGCTATCCCAGGAACATGGGCAAGAAGATTGCGTCGGTCAATCCGGATTATATCCATATCGCCACAGAGGGTCCTTTGGGTATGTGGGCTAGAGCATATCTTTCATTGGCTAATATTCCTCACAATACCGCTTATCACACTAAATTTCCTGAAGGGCTCAAAAAGCTATTCGGAATACCTGAGTCACTTACTTGGCGCTTTGTACGCTGGTTTCATAAACATAGCGGCAAAGTTCTAACAACAACAGATTCAATGGTTGAGGAATTAAAGGCACATGGTTTTGACGGTGAAGTAATTCCCTGGACTCGTGGTGTGGACCGTACAATTTTTACCCCTACTCTGAGACAAGAAGTTCCTGCAAAATACTTGCTATGTGTTAGCCGTGTTAGTAAAGAAAAGAATTTAGAAAAGTTCTTTGAATTAGACTATCCTGGATATTTAAAGATTATGGTAGGTGACGGGCCGATGTTGGAAACTTATAAGAAACGTTATCCTGATGTACATTTTACAGGATTCAAGACAGGATTATCATTAGCTAGATATTATGCCAACGCAGAAGTGTTTGTGTTTCCAAGTCGTTGGGAAACATTTGGTATAGTTATGATTGAAGCAATGGCATGTGGAACTCCGGTTGCGGCTTATCCTTGCCAAGGACCTGAGGATGTTATAGATCAAGGAATGACGGGATATATGAATGAAAATCTCAAAGATGCTATAGATGCTTGTTTAAAGTTAAAAAGAGAACGTGTACACCAGAGTAGTCAACGTTGGACTTGGGAAGCCGCCTGGCAGATATTTCGAAACAATTTAGTTTCGAGCCATTCAACTAAACAGTAAGCATCTGTTGCAAATATTCAACTATTAGGGGGTTTAATGAGTAAGATAAAAATAGGTATCATTGGCTATGGCTTTGTGGGAAAAGCAGTAGCAAACAGTTTTATAAATCACAAAAATATTAAATTAAGAATACACGATCCGGCTTACACGGAACTAAGTACATCAATTGATAAAATTAAAGAGAAGAGTGACGCAATTTTTATATGTTTGCCTACTCCACAGAGCAAACACGGAGAATGCGATACCAGTATTCTAGAAACTGTATTAGAACAATTGCTAGGATACAAAGGCATTGTTATCTGTAAAAGTACAGCACCACCTATTACATATAGACGATTAGCAAACGAACTAGTACTTCGATTAGTTCACGCTCCCGAGTTTTTAACTGCTGCCAATGCTAATCATGATTATGTTAATCCTGTTAATATCGTGATTGGTGGTAAACACTCTCTATGTGAAGAGGCCGCACAATACATTGTACCCTACACTTATTTTAATCCCAAACATGTTCAATATTGTAGTATAGCCGAAGCTGCCATGTTTAAGTATGTGGCTAACACCATGTTGGCAATGAAAGTTATTATGAATAACGAATATGCTACTATGTGCGAAAAGTTTAATATCAATTGGGAAAATATTGTAAAGATAGCCGAAAGTGATAAAAGACTGGGCCATACACATTGGCAAGTTCCCGGGCCCGATGGCAGTAGAGGATTTGGTGGAGCTTGTTTCCCTAAAGACACAGCGGCGTTGCTTAACATGGCAGATGAATTAGATATTGACATGTCAATGTTGCTGGCTGCTGTATGTACTAATGGCAAGTTAAGGAAAGTATAATATATAGTAGAACTTACACTGAGTTAGTATTATTCTGAGACAAATATCATTACAAATGCCATCATATCCTATTATTGAATTTTATTAATATACTAACGAAATACTAAAAAAATACGAATAAATACTAATAAATGCTTGCCAAAAAAAACTATAAAGGAGCAAAAATGTCATTATTAGATTCAGTATTAAACTTAATTACAAAACAGCCAAAAAATTCAGATGCTATAAAGCCGCCAGCAGGATCGCGTTCTGAACGAGAAGCTAAAATTAAAGATAAAGCAGGTATGGTAATCAGTGTATTTGCGCTGATACTAGCTGTTAACAGTTGGTATGGTGGTAAATTAAGTAGTATTACATTGAATAATACTATTAGTGCTAACGATGTATGGACATTTTACGAAGCTAAAAGCATTAAACAAATGTTAGCCGAACAAAGTTTAGACGATGCTCAAGTGCGTAAAGATACTAAGAAGATTGAGCAATTAGAAGCTAAGATTGCTCGTTACGAAAGTGATCCAGCTACCGGAGAAGGCAAGAAAGAACTTATGGCCAAAGCCCGTAAGTTAGAAGCCGAGCGTGACTATGCTAAAAAGCAAAGCCCATGGATTGGTTACGCTAGTACGCTATATCAATTAAGCATTGTTGTGTTATCTGCAAGTATTCTAGCAGTAAGTATGAGTATGTTTTGGGGCAGTTTCTTTGTCGCAGGTTTAGGTTTAATACTATCAGCACAAGGTGTGTTCCTCTGGTTCTAAGGGACCAGACGTGTGGATCCACTAACACTCTTTGCCCTTGCCAATGGAGCTGTTGCGGCAGTAAAAAAAGGGTGCCAGCTTTATAAAGATATTAAAGGAGCTGCCGGTGACGTTAAGGCAGTTCTTAAAGATCTTGACGATCAATTCCACGCCAATCATCCTCCCGATAAACCTGCCACAGTTACACAACGTAACGCTTACATAGAAGAAAAAAATCGTGTAATTGAGCTCAATAAGAAACAAGGTGAAACGGCTGGCATCTATCAAGAACTAGCCAACTATCTTGGCGACTTTTTCGATGCCATGAACAAATGTATGGCAGTTATCGAAGAAGAAGAACGTAAAAATCGCGAAGAAATTTATGAAGGCGAGGAAAGTTTGGGACGTCGTGCTTTACAGTTGGTCATAATGAAAAAGCAACTAGAGCAAATGGCTGTTGAACTGCGCGAAATGATGGTATTCCAAGCACCGCCAGAATTAGGCGCATTGTGGTCTGACGTTAGTGAAATGATGAAGGAAATGGGCGAACAACAAAAAATTCTCCTTACTAGAAAGATGCGAGCCGAAGAAGTGATTGCTAAAAGACGTCGAGCTATGATGAAAAAACTGCGAGATGAAGCATGGCTAGGTGCGGCAATATTGGGGTTTATGTTTGTATTTGCAGGCACAATGGCATTAGTGATAAATGATAGAATCAAAAAATATCCAGAATTAGGCAAAGAAATAATACCCCATGTCAGCAACGATTATAAAGCCGCTAGAGATGAACGTAAGAAAGAAAAATTATTAAATTTAATTGAGCGTCATCGAGATGAAATAGAAAATCCAATCAACGACTAAATTATTGTGTAAAGTTTTAGTTTACATTACTTTTTTCATTCAAAAACAGCAATAAAATTCAATCGATAATATCAGTGTAATATACTAATAACTAAATAGACGTATATATCTATTCCCCATGAAAAAAATTCTTTTTATTTTAAAACGTCGCGACGATTATAACGCGATACTACACTCTAACATTGGCCTTTCTACCGGGCTTTATAATTCTGCTAGTTTCATGGACAATATGCTCCGTGATGCTAAAATACAATCTAAATTAGTGGTAGTGACTGATAATAATGATATTGACAGAGAAGTTAATGCATATAAACCAACTCATGTTATTATTGAAGCACTTTGGGTAGTTCCTACTAAATTTACAATACTACAAAAATTACATCCTACTGTAACTTGGATTATACGTTTACATAGTGAGATGCCTTTTATGGCAGGTGAAGGAATGGCTATGGATTGGATAGGCGACTACTCAGGATTTAAAAACATTGTAATTGCTGTTAACGCTCCGAGAATGTTACGTGAAACAAGACTATATTTGCAACATTTAAACCAATGGGGCGATCAAACCACTGAACAAAAAGTAATATATTTGCCTAATTTTTACCCACAAAATTACAAATACAAAAAATTTAACAAAAATAAAGATGTAATAGATATTGGATGTTTCGGGGCCGTGCGCCCACTTAAAAATCATTTATTACAAGCATTTGGATCAATTGAATTTGCTGAAAGCATTGGTAAAAAACTAAGATTTCATATTAATGCTGGAAGAATTGAAATGAATGGACAACCTGCCCTTAATAATCTCAAAGGATTATTCCAACAAATTGCTGAGCATGGGCACCAATTAATAAACCATCAATGGACACCAAGAGAACAATTTTTAGAATTGTGTGCGAGTATGGATATAGGACTACAAGTTAGTTTTAGCGAAACATTCAATATTGTTGGAGCAGATATAATTAGTCAAGGTGTCCCATTGGTTGGTAGTTCAGAAATACCATGGGCATTTACCGGATTTTGTGCCGATCCAACTAGCAGTAAAGATATTGCCCAAAAATTAAAAAGAACATATAACATGCCGCAAACTAATGTTTGGGTAAATAAAAAATCGTTAAATTATTATACTAATAAAACTGTTAGAATCTGGACTAAATACTTTAATTAACAGAGGAAATAAATATGAGTCATAAACATCGCGTAAAAGGTTATACTTGGATTGAAGGTCGATTATTCACAGAAGAACGAGTCTTTGATTCTTTGGAAGAAGCAAAAAATCATGCTAGAAGTCGTGGTCCACACTCATTTAAAGTTTTCAATGATGAGACCAACGAAGTACTACATGCAGAAATTTTAACGGATACGGGAAATCAAATCCCGGATTATGCTTAACATGAATAAACATGTATTGAAAATGTATAAATGGATCAACGGAATGCTTACGTTGACAAAGCACGAATTTGAGCGTTTAGAAGATGCGTTAAAGCACGCCGAAGAAAATGCTGCACACAGTTTTAAGGTGTTTGATCATACAGGTAACTTATGCCATTCACAGACTCATCCAGTTGTGAAATCTAATACCTACGCTTAATTAGATTGATTCTTTTGTAAAGCACCGCACCCGGCAGTAAGTTGATTATCGTGTTGGGCATTCATTGCCACAATCATGGCATCATTTTGTACATCAATTTTATTTAAATCATCAGGAAAAGAATAAGAACTACCGCTTAAATCTAAAGCTAATCCTGCTTGAGCCAGTTGATACATAAGCCAATGAACTTTTCTCTCAAGATCACGCAATGCTGTGTTTTCTTCTATCCTAGGGTCATGTGTAAAAAAATCATCCATGCTGTTTAATCTCCAATTATCAAATATTTAGTTAATAATTTTTAAGATAAATGGAAGAGAATAAGTACTTTAGATTAAAGGAGAATCCATGGCTGATGCCACTTTTACATTAGATCCGATAACTATACAAAATTTAGTCCAACAAGCGGTTCAAGCCAATATTATATCTACAGTAGAGAATATGGTACAAGATGCAAGTTGGTTAAATCGTATTGAAAAATTAATTAGTCAGACTACTATAGATAAAACTTTAGCGCGAATTAATTCAATTAATATTGAAAATATTATAGATCAATATATTAGTAAACAAATAAAAAATATATCAGTAGATCAAAATAATGTTCATCAATTAATGATGACGTCAATACAAGATAAAATTCTATCTATTATCAATGACCCAGTATGGATTGAAAAGATGGAAAAATTAGTTAATCAAAATATTGTTCACGAATCTATTGCTAGAATTAGTTCTATTGATATTACATCTATTATCAAAGAACGTGTAGATAATAATAATCTTAATTTTCGACAAGGATTCGTTGGCATCAACGATCAAGCAACATCGATACAATTAACAACAATGGATGATGTCACTGTAGTTGAAAATAATTTAACTACAAGAGAATTAACAGTTGTCGATGGAGCAACTATTAATAACTTAGCTGTAAAAGGATCGATCAATACTGACAACCAAGCATGGGATGAGTTAGCTGATAATATAAGCAAAAAAACATTAGCCGCTATTGAAGAGCAATGGCGAGATAATTTAATAAAGTCAGTGACCACTCAAATACAAACAAATGGTATTAATTTTGACGAAGTTAAAGTTAATAACAATCCTGTGTTTATAGGAAATACATTGGGTGATTCAATCACTGAGAGCAAACTACAAACTGTTGGTACTTTACGTGGATTAAAAGTTTCAGGTGAATCAAATTTTAACAATACTTTAAGCATTTTGAATAAACGAATAGGAGTTAATACCGAATCTCCGGAAATGGCATTGAGTATATGGGATGAGGAAGTAACTGTAAATATCGGAAAATTTAAATCAAATCAAGCATATATTGGCACTAGTCGTCCGCAAGGATTATCATTGGGAGTAAATCGTGTACCACAAATAGATATTTCTATTGACGGCATAACCACTATCAATAAATTAAGAGTTGGTCTACATATGATTTCTCATTCAACGGAAGTTCCTGGCTGGTCTGGTACCAGAGGAGATATTGTGTTTAATGCTAGCCCTAAAGATGACCCGGTGTTTGGATGGGTATGTTTGGGCGGATTTAAATGGAAAACATTAAAGGGTGTTGAATGAATATACAATGGGTTTTAGCTGATAATCTTATATTGGATCCTACTGCCGATATCGAACGTATGAAGCGAGGAGGGGCATTTTGGGGTTCTTGGAAAACATGGCGTGCGTATGGCACTGATAATGTAGTATGCCATGATATGAAAAAATCTCAAGAATTAATTAAACGAGCTTTTCACGTTACTTGCAATTTTTATATTCCTAACTCTTCCTATAATAAATTAGATCGACCACAAGGGGTCAGACTATATGAAGGAGACTTTATGGGGCATGATGTAGATAATCAAGACGAAATCGTGGCAATGAATTTGGCAGCATCTATTTGTGATGTTGTATTATTACTAGGGTTTGATTGGGAAGAAAAATCAATCAAACTTGATAAAATTTTAGAATTACGAGCTCGGAACTATCGTGGACTGGTACTGCAGGCTATTAAATCGACTCCACACGTACAATGGATTTTGGTAGACCATCCAGGTGCTATACGCAAAGAATTAGCTGATTTACCAAATTTAGGTAAAGATTCATTTACTAATGTTTTAAGTATTCTTAATAGTTGACTATTAATCAGTATATTGCTATAATATACTATGTCTAATTATTTAAATATTAATATGCAATCCATTACATCACTTATTTTGTTAATAGGATGGTTAATGGGAATCGTACTTGCTAAAGGCTTTTGGAGTACATTCTTTTCTATTATATTTCCTATTTGGGCTTACTATCTTGTTATTGAACATTTTATGAATATATACTTATGAATATCAAAAAAATTGGGTTCGCTTGTAAGTGGATTGATCACCCTGATCAGGTTAACGGTATATCTGCTAAAGATGATGCTAAACAATATAATACAGGCGGTACTACTGTAGCATGGCTTAATCGTCAAACACAAGAGGTTGCCGAACAAAAGCTCTGGGACATCATGGTTCAGAACATCGAGTCAACAGGAAAACTTGTAAAAAGAGTAGGAACTTTAGATGAACATTTACGAATGGTACGGCTTAGTAGCGATATTCTTCCTGTATATACTCACAACAATTGGAGCTATTTTTGGCGCCGGCAAGATGTCATCAAATATTGTGAAACGCACTTCGGGGCGATCGGCGAAACGGCCCGTAATAATAATGTTAGGCTTAGTTTTCATCCTGGCCAATTTACTGTGTTGGCTAGCGATAATCCGGATATTGTTAACCGTAGTATAGAGGAATTTGAATATCATGCAGACATGGCTCGATGGATGGGATACGGTAAAACATATCAGGACTTTAAGATCAATGTCCACATTGCCGGTAGACTCGGTCCCGCTGGTATCAAAAGTGTTATCCCGCGATTATCCACAGAAGCAAGAAACTGTCTTACCATTGAAAATGACGAAATGTCGTGGGGGGTCGAAGACAGTATTGAGCTCGCCAAAGATTGTGCCCTTGTACTTGATATACACCATCACTGGATCCGTACAGGAGAGTACATTCTCCCAGCCGACGATAGATGTAAACGTATAATCGACAGCTGGCGAGGAGTGCGCCCTGTTATTCATTACTCTGTGAGTAGAGAAGATTGTCTTATTAATCATGATCCGGAGACTTTGCCTAATTTAGATAATTTGCTTAATAGCGGTTATAAAAAACAAAAACTCAGAGCTCATAGTAATTTTTACTGGAACTCAGCAGTTAATAACTGGGCATTAACATTTAACGATAACTTTGATATTATGTGTGAATCAAAAGGAAAAAATCTTGCCAGCTTTCGATTTATCAACGGTTGAGCATAGTATAGATACATTTGATGAATCGTTCTACAAACGAGCTCAATGGAATGAAAAATTTTCCTTTTGGCCACGACAATGTGACGAAAGTAAAAAACTTATCTGGATGAATAAAGCCTATCAAGGAAAAGCTCTGTGGACCGGACCTGGTGAGGATATTATAGAAAAAAGATGGCTGACCAAAGAATCATTTATATTTGGAAAATTAAAAGGAAAGATTTAATTATGGAATGGATCACTAATTCATGGCAATATATTAAAAGCGACTTTAAAAGTTACCCGTTAAGATTTTGTGCCGAAGTGTTTGCGTGGGCGTGTAGCGTAGTTAGTGCTGTAATTTTTGCCGCAACTGTGCCTAATATTCCTGTTATACCACTTTATACTATTTTTATTAGTGGATGCGTGGCATCAGGCTGGGCTTGTTATACCAGACAAAGTTTTGGATTATTGGCAAATGCTAGTTTCTTAGTAATTATTGATAGCATAGGTTTAATACGTATGCTAATCAATAGTTAACTAATTCTAATAGTTCCCGCAGGAGTACCTGGTGGTAATTTAGCAGGTCTTATTACTTGATTATTCTGCTTTAGTTTTACTGGCACATTTATGTAAGGTGTTTCAGCAATTGGGGCAGAATTTATTTTTATATTGCCGTAATTAAAATTAATATTCAACATATTCAGGATTGGGTTGAATCAATATTTTTTGATTTTCTAGGAGCACGTGGCTTCTTAATTTTAACTTCCGCCTCATCTTTAGCGATATCTTCTAATTTTTCTATTTTAGATTTTCTAGAAGTTTTTGCTTTTATAACAGGTTCTGTCGGAGAATTTTGTAAATCCCATTCTTCTTTTGATAACTTATGCAATCCTACACAAATTCCCGATGGACTACGCCCGCATCCACATTTGATTGGCTGAGGCGATTCGTCGATTGTCTTAGCATTCAATGCTTCTGATTTATCTGCTGGCGACTGACGATTATACCATATGGCTACACCCAATGCTACTATGGCTATTAAAATAACTACTATCATACAATTCTCCTTATATCAATTATTTAATCCATTTTAGCTTATACTAGAAAAAAATACAATTGTTGCGTAGCAACACTAAATACTAAGTAGAAACACTAATAACGTTTTTACTATCATTCAACAAAGGACACAAAATGTCAAAATTATTAAAACAACTCAAAAAGTTTTTTAAACAAGATCAGATGACCGGATTAGAAGCTTATAT
>Ga0208106_1000349_pt1 | contig 16172 bp, 13 predicted proteins | sample CryBogCBE25Jul08_FD_184577 | JGI IMG/M metagenome (GOLD analysis project Ga0208106, IMG submission 184577) | Freshwater microbial communities from Crystal Bog, Wisconsin, USA - CBE25Jul08 (SPAdes) | ecosystem: Environmental > Aquatic > Freshwater > Lake | place: Crystal Bog, Wisconsin, USA...
TCTTTTTTTGTACCTCATTGACAATATTTTTATAAATGCCTGATGGCGAATCTCCAGAAGCTACACAGATCAAAGGATTTTGTTTAAATGACATGATTTCAGTGATGTCATGAGTTGCTTTTTTCGAAAGAGTTTCTTTGTCTTTTAAGAGGTTCAATTGCATTTGGGGATGATATTTTTAACTACCTAAATAAAGGTAATAGAATTAATTGTGTAAATCACTTAACTTAAAGGCAATAAACATCAGTAAACAAATCCTTTATGAATAGAATTATTATTCCTTTTTGCTTTTTAATGATTACAATAGTTGGATTAAGCCAATCAAATCCCAATATCCATTTTTTCCCAATGGGAACTATATTGAAAGAAAATATTCCTTATAACAACGATGCCAATCAAAAGCATTTATTAGATATTTATTTGCCGAAAAAATCGAAAGGGAAAATCCCATTAGTGGTATTAATTCATGGTGGGGCATGGTTAAGTAATGACAAGTATGCGGATATGGGTTATATGACAAAAACCATGGCTGCAATGGTAGATGCTGGCTTTGCTATTGCTTCAATTGATTATAGATTTAGTACAGAAGCAATCTTTCCCGCACCATTACAAGATTGCAACAAGGCCATTTCATTTCTATATGATCATGCCGATAAGTATGGTTTTGATATTAAGCGTTTTGCCGTGATGGGATTTTCTGCTGGTGGTCATTTGGCAAATATGGTAGGCTTGTCAAAGAATAATCATATTCCGAATTTTTTCATGAAAGGAAGTAGCGCAACTTTTAGTATCAAAGCTGTAGTTGATTATTATGGTCCAGCAGATTTGGTATTGTTTCCAACAAGCAACGATGCAAAATCGCCAGAAGGAATATTATTAGGAGCCGCACCACTTGACCGTCCGGATTTAGCAAAGATTGCTAGTCCTATAAATTATGTTGACAAAAATGATCCTCCCTTTTTAATTATTCAGGGAGAAAAAGATGAGAGTGTGGATCCAAAACAATCGAAACTTTTAAGTGCATGGTTAACTGTGAAAAATGTTCAAAATGAATTGATCATAGTAAAGGATGCACCACATTACGGAGTGATGTTTGATGTGGATGAAGTGAGAAATAAAGTCATGCATTTTCTTAAAAAGCAATTTGAGTAATTCATTGTTTTTTGCGTCAATTAAATATATCTATTATTTGTTTTTATTTAAACCCGGTGTTTTGCCAATTCTAAGTACATTTAATATATTAAAATATTTAAACGTGTTTGCAAAAGGATTTTTAATTTCATTTTTATTCTCGATTTTCTTTTTGTGCTTCCTAAATCAAGTACATGCTCAAAAGAAGCGTCATAAACTATCTGATTCTTTATTAATTAATAAAAATACGGATACCGCTGTTTCTGGTCTGATCAATAAGATTGAGTCATACACATTTACAATTGACCACACAAACTTTCTTATAAAAAATCAGATAGATGTAACTCCGATCGCTATTGACTTGCTTTCTATTGACAAAAGGCTCGAGGGTTTTAAAGCAAGGCTGGAATCGAAAGGGAATCTAATGAATCTAAGAAGCATCAATAGTGCAACTATCTTAGTTAAAGAAGTGGCGGAAAAATTGTCTGAGTACCAAAATAACCTTAGTGGGTATAGGAAAGAGCTATTACAAAGTAATAAGGAGGTGCAAAAGATTATTCAAGATCCGATTTTAAATCAAAGCATAACCGATTCTGTTCTTAAAGAGCAGATGGAAGACATATTACATGAAGGGAAAAGTTTGGATTCTGTTCAGCTTCACACGATTAGTAGGGTGAATTTGATTTTAAATCATGTTTCTATCAGTTTATTGCAGGCTGATGATATCGTGTCAGATATGGGGTATCTCTTCATTTCTAAAAAGTCTGCTATGTGGGGTATGGAGGAAAAACCCTTGTTCAATGCTACACCAGTTATGTATCATCAAACTTTTCTTGATATTTCATGGCAAACATTGCAAAGGTCAACTAAGATTATTTCGATTTACCTAACTGGAAAATGGAATGTAATGGCAATTTGCTTAATGATTTTAATTTTCATTACAGCATGGTGTTTATCAAATTTATATAGAATTAAAAAATCTGAAACGGCATCAAAGAGTTTAGATCCAGTTCATGTATTAAATAGTAACGCAATTCTAGGTTGTCTAATGGCTTTCTTTACATATATGCCATTTTTTTTCGCTAATCCACCAATGTCTTTTTTGCATTTGGTAGAATTATTTCGATTGTGCTGTCTTTCGTTTTTGATTTTCCCTTTCTTTACCGCTGCAGCGAAAAGATTCTGGGCTTTACTTAGCATATTGTGGATTTATTATGCCGTAGATGATTTGCTTTTGGAATCTGCATTTGCTGAACGTTGGTTTTTATTTAGTGCAGGCCTAATATTTATAATCATCATTCTTAAACTATTATTTAACAGTAAGGTTATATTTAAAAAACTAACCCCTTCCTCTGCCACAAAAGCTGTTCTCATCTTCAGTTTGGCGCAGGTAATCTTATCAGTTATTCTGAATATAGCTGGTAGAGTAACTTTAGCTAAAATAATGGGTATTAGTGCTATACAATGCCTAATGCTAGGTTTTTCGCTTCAGATTTTTTGTGTGATGGTTCTTGAAGCAATATATCTACAATCTGAGGCTGTTTCAAAATCTCGTTTTTCTGATTTCATTAATTTTAAAGAGCTGCAGATTAAATTAAAAACTGTATTATGGATATTAGCTTCAATTATTTGGATCGTTTCACTCTTGCGTAATTATACGATGTATGATGTATTGTTAAAAGAGTCTAATACATTTTTCAATGAGCAAAGGAGTGTTGGTAATATGATCTTTACTTTTAAAAGTGTGGCAGTATTTTTTTGTATTCTATGGTTGTCTTCAGTTATTTCCATGGCCATTAATTTTTTCTTTGGCAATGTAACTCAGCAGGAAACTGGATATAAAAAACGTATTGGTTCCATGATGTTATTGATAAGATTATCCATTTGGACTTTGGGCTTCCTGATCGCTGTTGCAGCAGCCGGGATACCATTGGACAGGCTCTCATTTATGCTTGGTGCATTAGGAATAGGAATTGGTTTTGGGTTGCAGAATATAGTGAATAATCTGGTCTCAGGGATTATCATTGCCTTTGAAAGACCAATACAAGTTGGAGATATCATCGAAGTAGGTAATATGAAAGGAACTGTAGAAGAAATAGGTGTGCGTTCTAGTAAAATGAAAAATTCGGAAGGAGCAGATATTATAGTCCCAAATGGGGACCTTTTATCACAACATCTTATAAACTGGACGATGCAGGATAATAAGAAACGAATTGAATTTTTAATGGTGGTTCCTTATTTGAAAGATTTTAATAAAATGAAAAGCATTATTCAATCAAGGTTAGTTGATAATAAAATGATATTACAAACCCCTAGTCCTTCTGTAATCATCCAGTCATTCACTGATAAAGGAATAGAATTAAAAATAATGTGCTGGGTGCCTGATTTAACAAAGGCTGGATTAGTAAGAAGTGAAGTAATGGCAGATATCTATAATTCTTTACTCGATGTGGATATTGTAAATCCCTACTAACAAATTACCTTTTACAATTTAAGTAGTGCGGAATCAAAAGTAAAACTTTCATACAAAAGCAAGAATTCATTGTAAAGATTCAAACTATCACTAAGTTATGAACCAAATTACTCAATTGGGATATATCAATCATTATTTATTTTTCAACCCAATAGTCTAACACAGTAATATGATCTGGTTTAGGATTTAGCGCTGCACCGAACTGTTTATGTGCAGGGTGAATGAGATAGGCATTTCTATCAGCTTCTGTTTTGAAAGTTAATAAAAAGCAATGGGTTAATCCGTTATTTAAATTTTCAGGACTATTATTGATGCCATATTCAAAGCCTTTGATCAAATCGATTTTGCCAGGAAGTGCTTTAAATGATTGTACAATTTTTTTGATAGCATTACCATCGGTTCCAGCTTTCCAGCCAAACATCACAACATGTCGTAACACTTTATTTTCTATATTTTGAGCTAAGGAGACTTGCATACCTAATAGTATTATTGTTGCAAATAAGATCAGTTTTCTCATAATCGGCTTTTCTCAAATATAATCATATAATTAGTTAATTGATAAGGGGAACTAATCTGATTTTAATCGATATGTTTTCGCTAATTTAGTTAACACTGTTGAGAGATTTAAATTTAACTATATGAAAAGATTGCTGGTATTTGTTGTTTTATTGTGTTTTATTCATAGTCATTTGATTGCCCAAAATACTCCTGGTTTTTGGTCAGATATAGTTTCTTTTAAAAAAGTTGATTCTTTAAAGAAACCTACTTTACATGCTATATTATTTATAGGTAGTTCATCCTTTACAAAATGGCAAGATGTTAATGATTATTTTCCTGAATATACCATTATCAATCGCGGTTTTGGAGGATCTACATTGCTGGATGTGATAAGATATGCGTATGATATAATTTTACCTTATCAGCCAAAACAAGTGCTGATCTATTGTGGTGAGAATGATCTTGCATCACAGGAAAATATTTCTCCTAAGGAAGTATTACTCCGTGTTAAAACGCTTTTTAATATCATCCGAACCAATCTTCCTGATGCAACCATTGATTATGTTTCTATCAAGCCAAGTCCTGTGCGTGCTTCTATTCAGGATAGAGTTAAAACTGCCAATATGGAAATAAAAAACTTCTTAAAAAAGCAAAGAAATGCAGGCTTTATCGATATCTATGATGCTATGTTAGACTCCAACGGAAATATGCGAGAAGAATTGTATTTGAGCGACCGCCTTCATATGAAGCCTGAAGGATATGCTATTTGGAAAAAAGCAATAGCACCCTTTTTGATAAAATGATTAGATTAGTATTTTAACTAATAAAAGTAAAATGGTGAAAGGATATTTTAATTTTCTCTTTTTTCTTTTGCTTGTTTTTAACTTTCATCTGTTACAAGCTCAGAACCAATCTATTGCTATTATTAATAACTGGCAGGATTCGAGTCCATCTAAAGATTGGTTAATTCAGCCAATTGATTTTAAAGCAAGGGTTTATCAAACTGCAGATGGAAAAGAAGTGTATTTATACAATGGTCTGCTAAAAAGAAAATTTGTTATTTCTAATTCAAGCGTGGCTTGTACGGATTTTAAAAATCTAATAAATGAGCAGCAGATTTTAAGAGCTATTAATTCGGAAGCCAAAATTACGATCAATGCTGTTGAATATGCTGTTGGCGGATTAAAAGGTCAATCTGAAAAAGCGTATCTGCTGCCTGCTTGGGTGGATACGCTGAAACCTGCTGATACTCGTTTTTTGTTTGCTTCCTACTTAATGGAAGAAATTCCTCAAAATTTAAAATGGAAGACGAAGGGGTGGTCATCAAATAAAAAACAGCCCTCCGGAAAAATGCTCACTTTTATTTTTAAGTCTAATGCTCCTGCAATTAAGGGAGTGGATGTAAAAGTGCATTATGAATTATATGATGGAATTCCCTTGATAATTAAATGGGTGGAGATTCAAAATAATGGGATACTTCATTTGCAAATCAATAAAGTGGTTAGCGAATTGCTTAGCGCAGTTGAAGAAGAAAGTGCTGTAGTAGGGGCTAATGAATCCGAAGATGTTGCAGAAAATAATAAACCTTTAAAACCCGCTAAAGGAATGAAAATCCCTGAAGGCATTTATATAGAAACCAATTATGCTTTCAATAATGCCATGCGATATCCATTAAGCGATCAGACTACTCATTGGGAAGTGGATCCCAATTATACATCACAGGTTAATTATGACTATCGAACCCCTTGCCAATTAGAAGTCTATCCTGAAAAAGTAAAATCAATCTCATTAGAACCAGGCAAACAGTTTATTTCGCTTCGTACGCACGAATTATTAATGGATAGTTACGACCGGGAACGCAGAGGATTATGCATTCGGAAAATGTATCAAACCATTGCACCATGGACAAGTGCTAACCCCATCTTCATGCATTTAGTAAGTAGAAATGATGCCGATGTAAAAAGCGCTATTGACCAATGTGTGCGAACTGGATATGAAGCTGTGATCTTAAGTTTTGGAAGTCATATAAATATGGAAGATGTTTCTGAAGCAAATCTTGCCAGGTGGAAAAAAAATGCTGACTATGCACACAGTAAAGGCATTTTACTGGGAGGGTACTCATTATTTTCAAGTCGCAGGATTAGTGATGCGGATGATGTAATCAGTGCCAAGACAGGAAAACCCGGTGGTGCTTTTTTTGGAAATGCTCCATGTTTTGGAAGCAAATGGGGTCTTAATTATAGAGATAAAATAAAACAATTTTTTACTGCCACAGGTTTTGATATCTGGGAAAATGATGGTCCATATCCTGGTGATGTATGTGCATCTATAACACACCCTGGTCATAAAGATTTAGAAGATAGTCAGTGGAAGCAAATGGAAATTCAAAAAGAATTGTACCACTGGTTAAATGAACGAGGAGTATATATTAATGCACCCGATTGGTATTTTTTGGATGGCACAAACAAAATCGGAATTGGTTATCGGGAAGTGAATTTTTCATTGCCCAGAGAGAATCAGAAAATTTTAAACCGACAAAATATTTTTGATGGTACCTGGAATATGTCGCCATCCATGGGTTGGGGTTTTGTTCCCTTAACAAAATATCAGGGCGGCAGCCCAGAGGCAATTTTAGAGCCATTGAAAGATCATTTAAAAGATTATGAACAATTGATGATGCAATATTATGGAGCAGGTGTACAAGCCTGTTATCGCGGTCCAAGGTTATACGATACGGAAGAAACAGAAACAGTTGTTAAGAATGTGATTGCATGGTATAAACAATATCGAGAAATTTTGAATAGTGATATTATTCACTTAAGAAGAGCAGATGGTAGAGATTGGGATGGTATCATGCATGTAAATCCAAAATTAAAAAATAAAGGGTTGGTGATGCTGTATAACCCACTAAAAACAGCGATTGTAAGGACAATAAAACTGCCCTTATATTATTCAGGTCTCACAAAAGAAGTAACCATTTTTGAAAAAGGGAAAAACAAAATCAGTAAAACTTTAGATAGGAATTATCAGGTACAAATAGCCTGTACAATTCCTGCAGAATCTTACACCTGGTATCTTATTCAATAAGTTTTAGCTTGAGTTAATTTTCTTCTAAGATGATACATTCCCAACCATTTAGTACAATATTTTCCTTAGTATGGATCACTTTTTTGTTCAGTAAATTGGTGGAGCTTTTATAAGGGTATTGAAAAGATTTTGAATCTGCAGAATAGTTAAAATAATAATGAACTGATTTGCCTGTTTGATTGATACCTGATTTAGTAATTAATGGGAAAGTCAAAAGTTGGTCAGGTCCAGTGATACCCGCTTTTTTAACAACATCAGCTATTAGCTTTTCTGTTACCGGATTACTGGTGACACATCCAATATAAGTAGCCAAACCTTTTCCAAATTTATTTTCAGTAATAGCAGCGTACTTACCCCAATAAGGATGATCATAATATGCCAAAACATTTGCCGTAGTAGGGGTAATTAATTCCATCCATGTTTGAATTTTATTATTCGTAGTTCCAACCTGAAATGGATCTCCTTTTAATGAAACATTATTTGGGATTGTAAATTCTTGATAACTTATTCCACAGGCTTCACCAATTATAGCAGGTTGAACGGTACTTCGTACTTTTACATGTTCGTCACTAAATCCTGATTTATAAGTGTATACAATATGGCCACCATTTTTTACATAATTATTTAAACGATGTAATAAACTATCAGGGGCAGCATACAATGCAGGCACAATGATTAGGGAATAGTCTTCAATATTTTTACTGGTAGGATCTATAAAGTCTACACCCACATTCATTTTGTATAAAGCGTCATAATATCCACGAAGAATATCATTGTATTTCACATTCACTCCCCAACCAAATCCAAAAGATTCAAAAGCAGTAAGTGCTTCATTACTAAATAGTATGGCAACTTTATTTTTCTTTTTTAAATTAACCAAATGGTCCCCAATCTTTTCCAGATCTTTTCCAATTGTGATGGCTTCCTTATAAGTAGGGTTGGCTTCAAAGTCCTGGCTTAATAAACCCTTCCAGTAAGTTTCTAAACCATTATGAGTAGAATGCCAATGCCAGTAAGAAACCATATTGGCACCAGATGCCAAATGGCTGAAAGCCTGTAATCGCAACTGTTCTGGGTAAGGAACCCACTGAGCAAAACCTTGCGCTTCTGTTTCTATTACGAAATAATTCTTACCCTCTTTCATAGATCTTGCCATATCACCACCTAATGAAATTTCAATACCGGTTAACTGATCTTGTGTAGGATGATAAATATCTATACCCGCAATGTCTAAAATTTTCGCTGCAGCAAAATGGTCTACTTCTGGCTGCACCCCATATGAATAACCCCTCCATTCTAGATCAAAATTTTGTGTAATGAATTGATTACTGTGTTTGTATTCGCGGACAATACCTGCTTGCCAACCCAAATAATCTGTTACTAATTTGCGTTGAAATTTTGCATATTCTGAACTTAAACTTGCATTTATGGAACCGTCTGTAGATGGGAATTCAGACCAGCTATTAATTCGATTACTCCAGTAATCAAGTCCAAATGCTTTATTGAGAGAATCCAAAGAACTAAATTTATTTTGCATGTATCCTACAAAAAGTTGTTGTGCATTTGAGCCCGAAACATGATAAGATTTTGTTTCATTATCAACTTGATATCCAATTATTGCCGGATGATCTTTTACATGTTCTAGCATTTTTCGAATGATCCTTTCTGCATGGAATAGGAAATGTGGATTAGTAATATCCATATTTTGGCGCGCCCCATATTTGTTTTTCCCGTTTGGTGTTTCAGCTAAAATATCAGGATATTTTTTCACTAACCATGCTGGTACCGCATAAGTGGGAGTTCCAATTATTACACTAATACCTGCTTTATGCATGGCATCTAATACTCTATCAATATGTGAAAAATCGAACACGTTGTCTTGGGGTTCTTCCGTGCTCCAGGTAGATTCTGCTATCCGAACTACATTGATCCCGGCATCCTTCATCATTTTCACATCTTTTTCTAACCTATTATAGGGCATATACTCATCGTAATAAGCAACTCCGAATAAAACTTTGCTAATGGTAGGTTGAGCCGCAATTTGTGAAATAAAAAAGAACAAAAAGGCAAGGGCAAAAGAACTTTTTATCATATTGCAATGTATTTGTAAACAGGTATTAATATTACGATTATTTAAGTAAAACTATTAACCTAAGAGAAGATAGCAATATATTTTATTGTGTATTACATTTGTTGGATAAAATAACCAATTTGCCTAGTTCCATTTTTCTAATAACACCCCCATTTACCCAACTCAATACACCATATCCGGCAACAGCTTATCTGAAGGGTTTCTTTAATACCCGAAATATTGACTCCACACATGCGGATCTTGGAATAGAAGTTACGCTTGCTATTTTTTGTAAATCGGGCCTAGAAAAACTCTTTGCTGCCATTGATCAGAACCCCAACAATAGATCGCCAAACATCGATCGTATCATTGCTATGCAAGAGGATTATATCCGTACTATTGATGATGTAATTCTTTTTCTTCAGGGCAAACAACTTACACTAGCGCATTTAATTGCTAAAAGAAATTTTTTACCCGAAGCAAATAGATTCTCTCAAGCAGAAGATTTAAAATGGGCCTTCGGTTCTATGGGAATTCAGGATAAAGCGAAGTATCTGGCTACTATGTATCTTGAAGACCTTAGTGATTTGATTAAAGAAACTGTGGATGCCCATTTTGGATTTAGTAGATATGCAGAAAGCTTAGGAAGGTCGGCCAATAGTTTTGATGAGATTTATGCAGCATTACAAAGGCCATATACCTATCTCGACAATATTCTGATCAACATACTGCAACAAAAAATAGAAACGATTCAACCGAAACTGTTTTGCATCTCGGTACCTTTTCCGGGAAATTTATATACTTCATTGCGATGTGGAGAATGGGTAAAAAAAAATCATCCACATATAAAAGTTGCTATGGGAGGTGGATTTGCAAATACAGAATTGCGTTCACTCAGTGATCCCCGCGTTTTTGAATTCTATGATTTTATTACCCTCGATGATGGGGAAGCACCGTTGGAAATTTTGTGGGAACATGTCCAAGGAAAAAAAGAACTGACAGAGTTAAAGAGGGCATTTACTTTGGTGAATAAGAAAGTAACGTATATCAATAATTCGAGTTGTGCAGATTATAAACAAGGACAAGTAGGAACACCTGATTATAGTGATTTGTTTTTGGATAAATATATTTCTGCTATTGAAGTGATTAACCCCATGCATAGTCTTTGGAGTGATGGCAGATGGAATAAATTAACAATGGCTCATGGATGCTACTGGGGCAAATGTACGTTCTGTGACATCTCTCTTGATTATATTAAAAACTATGAACCTATTGCGGCAGCACTGATTGTTGACCGTATGCAAGAAATGATTTTACAAACCGGGCAAAATGGTTTTCATTTTGTGGATGAAGCGGCACCTCCATCTTTGATGAAATCTATTGCTATTGAAATTATAAGGCGTAAACTCGTGGTGAGTTGGTGGACAAATGTGCGTTTTGAAAAAAGCTTCACACAAGATCTTTGTTTGCTATTGAAAGCAGCTGGATGCATAGCAGTGAGTGGTGGATTGGAAGTGGCTTCAGATCGGTTATTGAAATTAATTGATAAAGGAATTACCGTATCTCAAGTGGCTAAAGTGTGTAAACATTTTACTGATTCTGGTATTATGGTTCATGCTTATTTGATGTATGGATTTCCCACACAATCAGATCAGGAAACTATTGATTCATTAGAGATGGTGCGACAACTTTTTGAAACAGGCGTTTTACAATCGGCCTTCTGGCATTTATTTACCATGACTGCTCATAGCCCGGTTGGATTGAATCCAGAACAATTTCAAGTAAGGAAACAAACCAATGCCATTGGGACTTTTGCAAATAATGATATTCAACATGATGACCTAACAGGTGCCGATCACGAAAGCTTTGGGTTTGGATTGAAAAAAGCTTTATTGAACTATATGCATGGAGCTTGTTTAGAATTTCCATTAAAAGATTGGTTCGATTTCAAAATTCCTAAAACAACTATTGCTCCTGATTTTATTAAGCAGGCAATTGAGGAAGTAGATATAGTTTCTAATGCAAATAGTAAATTAATTTGGCTAGGCAAAATACCGAAATCTGAAATCATTCAAAAGTCAAAAAAGGGAAGTACGTGGCAAGTCATGATTTTAAATTTTCAAACGCTTAAGTCAAATTTTAGTATAAGTGTGGATCCCGACAAAGGAGCTTGGTTATTGAAGATATTACCCCAATTACATATTCAAAATCCCCATCAGTTAAATATTCAAACAATTAAGGCTGACTATGAAAAAGAGGGTCTAGAAGATTTTGAGTTATTCTGGGATAATAAACCGGTAAACACTTTATATAAAGCTGGATTGTTGCGAGTGTAAATTTTTTGAAATAATATTTTAAGTTTGATACTATGACAAAAATTGAATTATTGAATGAGTTGCATCATAGTACTTTTGTAATGATTCAACCTTCACCTATTCATGGAATTGGTGTCTTTGCCATAACAGATATTCCTAAAGGCACTAAGAATATATTTACTAAAGAATCAGGAGAATGGATTAAAGTGCATCGGGCAGAGGTAAATGCATTACCCGCACACAGCAAAAATTTAGTAGAGACTCATTGTTTGTTTGATGACGACTATTACTATCTTCCTGATTATGGTTTTAAAAAACTAGATATTGTTATTTTTTTAAATCATTCCGATCATCCAAATATCATCTCTGTAAATGATGGCGTTTATTTTGAAACTATCAGAGATATTCCATGTGGAGAAGAGTTGCTGATCGATTATGGTACCATTGTTGAATCAACTGAATAATCTTAATTAATATGTTACAGTCATTCATTTACAAAGTTTCATTTCTAATTATTTTATGTTCTTCATTTCAAGTAAATGGTCAGGTTCCAAAAGATTATAAGGGAAAGCCTTTCAAGGATAAATATTATAAGAAAGGAGCACAACAAATTCCTGGTAGAGTGGAATTGGCATATTATGATCTGGGTGGTGAAGGTGTTGCTTATCATGATGTAACACCTGAAAATGAAGGCTCAAAATTAAATCATGAAGTGCATGATTATGGAAGCCATTGGCGACCAGGTGTGCCAGCCTACATTGCTTTTTTTAGAGAAAATGAAGGTGTCGATATTTCCTATACAAAAGACTGGGCCGATTTTAACCATCCCAATAAAGTAGATCCCATGGTGAATCAATTATATATTGGTTGGGAATCGGATGGAGAATGGACCAACTATACTCTACAGGTTAATAAAGCAGGAAAATATCGGATCATTACCGTTTATGGCAATCAGGACAATCATTCAGAACTTTGGTTGAATGGCGAAAAAGCCTGTAGTTTGTTGTTGCCTGAAAATACCGGTAATTGGCATTATTGGACGCAGGCAACAGTAGGAGAAATTGTTTTCCCCAAAGCTGGTAAAAACTTACTCACCCTTAAATACAACAAGGGATCCAATCTTGCTTATTTGGATTTCTTACTGATAGAACCTGCAAAAGAATAATGATTATTCTGGAGCTACTTGTTTGGTGGTACTTCTATATAAGTAGGTATCGTAAATATGTCTGCGTGCAAAACGACCCGGTGTTTCTGAATTCACCAATTTTACATAAATGGCTTTAGGTACACCAAAATATTCGTAAATCACGCCATCAGAAAATGTAATTCTTAGGATCTCAGATTTATATTCAAAGTCATTAATGGAAGCCTTAGCTGTGGTTTCTTCATATGCGGCTTTCATTTGCTCTCTTGTTTCCGGAGCAATGCTTACTAAAAAATGATAGGCTTCAATGATCTTTTTGCTTTTGTCTTCTGCCTCCAATTTCATTTCATGATTATCATGAAATTTATCGGGATGCCAGTCTTTCATCAATTTGCGGTACAAGGATTTTAATTCTTGTAATTCGGTATTTTCTTCTGCACCCATCAATTTTCTATAACGCAAAATTCTATTCATAAACGTAAACTTGATATCAATTATTGGAATCATTCATTCAAATTTTGATCCCGTTTGAGCGGCGAAACTATTGCTTTAATTCTATTTTCAGCATTCTTCTTTACTTTGCATGATGAACTTATTGTATCATACGGGTATTTATCTGTCACAGGGTTCTGATAGTAATATGCTCATAGAAGCTTTGTTATCAGCTAACTTATGTATAGATAATATTGATTTAATAGCACAAAAGCCAGCTGTATATTCCGATCATTCTTTGAAACTTTTTTTAGAGGAAGAATACCTCCATGGTGGTGCTGCTTTTGAATCGGTATACGGTAGACCCTTACATCATTTGTCGAGCGGAGAGCAGAAAAAGGCTTTGTTAAATCATTTATCATTCCAGAAAGCCCACTGCATTATTTTAGACGAATTATACGATCATATAGATGTAGCTGGTCAGGCTGCCATCAAAGAAAAAATCTGTCAAAGGGCTCTGACTAAAACAGTGATTCAATTATTGCATCGAAGAAAAGATGCGCTTCCATTTATTGAAAAATGGATGGTTTATCATCAAGATCAGTTAATTGCATTTGAGAATAAAGAGGCCTGGTTTGATTGGATCGAAAGTCAAAAAAATAAAAGTGGCTATAAATTTTTACCCCATCCAATAAAAGAGTATGCCACCATCGAAGGCCCCCTTGTTTTGATGAATGGGGTTTCTGTTTTTTATGAAGGGAAACCGATACTGCAAAATGTACAATGGACTATACACCATGGAGAATTTTGGCAATTAGTTGGACCCAACGGATCAGGAAAGTCTACACTGCTTTCGTTAATTAATGGGGATAATCCCAAGGGTTATGGTCAAGAATTATATTTATTCGGATGCAAAAAAGGATCTGGGGAAACAGTCTGGGATATCAAAAAAAATATTGGCTATTTTAATTCTTCGATTACTTTACATTTTAGTAGACTAGATAGCATTGAAAAAATGATTGTATCAGGATTCAACGATTCGATAGGATTGTATGTAGTGCCAACTGATCAACAATTAAGATTAGCACGGGAGTGGTTACATTTTATTGGTTTATATGATTTGCGAAATAAACCTATTCAATTTTTGCCCGTTGCTCAACAACGAATGGTATTAATTGCCCGTGCCATGGTAAAGCATCCTCCTTTACTAATATTAGATGAACCCACTGCAGGTTTAGATGATACAGGCGCGGCTCTCATTATACAAATGATTCAGCAGATATCTGCAGAAAGCCATTCAGCAATACTCTATGTCTCGCATAGCAAAGAAGAGGGCTTGAATCCTGAATATATACTCGAATTGCATCCTGGCGCTTCAGGTTCGATCGCATTAATTCATCAGCATTAAATAATTATTCTTTTGAATATTTTTAGGTGTTTTCTGCAGTAATTTTTTCTAGAAACACCCGAACTAAAAACAGCGTCTTAACTGTTTTAATCAATTTTTCCAGCGATTAAGTTTGTTGTTACTAGTGATACTTTATTTATCATCTAAAACAATAAACATGGCTAAGATTAAAAAAACGAAATCAACCTATTCATTCGGATGGCTTCCTGATTTACCAGACCATCGGGATTTGATGTATTCAGCTCCTATGTTCATTATGCGTAAGCTTCCTGTTAAAATTGATTTACGAATGAATTGTCCGGAAGTGTATGACCAAGGTGCATTAGGCAGTTGTACTGCAAACGCTTTAGGAGCCGCATTTCAGTTTGGTCAAAAAAAGCAATCAATACCAAGTTTTGTGCCTTCTCGACTTTTTATTTATTATAACGAAAGGGTATTGATTAATGCTGTTCTTTCTGATAGTGGTGCATTTATTAGAGATGGGATCAAAACTATGAATACACAAGGTGTTTGTAATGAAAATGATTGGCCTTATATCATCCAGCAATTCACTACAAAGCCGCCTACCGCATTATATAAAAAGGCAAGGACCAATCAAGTATTAAGTTACTTGAGATTAAATAACGCTAACTTAAATCAACTCCAGTCATGTTTATCGGAAGGGTTCCCTTTTGTATTTGGGTTTACTGTTTTTGAAAGTTTTCAATCAATCAGTAAAAATGGGATCATGCCCATGCCAACAGCAAAGGAAAAAAGATTGGGTGGACATGCAGTAATGGCTGTAGGATATAACGATGCAAACAAAATGTTTATCATTCGTAATTCGTGGAGTAAGAATTGGGGTGATCTAGGTTATTTTTATATGCCATATTCTTATATCACCGATACCAATAGAGCAGAAGATTTCTGGACTATACGGTTAGTTGAAAAAGGCCTTTCAGTTAGAAAGAATAAGGGTTGATACTAATAAAAAAGCAGTCCAAATATTCGGACTGCTTTTGTTACAATATATACAACGGGGGGTATTTATTTATATTAGATTTTACACAATGTATTTATATAATTATTTCGGCAATGAAATAATTTAGTCATTTAGTGTTACAATTTGGTCTAAGATGGAATTTTTGGTGATTTCGTTAAATTTAGTGATCAAATTGCGTACTAAAGCTTAGACATGATTAAAAAGTTGGGCTTTGTATTGTAGACCCAAAATATTTCATCAGTCATATGAGTTATAAAATATTGATTATTGAAGATGAGAAAAGAATTAGAGATTCGATTGTGGAGTTTTTAGAAATGCATAATTATGAGGTATTAGAAGCAGAGAACGGTGAAGTTGGAATTAGGGTTGCTTTTGCAGAAAACCCCCATCTCATTTTTTGTGATATGATGATGCCTGTCATTGATGGAATGGGTGTATTAAAAGCTATTAATTCATCTGAAATAGCATCAACACCATTTATTTTTCTAACTGCTCTTGCTCAAACGGATGAGTTAAATACTGCTATGAGCTTTGGGGCAGATGGCTATATTTTTAAACCTTTTAAGTCGAAAGAATTATTAGAAGCCATAAAGAAATGGCTGAATTAAGTGATCTAATTATTTTTTGAAAC
>Ga0208106_1000350_pt1 | contig 16145 bp, 12 predicted proteins | sample CryBogCBE25Jul08_FD_184577 | JGI IMG/M metagenome (GOLD analysis project Ga0208106, IMG submission 184577) | Freshwater microbial communities from Crystal Bog, Wisconsin, USA - CBE25Jul08 (SPAdes) | ecosystem: Environmental > Aquatic > Freshwater > Lake | place: Crystal Bog, Wisconsin, USA...
CTCTTGCCACCGAGTTCCAAGGTGACAGGAATGATGTTGTCTGCTGCGTATTGCATGATCAAGCGACCGGTTGTGGTCTCGCCAGTAAAGGCAATCTTTGCGATTCGAGGTGAAGATGCCAGAGGCTTTCCAGCCTCAACTCCGAAACCGTTAACAATGTTAACAACGCCCGCTGGCAAGAGATGCGCAATTAATTCATTCAAGAACAAAATTGACGCAGGCGTCTGCTCTGCTGGCTTAAGCACAACACAGTTACCTGCCGCTAGCGCCGGTGCCAATTTCCATACCGCCATAAGGATTGGGAAGTTCCAAGGGATAATTTGACCGACTACACCAAGTGGCTCATGAAAATGATAGGCCACCGTGTCGTTGTCGAGTTGTGTGGACGATCCCTCTTGGGCACGTATGCATCCTGCGAAATATCGGAAATGATCGATAGCAAGTGGAATATCGGCATTTAATGTCTCGCGAATGGGCTTTCCGTTATCCCATGTTTCGGCAACGGCAATCGCTTCGAGGTTGGCTTCCATCACGTCAGCAATCTTGTTCAAAATGATTGCTCGCTCAGTGGCTGAGGTGTTTGCCCAAGCAGGTGCGGCTTTGTGGGCGGCATCAAGTGCTAAATCAATATCTTTATCGTTACCACGAGCAACTTCACAAAACACTTTGCCCGTAACTGGTGTGACATTTTCAAAGTATTGACCCGTGGATGGCTTCACATATTGGCCACCGATCCAATGGTCGTAGCGAGCCTTAAAGTTTGCCTTGCTCCCCGGTTGCCCAGGTGCGACGTAATCCGTCATTTCTGCTCCTTTGAACTCTGCGCATCGGAGCCCAGAGTTCTCAATAGCGTAATTGCTGCTATTAACGCTGGCTAGACCCCCGGGTGAGGGCTAGCACTTCTTCGTTACCTCTCGGCGCCTACTCCGGCAAATGGCTACATGCTCCGCTAGCGAGAATTTGTCCGCTAACTCTTAATCACCGGGTCGGGGGTTCGAGTCCCTCACAACGCACTTAGTTTGTTCGTAATCCGGATGTCCTTTTTGCATCCATGCAAGAAAATTCACCGCTAGCTCGTAGCCAGCCTCTCGAGCCATTCTGTAACATTTGGCGCGAGGAGGGGTTATGGCTCAAGCGCATACGAGGCGCCAGCGATTGTTGGCCAAAAGCTCAGCCCTTCTCGTACTTACTGTTGGTGCCTATTTTTATTTAGGCCATACGTTATCTGCCAACATCAACCTTAATACCGGTCAAAGCGTGGAATTCGGACAAGGCGTAGCGATGACCACCGCATGTTCAGGATCAACGCCCATCACAGTCACGCCGACGGCTGCCTTTTCCAATGCGTCACTTGGGGGATCTTTTTACTTCAGCAGCGTGACAATTAGCGGAATCCCAGCGTCTTGTGCGAATGCCAAATTCACGCTGGATGCCTATAACGATACGAGTAATTCACCACCGCTCCCTCTCTTTGGAAATAATCAGAGTGATGCAGTTTTTGCCCAATCTAGTGGAAACTACTTTGGGCTCACTGGCTCAAACGGAATGGCAGTCACAACCAATAGTTCTAGCTCAGTCACCCTTGCTTTCACATCACCGTTGGCTTTAGCCTCAAATACCTTCAAGATTACATTGCAATCAACTAACTACTCAGCGGTGACTTCCTCAACTTGTGGAAGCTATTTGGGCTCTGCGACCAACACTTCAATTTCTGCCACCGGAGGCACCTGCATAGTTACATTCACTGGTGGCACAAATTCATTTACGGCACCAGTCGGAGTCAATTCAATTTCCGTCTTAGTTGTAGGTGGCGGTGGTGGTGGTGGCGGTGGTGCGTTTGGTGGCGGTGGTGGCGCCGGTGGATTTATTTACAATGCAGCGTTTAATACAACTCCGAATTCAATTTATTCTGTGACGGTTGGTAATGGCGGCTCCGGCGGAAACAATAACTTGGGACTAGCTAGCGGATATACCGATAACTCTGGAGCGAATGGATCTGACTCAATATTTGGTTCATTGACCGGTGTAGGTGGAGGTGGTGGCGGCGGTTACACAACTACTTACAAGGATTATCACACGGTCGCATCTGGTGGTTCGATTGCAGCTTTCAACGCAACAAAATTATCAAACGCTGGAATTGATTCATCTAAAGGTAAAACTGGCGGATCTGGTGGTGGATCTTCTGAAAATACTTTCTGGCGTGGTGGCGCAACAACCAACCAAGGAAATATCGGCGGAACTCCACTCCTGTCTGGAAATATATTGAATTTAGAAATCAATGGTGGCACGGGAAATCAAAATCAAACACATATTGCTTCTGGCGGTGGAGGAGGTGGTGCCGGCGGCGTAGGAGGAGATGTATCAATTGATTACTACGCTGGAAACGGCGGTGTGGGTTTACAAAATTCAATTACTGGTTCGAGTGTTTATTACGCGGGCGGCGGTGGAGGTGGTGGAACAAATTCAGGCGGAATTGCAGGAACTGGTGGTTCTGGTGGTGGTGGCGATGGAAACCGACTGACTAATGGAAGTGCGGGAACCGCCAACACTGGTGGTGGTGGTGGTGGTGCGGGCTTCGATGGAACTGTTCGAAGTGGCGGAGCCGGCGGCTCTGGAGTCGTAATCATTCGATTCAATCCGTAACGGTTAATTTTTTATCCGAAAAGCACCGCAAATCTTAGAAAAGGGTCGAGATCACCGGGTCGGGGGTTCGAGTCCCTCACAACACACTTACGGACGGGTGATTTTCTCCCGATTATCTCTACAATCAACCCATTGTTGAGTCGCTGATTAAGAACCGCTCCTAGCTTCTACTCTTCAAGATAAGAGGAGATGTCGCTAATGTCCGATTCGCACGACGACATCTACAGCGACGATCCCATCGATACGCCGTCAATCCCAGCAAAGCGAAAACTCTCGGCGATTCTTGCTTCCATCACGCTACTAATTGGCGGTGCGTATTTTGTGCAGACAACCCTCGCTGGAAACATCACCATCAACTCCGGGCAGATTGAGTTCGGCCAAGGAGCAACTGCAACGGCGGCATGCACCGGTTCAAATACTTTAACTGTTACTCCGAGCGCAGCTTTTGTAAATGCATCTGGCGGCGGCTCACATTATTTTTCATCTTTTACAGTCTCAAATATCCCGAATTCTTGCTACGGCGTCGATTTCACCATCAAAGCCTATGGAAGCAGCGGCAACTCCCCGCTTTCGATTTTCAATACAAACTCAACAAACGCTGTTATCTATGACAACGGTGGAACTTTCGTTGCTGGTGCAGGTAGCGCTGGCCTCACCGTCACTGGCAGCTCTGGGTCGTTCACAACTACTTTCACTTCACCTGTGGCACTGGCAACTAACGTCTTTAAGTTAACGGTAGAAAGTGGTCCACACACCCCGAGCGCTTACAACGTCGGGGACGTAGGCCCAGGAGGTGGAATTATTTTCTACAAAGACCTCTCCGGATTTAGCTGTGGTCCTACCTTTAGCTCAACCGGATCTCCTACTGGCGGCCTATGCAATTATCTAGAGGTTGCGCCAAGCACCTGGATTACGCCGGCCGATTCAACAACCGTCTTGCTGGGTAACCGAAATGACACGGTACAAATCAGTGGTGTCCGACTTGATCCAACGGTCGTTTACGATCCGGGCGATGTTGGACTTGGTTATAAGAATTCAATCGCATTCCGCGCTGACTCCAGAGCCATTGCCAACACTGGAATTCGATACATTAGAGATTACAACGGCGGATCACTCAGTGATTGGTATCTTCCAGATTCAACAGAATTGAACATCCTTGTTTACTGGTCCAAGGGCCTAACGCCAATTCTCAACACCAGATGCACATCCTCTGCCGCAATTATCAATGGCAACTTCAATTCAGGCTATTACTACTACAGCTCTTCACAGACGGGTTCCAACCCCTATAGCGCTTACATCCAGAATTTCGGCAATGGCGGAGTCGTGACCAATCAGTGGAGCGATGCGGGCATGCGCGTTCGCCCGATTAGAGCGTTCTAGGGAATCAAACTTAGGGTTCGGGCACGAGTTGCCTAGCCAATTCCTGACATCTTCCGGATTGCATCTAGTTCAAAACACATTCCGAGGACATCCATTTGCGTGGCCGATTTTCACCGAGGTCCGAATAGGGCCAATTTTCTAGTCAAGCTACCCGATTAGAACCGGCGTGCGCGGCTGAAGTCTCCACGGCAGAACGGGCTCGAAGTCTGAATCGGCACTAATACTCAAATACCAGTCTAAAATTGAAATGTGAAATTGGCCCTTCGATCACTGACTGCTGCCCTATTAGTCGTGGCCTGTCTACTGCCAAAATCGAGCGCTTTCGCGTCGGTTATTGATTACAAGTTTACTTCTGCGGGGGCAGTGAATATAAATGGTCCAATTCAATCCGCGCTAGACAGTGCATATACGGGAACAACATTGCAGGGCCTAGTCTCCGAATCGTCAACTGCTGTTGGTATTCAGTTGTGGACTGTTCCAACTACAGGAGATTACAGAATTACTGCAGTGGGAGGTGCTGGCGGAAACGGCGCCTATGCAGGCGGCTACGGTGCGGTTGAAACCGCAACCATTACATTGACGCAAGGAACGGTATTGCAAATTCTTGTAGGGCAAAAGGGTGCCTCTAATTCGACTGCAGGTGGAGGCGGTGGGGGTTCATTCGTCGTAAAAGGTTCGGCGACCCCACTTGTGGTTGCTGGTGGCGGTGGTGGAGGTGGTTATTCCAACGCTGGAATTAATGCAACCAATTCAACAAGTGGAACAAACGGATCTCCTGGCGGATTAGGAGGAAGTAACGTCGGCGGTGCGTATTCAAATGCGGGTGGGTGTTGCTACGCAGGAAGTGGTGGTGGAAGCAATCTAGGTTCGACCGGATATGCATCGGGTGCTGGACTTGCGGGCACCCCTGGTGCTGGCTTCGGTGGTAACGGTGGTAACGGTGGTAATTCACAAACAGGTGCTTTGGCATTTGTTAACGGTGGAACTGGCTCTACATATGGTTCCACCGGAATTTCAAACGGTTGGGGAACTGCTAGTGGTTCCGGTGGCGGTTTTGGCGGAGGCGGATCGGGAACGATTACGTCTGGTTACCAGGCAGGTGGAGGAGGCGGAGGAGGTTACGCTGGAGGCGGAGGAGGAAATGGCTACGAAGGTGCCAGCAACCTCTCCGCCATACAGGCTGGTGGAGGAGGAGGTGGCGGATCTTACGAAACGGGCACCGCGCAGGCCTCTGGCTTGAATAGTGTCAAAGACGACGGTTACGTCTTTATAGAATTTACAATCCCTCTCGCGGCAACGATATCGATTGCAAACCCCGGCGTTATGACTTACAGAACTTCAAATAATTTAATGATTACATCGGATTCTCCGGGAAGAGTCACCTTTTTCGCGAACAGAAAGCGCATTCCCGGATGTGTATCCGTATTACTTAGCTCGGCAGGATCAAACTATTCTGCACAATGCGCCTATAAGCCGTCGTTGCATGGAACCGTGATAGTCACCGCAAGTATTTCTCCTTCAGATTCCCACTTGCAATCAACAAGTCCACCAATTTATATTGCAATCAGCGCGCGGGCTTCGAATCGTTAAATGCCTTTTTCCTGCTGTTCGAAACGGCATTCCACTCGCAAGGTAAAGATTTCTTGGGCAGAAGTCAAAGATTTGAACCTGCGAACTCAACGTGGGTTTGAACGTGGGCGAACCTTGAATAGTGCTGAATTCGAATAATAAGTACTTCCGCTTACTATCCCCTTCGCGGATATATAAAACGAACCGATTTTTGAAGGTTTCCAATTGCAGGTGACTGATGAAGGGCTCCCGCTCAAATTTATGCAGCCAGGAATTTTTTTACCGGAATCAAAAAATGTGTAGGAACCAGCAGTATTGATAGTCATCACAATCGGTGTTGATGTTCGATACGTAACAGTTGAGGGCACAGGCATGGTGAGTGCTGGAGGAATGGATGCCCATTGGGCAAAGAGCATGTTTGAAGATGACGATAAATTGAATGTTGCGCCATCTGCGTACTGCGTTCCAGATCCATCAGCCTTTGTGTTCCAGCCAGTGAAGCTCATTCCGGTTCGAGTGTATTGATTGGCATTTAACGATACTGATGCCGAGCCCGTCTGTGACGCCGTGAAACCTGAGCCTCCATTTGGCATGAAGACGACGGAGTTTGATGAGGAGGTGCCGGAAGAGATGATTAGCGACCGAATATATCCAGTGAATGGGCTTTGTAGACCAGGTGCCATTGTGGCGACGTTGCTCGCCCAAGTCGAAGTGGTGTTTGGGACGTGTGACGCGTAAGAAGTCGTAGCTTCGCTTGAAGTGGTTGAGACTGATCCGTTATTGACTGAAATTGAGCACACGCCTGGACCCGCGTGAATGGAATAGAGCGCAAAGCTATCCGTGATTACCGTGTTTGATGGCGAGATACAGGTATATGAGCCCGAAGCACCCGAGTTATCCATGTAATACTCGATCGAGCCATACTGACCTATTTGAACCGAGAAGTTATCAAGAAGGCCGCCATAGCCAGTTGTCTGGCCGAAATCAAGAACATGACTTCTAGGGCCAAAGTATAACTAGACTAAATTTGTTGGTTTATTGCTTATCCAGCGTTGACCTAGTCTTGAGTATTGAAAGTCTTTGCCGTCAATACGTGTACTGAGTCGAATACCAATCCCAGTTGCCTGGCGAAAAGACGTGCCAACGTAAAACAGTTCCCTTGGCTACCTTCGCTGCGGTCCACGGCCGTTCCATACCAGTGGCGCAATTTGCTGACGCTAGCGGTATGTCCCAACCCATCTTGCTTGCTACATCGACCCACTGCGAACCATTAAGTTGCTGAAGCGTCGCACTAGCTCCCGTCGAGTGGCAACCCTCATTAAGTACAACGACCGGATCGGTGCCCGAATAGTTGGAGCTCGCCGTTGGACTTATTGTTGTTAAATAATTTATGTAAGGCAGAGCTTCTGCGTAAAAGGAATCCAATGTCTGACCAAAAACTTGTTGGAAAGCGATTTTGAAATAATTCACAAGTTGAGCACCGCTTGGAGTTCCTTGCGGGACAATCTTTAGCGCTCGTTGATAAATATCCAGTGACTTTTGGAATCCGAACTTAGCAATCAAGTATTCCTCGAGTGCGCCGCCAGCGGTGTACTCGGCATAATTCACGGCTGGATCCGGATTGTTAGAAGTCTCCCCCTCCATCGCCGTGATGTCCTGAATCGTAAAATTCTTTGGAATTCTCTCCACCCAAGTCGCTCGTCCCACAAACCAATGATCGGCGCCATTCTGAACTGAAAGTGCGGCGCCAACTACCTGAGCTTGACCTTCCACCATCCACACTGGAGCGACTGCACGGGGGTTCACGCCTTTATTGACCGAAGCCTGCACTTCATGCGTGAATTCGTGCGGCGCTACATCTGCGGATGAATCATCTAAGGTCTTGCATGGGGTTTGAATGACAATCAGGCGTTCGTAACCAACCGAAAATCCACCCATACCTGTACAGGTTTTGGGATCTAAATCTGTTTGCTTTCCAAATGTCGATGTCATGTCGTTTTGAAAGTCAGCGCTGGCCGGGTCATACGCCTTTACTAGAGGCTCTCCTACGCTCTTCGTGCTCCATCCAATTATTCCAAATGGCTTCGGCGCATAATTCATAATGTGAGAGAAGTGACTTATGAAATTATTTGCACCTTCTTTAATGAGATTTTGGTCGGCGACGGGAACATCCGAATTGAATTGATAATTAATTGATATCGGCGTATCGCCTGCTGGCTCCGTGCTTAAAATCGAATTGCGAGCCGTAGCAGCAATTGTTGGATAGCTATCTGACGTTAATGCTGGCAGCGGATCAGGAATGACGATGGGTGCCGGTGCCGGCGAAGGGACCGCAACCGGTGCGGATGGTGGTGTCATGACTTTGACCCCTTTGCCCCACATGAGTTTCTTACCGACTTTGGTGCAAGTAAAAGTGAGGCCAGAAGAGACAACCGATTGATTTAGTTTTGGGCAGGTGCCACCTGTTTTCACCGCGGCCGAAGCCGGAATTACGACCAAGCTTGAGGTGATGGCTAAAGCAACCGCAAAACATAGACCCTTACGCATGGCGCAATTCTATGGCTTCAGTCGCTGGTGCCGCATGACCAAGAGCTCAACCATTGTGGCGGTTGGTTTGCCAAAGAAAGAACTTCGTCATCGCTTTCACGATCCACGACCCGCGATGTCCAGCAATCCATCGATACCCAAAGCGCGAAATAGGCCCCAGAGCTCTGATAAATCCAGAGAGCAAACGATTGCCACGAAGCGAAAGTAGTAATGCAATCGCATCAGCGCCGCTATACCGACGACCTTGATGGAGAACTATTACTTCCTTTTCACATTCCGCTTTGGTCAATCCATATTTCTCTAGGTTTCCCTCGTGGAACGAGATAGCTTTCACATCGAGCTTCATTCGCAGCCACCCGAGCGACGCCATACAAAAGTCGCACTCGCCGTCATAAATAACCGCGGTTAATTCGGCGCTCATGCGCACATCATCGCAGGTGAGCGTGAATCGAGCTTGGCTCGTTAGCGCCAAATCCCCTTCCCGCCCTGCATAAATCCACCTAGATTTCACGGTGGTACCACCAGTAGGGATCGGTTTCTAGCGCACGGAACGGGCGGGTCATGAACCTCAAGAAAATCGGACTGGTATCGATTGTCATCACAACCCTTTTAGCACCGACCTTTGCCCACGCGGCCGGCGTCGACGAGCAATTCGTCGCGCCCACAATCACAACCAATGGCCAGCAAGGATATGTAGCCGACGAAACCGCATTTCTCGCTTCGCAGGGTTCTTATTTCATCAACTACCAAACGTCGGGCAATCAAGTCACCGCGGTAACCGCGTGCGCGAGCGCTTCCGATTCCGCCTGTCCATTCACCGTTAAGCAGGCATATAACGCAGTACTGCCTATCTGCGCATCTGATGCCGACGTTGACTGCATCTCTGCGGTCACCGCAAAAGATGTCAATGGCAATGCCTTAGATATCCAACAGAATGGCCAGTACCCCACCCGCCGATTGCAGGATTTCACGGGCGATCCTTCGCAACACGTTCCTAATGGTGGCGGCGCTGCGTTGATGACTATTCCTGGCGCAACCCATGCAGGAGGCAATCAATACCTTCTTAAAGTTTCCATCTTGTCCAACCGCGTCACCGCCAACGGAGGCAAGTGGGATAACCGTCAACTTCAAGCCGCGTTCTATGCGATTAAGCCAACAACCGGAAATTTCAATGACTTAACAGTCGACACCAACACCGCTGCATACGATTCAACCAATCGATTGAGCATGCGAGGTAACACCGCATTTCCTTCACCACCACAACCACAAACCTTGTGCGTTGTCGTTTCACAGAATGAATGTGGACTCGCCTATCCAATGCCTGCGGGAATCAGTCTTGGATTCTCACTACGCCTGTCCGCACCAATCACCGGTTGGCTCCACGGGCGCATGAAGTCACCAACAATTACATTAACTTCAGGAGCTAACGGCACTCAAAATTTGACCGTCGATGCACAACCAATTCAAGTACCAGTTGTTGCAACATGGGTCGCCAGCGATGAACTTCCTCAAAAATTGCAAAATTTCTACGCGACCAATCCATGGGTCGGACAAACGCTGCGCTTTACCAACGACACCAGCGTCGCCATGGGTGCTCCTGTCTCTGACTTTGAAAAAACTCCTGCGGGTCAAAAGACGATCTCGTACCAGCACATCGCCGCTCAATTCAATGCCGATGCTATGACCGAGTTTGTCGATTGGTTGCCCGTCGTGGGCGATAAAGCATCCGCCAATCCGTGGTTATGGACGCTCAACTCCATGAACGCGGGTGGCGGGAATGACAACGTCGCGAAGTGCCTGAACGACTCATCCGGCTTGGCTGGCGTGGTCACTACCAACGCCACGATGTATATCGATGGCCCACCGCAATTCGATAAGAAGCAAGGCGTCCTGAATTACAAGGTCGCCTCTACTCACTTCCAACCTGACGGATCAACCCTCAACAAGGGAACGTATGACTTGGTAATGAGCTCCAAGGTGGCCCGTTGTATCTACGGATTCACTAGCGCACCTGTGAGCGCAACCGTTTCGGTTACATCCGCGGATGGCTCCCCCGATATCGCGACCACCGTTGTCGGTGAGCGCAACGGATGGCTCTCGCTTGGCGCTTATAACTTCACGTATTCAAATCCAAATATCGCGGTGAAGCTAGCCCAATCGGGCACCGGTAAATCAACCACGAAATCAATCACCTGCGTCAAGGGTGCGACCACCAAAGTCGTAACAACCGCGACTTGTCCTGCAGGATACAAAAAGCGCTAGCTAGCGGGTTGTTGCACGCGCTTTCACGAACGCGGTTACTGATCCACTCGATGAGGTGAAGTAGCTAACTCCTGGCGTCAATCGCGCGGAAATTGTCGACGCCGTATGAGTGCTCGGTTTCCACAGACATGTCGCAATCCCTGACGATGATGCAACTTTCTTACATCCAGGTATCGCTTTACCGTTCGCGAGAAACGATACGTAACCGTCCGAGCCTGATGGTGAAAGCGTGGCGGTGATGGTGTCCACTATTCGGTAAACGGGTGCAGTTGCTAAGGCTGTAGTAACCGAGGTGGCCGCCGTGTAGCCGTACGCGCCAGCTGTCGCTTGATAATCCTGAAGAACTTGCGCATCGCTGAGTGCCGAGCTGTAGGCGTATATGCCACCCATCGCACCGCTGAAGTGCGGATTCGTATCCGTGTTTGATCCAATTTCAAGATTTGCTTGGGATGTCAGAGCATTCGAACCATTCGACAATGTTGCGGTGTCATCGGCGATGCCATTTACATATAGCTTGACTTGCGTCGATGATTTTACGCGCGTCGCGGCTACGAACACCCAAGACCCGGTATTCACCGAGGTGGAGCCGGGTGTGGTCACATCGGACGATCCGCCAGTACCAAAGGCAATTTTTCCGCTCGGATTTATTCCGAATCCCCAGTCGTTTGCCAACCCAGCAGTCTCGGCGGTAACGATAGGTGCCAGAGTCCAGTGATCGGATCCACCACCAGTTGATGTCGTCTTAATCCATGCGGCGACCGTGAAGTCATTTCCTAATCCCCAGCCGCTTCCACCATTGGTGCCGACAAAGAGACTCGATGATCCGTTAAATGTGAAATAACTTGGTGACCCAGATGTAAAGGTGGCGGCGGTACCTGTATCGGTGACAACGCGTGAGGAACCCGAGATGTCGTACCACGCGTTACCGGTTCCGGGATAAGAAGCCGTGTTGCCCTGTTCCAACTGCAATTGAAGGTTGGTTTGGTACAGCGATGCGTTTGCAGCAGTCATTGGCTCGATAATCACTAACCCTAAACAGACCGTGAACGCCACATGAAATACTCGTTTAATGCGAGGCCGCATGCCCATATCTTAGGGGAACGACTTGTGACCCCGTAATACACTTTCCACATGACAATGGAGTCGCCTTTAAGCACAGCTTTATCTCAACTTCGGGGAACCGTCGATCTACTCAAACTATCTGAGAACGACTGGCACACTCTTTCAACACCCCGCCGCATTCTTCAGGTAGCCGTTCCGCTTCGACGCGATAACGGCGATGTCGAAATGTATGACGGATACCGCGTCCAATATTCAACAACGCGCGGCCCATCAAAAGGTGGCGTTCGCTACCACCAAGATATTGATCTCGACGAAACAATCGCGCTCGCCATGTTGATGACATGGAAATGCGCGCTTGCGAATTTGCCATACGGTGGTGCAAAGGGCGGTATTGCCGTCGACCCATCGAAGTTGTCCGCCCGCGAAAATGAGCGTCTGACTCGACGCTACACATCCGAAATTCTTCCGATCATTGGGCCAGAGCGAGACATCCCCGCCCCTGATGTAGGCACAGACGAAAACAATATGGCGTGGATGATGGATACCTACTCCGTCAACGCTGGCTTCTCCGTACCGGGAGTCGTCACTGGAAAGCCAATCGTTCTCGGTGGTTCACTCGGTCGCACCTCCGCGACAGGTGATGGAGTCGCGATTGCCACGCGTGAGGCGTTACGCGTTAAAGGCATCGACATCAATGGTGCAACCGTCGCCATTCAAGGATTCGGAAAGGTCGGATACTGGGCCGCAATCGCTCTTGAAAATATGGGCATGAAGGTAGTGGCGGTCTCCGACGTGAACGGTGGCGTCGCCGGATTCCCGTCAGTCGCAAAACTCTGGGATCACTTCCTCGCGAATAAAAACCTGGACATGCCTGGCACGGAGAAGCTCACAAACGAGGAGCTCCTTCATTTAGATGTTGATGTGTTGATTCCCGCGGCGCTGGCCGATGCAATTACCGAAAAAACCGCAAACGGAGTCAAGGCAAAAATCGTTGTAGAGGGCGCGAATGGTCCCACTACTCCAAATGGCGATGCAATCTTGCATGACAAAGGAGTCTTGGTTGTTCCAGATATCTTGGCGAACTCTGGCGGCGTTATCGTTTCTTACTTCGAGTGGGTCCAAGATAAGCAAAATTATTTCTGGAGCGCGGACGAAGTAAAAAATAACTTGTCCGAAATCATGATGCGGGCACTCAAAGGAGTCGAAGAGACCGCTGCATCCCGCAAGGTCACATGGCGTCAATCAGCTTTGATGCTTGGTGTTGGTCGCGTCGCCGAGGCGCACCGCCTTCGCGGCCTCTACCCGTGATAAGTAGCGCGAATTAGTGAAGCAAGAGCGCTTTCTTGCCGAGTTCGACCGTTGCAGACTTCGCAATATCTGCGTTGACACCGTGGTCGCGCACCAAACGATCGTGCGCGGAATCCATCGTGAGCGTGCTGCCAGCGAGTGATCCGTTGGACACCAGCGTCGCGACTCCACCGCTGACATTCACATCCAAATTGCCAATCTTGTAACGGCCATCTTTGCCGCCTGCGGCGGACATCGCGTCCGTAACCAAAATAATTCGATCCGCAGCAAGTTTGAGCATCAACTCCATCGCCGAATCATTGACGTGCGTGCCGTCCAGAATAATTTCAAAGTAAATATCGGGGTTCACCAAAAGTGCGTTGGTAACCGTGGCCTCACGGTGATCCAGCGCAGGCAAACCGTTAAACATATGCGTCACAACCGTTGCGCCCGCCTTGATTCCAGCAACCGCCTCATCAAAGGTGGCATCGCTATGCCCGATCGCGGCCGTCACGCCTATCGATCGCAGGTAAGCAATCGTCTCTAACGCTCCCGGTAGCTCTGGCGCGATAGTCAACATCTTGATATGCCCTTTGCCCGCGTCCAACAACTCTTTAATTTCATCAAGCTTGGGAGCGCGAAGCAACGCAGGATCGTGCGCACCGCAACGCGCATGGGATAAATATGGCCCTTCAAGATGTATGCCGGCGAGAGAACCGCTCTCGACAAACGGGAGCAAATTCTTTATCTGTTTCTTGAGCGCATCCAGCGGCTCCGTCACAAGCGAAGCGATCTGCGTCGTCGTTCCGTGCGCCTTGTGAGTATCAATCGCAATCTGAATATGTTCTGGATTGGAATCGCTGAAGCTGTAACCACCACCGCCGTGGCAATGAATATCCGTAAATCCCGTGGCCATTAGTTATCTCTTACCCAACGCGTCGAACGCCATGATTGCACAACCAATTGTCCCAGCACTCGACCCAAAATGCGCAATCTTTAATGCAGGGCGACGCTGAAAGGTCAATCGCTTGTCCAACGCGCGCTCAATCGGATCAATCAACAACGAACCAGCCCCAGCCAATCCGCCACCAAAGACAATCGCTTCCGGCGCTAAAACAGTAATGAGATCCTCGACCGCGACCGACAAATAATGCATCGCGCTCTCCCACACCGCACGTGCATGGATATCGTCGCCAATTGATTTGGCGATCTCTTCCGCGCTTTTACTGGTACCGGCGATTCGCTCATATGACCGCTCAATCGCCGCCGCCGATGAAACCGCTTCCAAACACCCGGTCAATCCGCAGACGCAATCGATATCCGCGCCGACATTCATATGACCTATTTCGCCGGCATAACCATCAACCGCGCGAATCGATCCATCAACAATCAACGCCGCCGCTATGCCAGTGCCAATCGGAATAAATATTGAATTCTGATAACCCTTTGCCGCGCCGGAACGCATCTCCGCCAATGCACCACACCTGACATCGTGTCCATAAACAACTGGATATTCGCTCTTGGCTTGAACCAAATCCCGAATTGCTAAATCCTTCCAACCGAGATTTCCTGCCCAGCGAGCAATGCCGCGAACTTCATCGATTGTTCCTGGTGTATCAAAACCGATTGCGCTTACCGCGCCAGAGTTTTCTAATTCCGCGACAATCCCAATAATCGCATCGACCGTTGCCGCGCCGTTTAAATCATTCTTTGGGGTCGGCGCAGACGCCGTCGCAAGAACAGAAAAACGTTCATCAATCAACGCGGCCTTAATTGACGTTCCACCAATATCGATGGCGGCTACATTCGTCATAACCCCAGCTTAAACGACCTGAGCGTTTTGGATGAGGGGTTTGTTAGTTAAGGATGATGGAGCGCGCAAGATTGCGTGGGTAATCCGGATTCATTCCACGGACTCGGGCCAATTCAATAGCAACGCGTTGCGCCTTGATGAGATGCGCCATCGGATCGAGCTTGCTCGACTCAAAAGTCGCACCCGTTGCCTTGATGTCGCGGACGAGATCCGCTTCAACCTCACCGAACGCCCACACGGCACGCCCTGGTTGAGAGATAGAGAGTGGACCGTGGCGATAATCCATCGCTGGATACGCCTCGGCCCAGAATTGCGCAGCTTCGCGCGTCTTCAGTGCCGCCTCGGAGGCGAGTCCCACGGTCCATCCTGTCCCTAGATATGTAATTTCATCCATACGAGGCAGTTCGCCCAAATCTTCGGCGAGCGCCTTCTCGGCATCCGACGCGAGCGCCGCGAGATCCAATCCAAATTGAGTGCGCAGTAAACCGAGTGCAGCGGTGGCCCAACGGGTCTGAACCACAGACTCCTCGTCCGCAAAATCCATGATGATTGATTCATCCGCAAATTGAGTGACGGGCGAGCCAGCGACCGCGGTCAAAACAACGGTCGGAATCTTTCCCTTGACCTTCTCCAGAAGTTGAACGGTTTCGGTCGTCGTACCGCTACGGGTAATCGCGACCAATCGGTCATACGACCGGGTGTATATAAATTCAGAGGAGGTGAAGTAATGGGACTCGCCGTGGCCGTTGGCCTCACGCAGCGTGGCGTAGCACTGGGACATAAACCAGGAGCTGCCACACCCGACAACCGCTACTTTTTCACCCTTTTTAGGGAGGAAATGGGCAACTCTGGGCGCGAATTTCGCGGTTTGGCGCCAGATATCAGGCTGGCTGGCTATCTCACGATCGGCGAAGAACTCGCCCGGAATCAGGCTGGCAGAAGTGCTCATGACCGCACGCTAGGCCTCCTCACCCCCTAAAGTCAAGAATTTCTGCGTTATTTTGTCGTTATAAGACTGTAACAATCAAAATCGTGCAAAAGTCTTGACTTACCTCGGGAAAAGGAGTGGAGTGTGCCTACAGATCGAACTGGCCGTCTCTTCCCGGGACCTCAGCTCGACCCGACTCAGGTAAAGGACGTACTACATGAAGAAGTTCACACGCGTATCCGCGATTGCGGCTTCGCTTGCCCTCGGAACATCCATGGCAATCGGCGTCACTGCATCACACGCAGCGACCACATTGACCATGATTGCTGCTGACTATCCTGGCGATGGCTCAACCCAGCAAAACCAATGGAATGACTTTGCAACACGTTTCCACGCTGCTAACCCAGACATCACCGTTAACGTGACCGTCAAGAGCTGGAACGATATCGATCAGTATGTAGCAACACAGATTGCTGCTGGCAAGACTCCTGACGTTGTAAACAAGGGTGACTACTCAGCTCCTGCAGCTAGCGGTCTGCTCTATCCAGCATCTCAGATCGTCTCAGCTTCAACCCTTTCAGACATCCTTCCAACATTCTTGAACAACTCGAAGTACAACGGAACCGTTTACGCGCTTCCTGACTTGGCTTCAGC
>Ga0208106_1000363_pt1 | contig 15779 bp, 20 predicted proteins | sample CryBogCBE25Jul08_FD_184577 | JGI IMG/M metagenome (GOLD analysis project Ga0208106, IMG submission 184577) | Freshwater microbial communities from Crystal Bog, Wisconsin, USA - CBE25Jul08 (SPAdes) | ecosystem: Environmental > Aquatic > Freshwater > Lake | place: Crystal Bog, Wisconsin, USA...
ATCTTGTTTGCTCTTATACGCAGCAGTAATTCCCTGTGCAATTGAGCCAAGTCCAGAGGCGACCCCTTGTGCTATTAGTTCAGGGTGTGAGCTAGGAACACTCCATCCGGCGAGCGGTTGAAACTGGACTGGAGACTGACCGCCTCCAGAAAATGACAAAGGCTTCAGTCCTTGCAATGCCTGTTGGTCAACAGGAACAAGGGCTGGTGCGTATCCATATCCTCCAGTTTCAAATGCTAGTGCCATATTATTAAGTTCCGCCGAAAGTTATACCAGATGTAGCTGGAAGAGTAAATTGGTTTGATCCAGCACCGATTTGATTAGCAGAAGCTGCGGCAGCTGCTTTAGCACCTAAAGGATTTGCTTGCATTACTCCCTTTGCTGGAGTTGGCAAAGCTGGAGTAGGTTGTGTAGGGGCAGGCATCTCACGATTTTGCTGAGATTGATTGTACCCAGCAATTTGTTGTTGGGCGTTTTGTTGACCTATTGAAGCTGCATTTTGAGCATTTGAAATAGCCCTTGCATAATCAGCTTGCTGTTGTTGCGTTGGTTGAAATTGTTGCGGTTGTTGCTTTTGTTGCCAAGTTGTATCAAATGCTTTTTCTTGGTTGCTTAAATTTGTAGGTATACCTCGGAATTGTTCAGGAGGTATTATACCATAAACTCGTGGAGTCCCATATTCAGCAGTATAAGCCTTCTGCTCTTCAGGATTCCAAGATTTGTAATAATTGGTTCCACCCATACCAGCATTATCCAATCGTTACACCGCTTGTATAAGGAAGAGTAAATTGATTGGCTCCAGTAACTCCTTTATTAGCTACAGGAGTCATGCTTCCGGCAGTAGTAAAGGCAGGATTTACTTTCCCAGCAATATTACCAGCAAGATTTGCGGCAGTAGGGCTGTAATAGCCAGCAGCGGCTCCAAGATTGGAAAGCTGATTCTTCTGCGCGGCTCCAATGTCATAAACACCGCCTGTAGCGGCAGATCCCGCGCCGGAGTAAGCTGCTTGCTGTGCAGCAAGGGATGCGGCATCCTTGGCCTGCTGGTACTGATTAGCTAATCCAAGCTGTTGTTGGGCCTGCTGGGAGCCAGTATAGCCTGCTTGGTTAGCGGCTTGAACTTGAGTGTTGTAGATGGATCGATCTTGAGCCTCTTGAGCTGCTTTTGCGGCGGCGGCTTGTTGTTCTCCTTGCTGCTTAATCATAGCAAGCATTGCGGTGTTATCTTCTGGTGCTGGTGATGGTGCGCTTCCTCCCATAGTAGTAGTGTGTTAGTTATTAGGTTTTTAGTATTGGTTAAATTTGAATGCAGTTGGATATTCAGTATCCATAAAATTACTCAAACTTGGATCTGCCATGTATTTCTTAATAGAAGCTACTTGTGGGGTATTGGACATATCTGCAACAGGGCCAGTTTTCCCTGCGCTGGCAGCTTGCGATGTTGCGTCTTTTCCCAATCCTCCAGCACCTCCGTATGCTGCTGTAACGCCTCCTGCAAGATTACTAACTCCTTGAGCAATCCCATTCCAAAGAGCTTCAGGATGGCTGCTTTGAATATCCCATTTTTGTTGTGGGGCAAATTGTATAGAAGACTCCTGTCCTTTGCCCATTTGCAAAGGTGTAATAGAATTTGTATCAGGTGCGCCGCCCATAACTTTGGAATCTATGTTTTTTATTTAATTATGGCAACATTATTTAGATCGCTTTTTTTCAATGTCCCAAGTTCCATTTGACCACATTTGAATCTGATCACTTCTAAAATGTCTAATGTCTCCTCCTTTTCGTAGGACTACGGTATAAATATCATTCCCCCAAGTTCCTCCAGATTGCATATAAAACAAGTACCCGTCACCTAAAGGTGTAACTACTTCTATTGGGGTTTTGAACTCATGTATCATTATTTACTCCATATTGGTTTGAAACCAAGATCATCAAACACCATGTCTTCATAAGGTGCTTTATCGGACATATTGGAGATTGTTGCCTTTAGCTTTGGACAATATGCAAATTTATCGCCATGCCTATCAATGCAATTTAAGCAGGTTGGGATGTAATCGGCATTTTTTGACTTATCTTTCTTGTGATCCCACTTTCCATTTATTTTTTCGTATCTATCCTGATCCGGCATTAATCCATTTTCTTCAAGATACTGATAAATGTCATCATCTGTCCAATCTTTCATCAAGTATAAGCTGATTGGAGATCCTTCAGCATACCTAATATCCATAGACAATGGAACATGGCCTTTTATCGGGTCTGTATCGCAGTACTTTGTTCCAATATAAACAGAAGTCCAAGGCCAATTGAATGAGCCTGTCGGACGCGCAAGGAAATCAATACCACAAAGGAACTTTTCGTCTCCAATTGGCCTTTCTGTTCCAAGTGATAGTACAATAGCTTTGCTTCCCCATTGAAAATACTTGAGTAAATCAAACCGCATCTCTCCTGTGTTAACATCAGGGCCATCGGCTAGTGCAACCTTGCTAGGAGGATAATCGTATACCTCAAGATCCCATCTCTTGATCAGCTTGTCGCTGTATTCATATCTTTCCCTAAAATTAGGCTCCCTAAATTGTATGACAGGAAGATCAATATCACATTGGAACCTTAAAAAATGAAGCAACGCAGTTGAATCTTTTCCTCCGCTCCAAAGGATTACTGATTTTGGCCACCGTTTGTTCCACTCTTTTGCTTTTTCTTTAGTTTTATTTATTAATATATTATTCATCACTCTAAATAATAATAGCCGCTCCCAAAGCAGCACCACCTGCCGCAGCACCAGATCCCATCATTGAATTTTTGCTTGCTTGGTTTTGAGCCGATGCACTCATCATTGCTTGCTGATAATTCTGCCAATCTTGTTGTTCTTTATTAACCGCTTGAGAAGTGGTTCCCATCATCTGGTTAATCCAATCAGTAGTTGACTGGAGATTTCCCTGCGCTGTTTGATAGCCGCCTTTACGGGCTGCATTGCGTTGTGCCAAAGCATTTGCCTGTGCTTGTTGAGATGCGGCAACGGCGGCTGCCGGATCAATTCCAGCAACAGGAGCAGCTCCAATAGCTTGTGCGGCCTGTGCCAGATTCTGCGCCCTTAAAGCCTGTGCTTGTTGGGTTGCTTGATCAAAAAATCCAGACTTTCCAATCGTGCTATCTTGCAATCCAGTACCTAGATAATTCTGTAAGCCTTGAGTTTTAGTCCATTGACCTAATTCATTCTGCCAAGAAAATGGATTAACTTGATTTGCAGTAGTTCCATCCATAATTAGAGTCCTGCGCTTTTACCCCATTGTTGCATCGTATTCTGCCAGTATTGAGGAGCAAGTCCGGCGGAAGATTGCTGTTGAATCTGCTCACGGGCAGCAGCTCCGGCAGGATTAGTCATCTTCTCTAGTTCTTTGCTCTTGTACGCATTAATAGCAGCTTGCTGGCTTGCTTGATTCAGCGCACCTTGCGGCCCATAAATATCAGTAACTTGTGACTCAATTGGTTGAGAAGATCGAGCAATATCAAGTGCGTTCTGCCTAGCTAGTGCCTGTTGACCCGCTTGCTGTTGCAGGCCAAGCATTGCAACATCAAGCGTGTGATCAGGTGGTGGAGGTGTAGGTACTGAGCCGCCCATAATTAAGCAGGAGAATATACTTCTCTTTTTAACCTGACAAGCCCTAACTTATTCATTGTTTCCTCTGGGAAGTTCATACGATGCGTATCCGTTTCTAATGGTACTCCAATATAACTAACCCTTCCAGAAAGCTGTGTGTGGGTTCTCCAATCATTCATAACTTGAATTACATCCCTTGGCCTTGTTAATGCCGGATGGAAGGCTGGATAAATGGTTGGAATATGGACGTGATCGCTGTATCCAAAGCAAATATCATCCCGATAGTGTGCGTAAACATTAATATTGGGATTTGCAATTATTTCATGATCAAATGACTTAGCAAATGTCTGTAGTTGTTGAAACTCTTGTGTATTTGGTGCGATGTATTTGTAATTAATGGATGAACGCATAGATTATGTTCCTATAGCGACATTTACCCCATTGGCAAGCAATGATTGGTTAGTATTTGCTTGTTGCGAGATAATTTGTTGCCGGACAGATGAATTCCCACACACAACGCATGGTAAGCAGTCGCCGCTAGTGTTGGAATCAATTGGAATGCTGGAATAAAGAGGAATAACGCCATCATTTCCAAACGGAGACATATACAGGTTTGGAAAGTCTGTTACAGGAGTAGCGGCTTGGGAAATAGTAGGCATATTAACAGGAAGATGCGTATTGTGTAGCTGCTGCTGTGGCTTGTTGCGAGGCTAGTGTGGCGGCTTGTGTGTTTGCATCGATTTGAGACACATAACTCGTAAAGGATGCCGTAGCAGTAGCAGAAACCTTGGTTGCGGAGTTGGCACAGGTTAGCGTAACGGTCTGCGTCTGTTGGCTAAACCATGAATTAATTGCATTTCCTTGGGATTCTTGTGGAGCCGGAGCAAGATTGACAGAGATTGTAGAACCATTCTCACCAACAACACACCCTTGCGTCTCGTTAGTGTTTGGATTTCCAACAGATTGCTCTGTCCAAGGATCTTGGTACATCCTGATGACTTCAACACCCATTGCGCCACACCATTCGACTAGGAAGCTGAATGCCTTGTCCACATCTAGCGTGTATTGTGATTCACAAGATATATCACTCGTTGTTCTTTGGACATTCTCCGTAATAAGCCTGCGGTATTGAGTTTGTAGGATGCCAAGATCACCAATAGCTGCCGCGCTTGGGCTTGTGGCATATTGATACTCGTCTGTAACAGCCAATATGCGCTTGTTAAGGATGGTCTGATACGCCCCTTTGCTGCCCCTATAGGAGACTTTTACATCAACGGTTCCGGCTATTTGCGAACAATCCAAGTCTCCATAAATCAATTGTTTTAACGATGCCTCGTCTCCAAGCAATGCCGTCTCTAACTGGCAATAGATTCGATTGATATGCTGCTCAGTAGTTCCATCTTGATTAATATACAGATAGGTATCGTATCGCTCTGGTACAAATGCTTGCCACAAGTGATTGAATGAACCATCGCTAGTTGCTGAATAATCAACGCTAAATGCAAAGCATTGAGGTGATCCATTGATGACATTCGTTGACCAGTTTACTGGGCGAATTCCATTCCAAACACCTGCCCATGCCGGAGTACGGGCTTGATTCCATTCGGACGCTGCGGCGTAATCCAAAACCATCGTCGCACTATTAAGTGTTTCTAAGTATGGAATCGAATAAAGCAAGTAGTTCTCAAAGCTAGTCGCGCAGATGTTGGTATAATTGCCAGCCATCAACCGCTTGGCCTTTGCCATCTCGACATCTTTGTACAATACCTGACTAGAAAGGTAGCTTGATGAGGCAACGTCAACACTTACAAGACCGCCCTGCGTGTACCACCACATCAACCCGTTCTGGAATGCAATGCTACGACCAGCAACGCATCCAATGTTTGGGAATAATGTCTGCTGAAAGTTTGGAGTTGTTGACCATTGAGTACGATCTATTACTCCAGATGCAATCGTGTAGGTTGACTGATCGGTAAAGACATACAAGCGAGTGTCATTGTTCTGACCAATGTAATCGGTCATTCCAGTAACAGGGCGAGGAACACTAAAATCTCCTCGTGTTGCTCCAGTTTCACGCTCTGCCCATCCAATCGGGTTCGCTAGATCTGATGCGCTGATGATATTGCCATTTGCAACCCACAGGCGGCTGCCAGAGAACGCCATCCAGTAACCAACAGGCATTGCTGTTGCTTGCTGTCCTGTCTTATCAGAACCATCCCAATAGCATGGTGTATTGATTCCATCTTGGAAAACAACCATGCGATGCGAAGGAACAATCGTAGTTCCTCCAGAGGTATTTGTAGATGCCGCTTGGGTTGCAATTACAATGTTAATGTTGCTTACGTTTGGATCTAGCTGGATATTGGGGAGGAGATAATCAGACCAGTTTTTAGGCTGGGTAAGAGGGAATGGAGAATAGTAAGACCTACCATCAACAACAAAAATTGCATAAGGAAGCTCGGAAGCTGCAATGTCTGTGCCATCCGGCTTAAAGATTGTCTTTTGCTGTACAATCCTAACTCCCGAAAGATTTGTAGTCGTAGAAGCAGCCTTACTTTGCTTGTTGGCGTTAAAAATAATGCCGCCTTGGAAGTTTCCCTTTGGAAGAGATAGCTGCATCTTAAATCCATTGCGTGTCTGCGCTATGCCACCACGAAGGTTTACATTAACTGCAAACTTAACTTGATCCTCTGGCAATGCCCAAGGATTACGGACAGAATTAACGCCATGAATCCATGCCGCAGTCGTCTTTACTTGGCGACCTGAAGTAATGTTCTGGCTTTTCATTAATATCCTCCGTAATAACCCCAGTTGGAATCGATTACGGGGTCGGTGTAGTCACCATATACCAGATTGTCCACCTGAATCGGCTCAAGAGCGTGACCAGTCATGCTTTCATGTTGGCTACGGAGATAGGTAAGAGCCTTTGCCCAATACTTGTTGCTCTGTTCCTCAAAATCCTTGTTTTCTAAATCAACAGCATGGACTGCCGCCATGATAGCGCGAGTATTCTCAATGGGAATATAATCGTAAACGCTCGTAATATTTGGATGAGCCATACGATAGATAATCCTAGCCCATGAACATTGCTTACCAATTCGGATGCGGCGGTACTTAGGATTAACTTCGGCAGGATGGTACTGACCGATTAGTGCCATGTCGTTGCTGCGACCATAATCGTAAGCATATAGGCTGACATACCCGATAGTTTCCGGCTTCTCAATGTGGAGTACGCTCTTAACAAAGGTTGGAGGCAATACTGAATCAATGAAGAATGTGCTAGAGATGGTGTTTCCAGTAGTAAGATAACTTACGCGACCAGTATGCGATGTTGTGTTGATCGCATTAGCCTCTGTGTCGTAAAGCTCAATCTTATTTGCACTAATCGTCCTAGCGTAATAATTTCCTGCCGTAAGACCGCTTGGAAGGGAATCTCCAGCACTTGCTCTTACAATCACTTGATCTCCTGCTTCAAAAATTGATCCGTTTGCTATAATGCTTGTTGAAGATACTGGAGTAAATGTCCTAGCAATGTTCATGGACATCTGACCTACAGGCAGCGTAGGTACACCTGCGTTCGCAAATACAATTGGTGTTCCTGAAGTGTTTGTCAGGGAAACATTATTGCCGGATATGGTGATCAAATAATCTGTATCTACATTTAATGGATAAGGAAGAGATCCCGTAGATGAGAATTGAACGCGATCTCCATTAGCAAGATATTCAATAGAACTAGGTACAATTAAGTTATTAAATGCTTTGGCATAAGATGCGATACGAATGGCAAAATAGGATTGTCCAACTCCTAAAGCTGTTGGCGTGATAAGACCAGTTGTTGCTGGCGATCCATTCGCGTGTGATTGGGAATCATAAACTTGTGCCGTTCCTGAATTCAATACGCGCAGGTAGTATTCAGTTGTTGAATCAACACCAGTAGGAAGCAGGTAATCAGATGCAAGATAAACACCTTGACCAGTAACTACTCCATTAAAGTTTCCTGCCCAATTTCCATTAAATCCAATTCCAAAAGCCCTTGTAAGAGCCACATAAAAATTACCACTTGGTGATCCAGTAACATTAATTGGCGTGTAGTCTGCGTTTGTTATTGTATATGTTCCTGTAGAAGTATTTAACGGAGACTCAATTCGATATGCCGTTCCTGCTGTAAGAGGAGTCGGCATTGTCCCAGTAGTTGAGAACTCAACAAACACTCCAGTAGAAGGAACAAATATAATTGCAGGCGCAGATGTATATCCAGTCCCTTGAGTAACAACGCTGACAGATGTCACAACTCCTCCAGACACTTGTGCCGTAGCAGTAGCTCCCGTTCCTCCTCCACCATTAATCTGAACGATTGGAGCGTTGTCATACCCAGATCCACCAGCTCCTGAAGGGATTACAATATTTGAAACAAAAGATGTTTCAAGATTGGCAATTGCCTTTGCTTGGTTGGCAGATGCAACAGAGACTGCGACCAATGCAACTCCAGTTGCGGTAGCTGTAGCAGCATTACTTAACACAACATTTGTTGCAGAAACGCTAACGATAGTTGTATTGTCTGGTATGTTTAATCCATAAACGGCTAATCCAGAAACAAGTCCAGTTGTAGGAGAAACAGAAGTAATTGTATTGCTATTATTTTGTGTGTTAGCAGTAAAATTAAGATTTACTGGAGGAGGATCAATAGTTACCGCAGGAGCAGAAGTATATCCCTGCCCAGATGATGTAATAACAATAGATCCAACAGAATATGTGGTAGAACCAACAGCGTCTGGAACCATAACTGCATATCCAGTTGCAGTTGAAAATGATTGAGCTGAATTTGCCGGAATAGTTGGCTGAACTACAAAAGAAACTCCAGTTGCAGTAGCTGTAGCATTATTGCTTATCGTAATTGTTGTTGATCCAACAGCCGTAACTATTGTGCCATTTGGGATTCCAGATCCTGCAATTGTTTGTCCAATTACAATATGTATAACATTTGAAACATTTTTGATTATTTTTGGATCAACTGATGTGCTTGTATCTCCTGTAAAAGAATATGATTTTTGCGGGTTATCAAAGGTAACAACAGGTGCAGAGGTGTATTTAGAACCACCTGATGTTATTTTAACGCTAGTTATTGACCCAGAAACTGTTGCAATTGCGTTTGCTGCGGTTGTACTTGTAGGTGTTGGGATTTTTAGTCCAGCCGCAATAATCTGATTTGTTGTTCCAGCAGATGTCGTTGCAGGAATCAGCTTAACCAATGAGTTTGTTCCAGTTCCAGCGTCAGTAAGAACAATAGGATTATTTCCAGAAGACGCATCAGCAGCATTTGTATGAATTGACAGCGTGTAGTCATCGATTACATGAACAAAGTAGTTTTGACCTGCAAGTAATGGTGTTGGAAGTGTTCCACCAGATGTAAACGCCTGAACTTCATCAACATTTTGATAATAATGCTTAACTGCAAATGTTAATGTTGTTTGTGGTGCAATCTGCTTACGGATGTCTGTATTGAATTTTCCGCTATTGCCAGTAAGCAGGACTGGATTTGTTCCGTTTTGGGCATCGGTAATTGTGCTGTAAATTTGAAGGTCAGTCGTATCAAGAGACTGAGCAAAATAGGTTGTGTTTGCAGCCAGAGGAGATGGCAATGAACCGGTTGCTGCGCTAAATACAACAGAGGGAGCAGAAGTGTATCCAGATCCCCCAGAAAGACCCGTAAAGCCAGTAACTACGCCATTTGAGACAACGGCAGTAACAGATGCATTTGATCCTCCTCCACCAATAAATTCCACGGTTGGAGCAGTAAGGTATCCAGTTCCTCCAGTAACAAGATTTACATTAGAAACAGCATTTCCAGAGATAGTAGCCGTAGCAATAGCTCCACCAACAGAGAATGTAACCTCATTTGGCGAATCAACAGCAATTACAGGCGTGCTTTGAAGGTTGATTGCCGTAAGCAAATTGCTCGGCCTTGAGTCAGTTAGCTTAATCGTTCCAGTATTAAGGATACTTTGCAGAAAGATTGGATTTGTTCCAGCCTTGGCATCAAGAGAAGTCTGGTAAAGCTGGATCGTATTAGCGTCATCAACCCCAATGTAGTAGGTTTGACCAGCATATAAGAACTTAGGCATCGTGCCGGACACAAGAGAAAGAACAGCAGATTGTCCTGACTGAAGCTGATGGTTCGTGCTAGTGAATTGTGAGATTGGAGAGATGGCAACATCTCTAGTCTGGATTGTTACTTGATCAGGAATGATTGTTCCATAGGGGAAGTCGGATTGAGCATGGATAGGAACCAAAAGCCCATCAGCAGTTGTGCCGTCTGGAAATTGCGTGCGAAGCTCGCGATTGTTACCATCTGTTCCAACTACACGAATTTGTAGTCCTGCATCTGCGCTATGCTCGGATACAGCAATAAGCTGAGATGGCTGGCGAATGTCCATCTGGGTTGCCACAAATCCTCTGTCATCCCATGCCCAACCAACAGGGTTATACATTCCTCCCTTGTTGACATTGTATTGGAACAGACGGCCTCGGAAATATGTCGGAGAGCCGTCAATATTGACTGCCAGCGGAACCTCAATGCCGCGAGGAAGGGTGATCGTCTGACCATCCCACCCCGTGCAGACATCTACTTCCTGATTGGTATGGAAGTAGTGTCCAGACTCCATGAGAATCTGGACTGCCTGCGTAAGCGTTCTAAAAACCTTGTTCTGATCAGTCGTTGCAAGGATTTCAGAGGCTTCGTCAATGATTTCGCTGACGAACATTTAGCGTGTGTTATTTTTGGCTTCCTTCAGCAGCCATACCTTTAAGGAAATCTTCATCAGATCCTCCGGCTCCACCTTGTCCGCCAGTAGGAGCGGCAGGAGGCATTTCGGCAGGAGGTTCACCAGCACCAGCAGCCTGTTGCTCAACACCCTGCTTGAGTTGGTCGAGACCAGTCGCCAATTGCGTCACAAGGGCGTGAATCGCGTCAAATGCGACCTTTGGCATAGTTACCATTACGGAGCCATCTCCTCCTCCTTGAGGGGCAGGAGGGGCCATGTCGCCAGCAGGAGCTGGGCCAGTTCCAGATGATGGAGCGTCAGGTTGTTCGGTAGGGGGCATAGTTTTGTCAGCCATAATATTAGTCTTTGTCGGTTGTTGATTCTGATGCGGCTTTTAGCCCCATGTCGATGGCATCTTCATCGTTAGGCTCGTTGGATTTATTTTCCTCAGATTCTGTAGATTCTCCGGCCTTGATGCCGTGGATCTCAAGCTCAGTCGTGTAGCGGTTCTCTTCCTTGCCGTTGATCGTGATCTTTTCCTCACGCTCCATTACTTTCTTGTAATGGATGATTGCTGTCCCTTCCTTGGGGAGATCTTTCAACTCAGCTTTATTATGGAACCAGAGACAAGGGTAATGAATGTGCGTGTCAGCCTCTGTCTCAACTTTCTCAATGTGTCCTTGTCCCTTTTGAGAAAGGTCTTCTCCAAGGTCGTGAAAGCCTTCAGGAATATGGATTTTATCGGATTTCATAATTATTAGATAGAAGATGGAGTTGGTGTAGGTGCAGGAAGAGGAATATTTCCTTCAGCCAACCATGCAAGATAGGCTTGATAATCTATATTTTGGTGGTCAAAGGGGATAAATGCATTGTCTGAAATGCGAATTACCGTAGAATGATAAGGAACAAGTTGGTACATAAATTATAGCTCTGCTGAGAAGGTAGCTAGATTACCTGTAAAATTTGTTTCAAGGGTTGAATATGCTGGGCTAAAACTAGCTGCTCCATTTGTGTAAAAAATTATTTGATTAGATTGTAGAATCTGACCTGTATACCAAGTTATTGTTCCTGTTTTTGTTGAATATCCAACTCCATAATCAGCAAACGTCCATTTATTAATAGAAGGTGTTCCAGTAACATAATTTGCATTTGTCAAACTACTATTTAATATAATTGTAGGAGTTGCCCTCATAGTTACTGGTAGAGTAACTACAAAGTTTGGTGCTGTACCACCACCTTGAGTTGAGCTACTTAACGTATTAACATACCAATAATATCTTTTGCATAACAAATCAATTTGTTGATAAGGCAATCGTTCAAATGGTGTCACTACTGTTCCTAGTTCAAGTTGAGGATTTGATACTGTTCCATTTGTAAATATTATCGTAGCATTTGTATTTGAAGGAAGAGTGATTGTTCCTCCGTTTAATACTGCCGCTCCATTGATTGTTGCTGTAGCAGTTCCCAGCCATGAAAGAACGTAAGTTCCTCCCTCCATGTTTACTCCTTCAACTACTTGAGCAATGCCTCCTACTGGTGCTGTAATTATTTTGTCAATTCCGTTTTGTGTCCATGAAACAGATTGTCCAGAAACAATTACATTCCAACGATCAAGCGTGTATTGATTGGCTGCCGTTGTAGCAGTTCCTGACACATAACCTCTTTGGTTAACAATAAAAGATCCGTTTATTAGACGATTTCTATTAGCAAGAGGAGTTGCGTTGGATAGTCCTCCACTAAGAGTAATTGAAGTTCCAGTAACATTGCCAGTAACATTTCCAACAAGATTGCCAGTTACATTTCCGACAACCTGACCAGTAAATTGGTTCGCAGTTACATTTCCAGCAACAGAAAGACCGCCAGAAAGAGTTCCATCTGTTCCATTGATAGTCCCTCCAGAAAGATTGGTTGCAGTTGTTGCAGTTAATGCATTTCCAGAGAACGAGCTTGTCCAGCTGGGCGCAGTTCCATCTGTTTGAAGGATTTGTCCATTAGTTCCTGCCGCCAGCATGGTTGTTGTATCTACTGCTGTTTGATAAGGAATGCTTCCGGCTGCTCCTCCACCAATGTTTCCTGCTGTAGATGTTGCGGTAGGAGTTACCCATTGAGGTGCAGATGTGCCATTAGATTGCAGTACATATCCGACTGTTCCAGCAGGCAATTTTGCAGTTACTCCAGCAGCAGATTGATAAAGAAGCTGACCAGATCCTCCTCCAGTAATGTTATTTGCAGAAGCTGCTGTAACTCCTGAGAAGTTTCCTCCAACAATGGTGGATGTACCAAAATTAACTGTCCCATTAATTACAGGCGATACTAATGTCTTGTTGGTAAGTGTCTGAATACCATTAAGAGTTACTGTGTCAACAACTCCAGTTTGATTAAGAACTCTAAGAATGTAGCAAAGAAGACCCTCTCCAGCGTTGCGAGGAATGCCATAAACATTTGCTGTATTATTAGGATCACACGCGATATTCCAGACAACTTTTCCGTTTACAACAGACCTTGTGTTGTAAGGGACAGGAATAGTAGGAGTTGGCGTAAAGGTTCCGTAGAGAGCCGTTACAAGGTTATCAATCAGGCTAGGAACAGATTCATGCGAAATGCTAGGATAAGGAATGTCAGCGCGGCAGACATTTCCATATGATGAATCTACTCCTCCGTTATCATTATTGCATCCACAAGACATAGGCGTGAGTTTTAGCTATTAACTTATACTTGTAAAGTAGAAATCTATTTTTTGTGATAATGCCACACTTCTGAAACACACCTTCCCGTAACTATTCTGAATTTTTTTCTCTGAATTAATCCAAGTTTCATTAGCTTTGACATACGGGAATTCGTTGTTGTCATAGGAAGCTGAAATTTCTCTGCCATATCGGTAAGAGTTACCCATCCATCCGGCACTTCATCAACTCTTCCTGTGCAGTATTTTGAATCCATTAATTTGGTTAACCAATCATTTGCAGTCTTAGTATTTTTTTTCATGTGTTTATACGGTTAATCTATTTCCTTTTTTTATGTTTTCAGCAGCCCATAGAGGCTGAAAATTTGTGTAATGATTAAGTCTAATTGTTTCTTCTTCTGTTTTTGCTGAAGAGATTGGAATGATATGATCAAGATGCCATGCAGTTCTATTTTCCCATGTCATACCATTCTTGAATCTTTGCTCAATATAGTTTTTAAAAAATTCTATTGAACAACCAAGTATTTGTGTGGTTCTAGAGTTTTTATTATACCCATTATTTTTAAAACAACCTCCAATCAGAGAAACAAGATTCCTTCTCAATTTAAAAACTGGGTCTTTTTTTGTTTTTTCGGCTATATACAAAGATTGCCTAGCGTTTCTTTTCTCTTTGTTGTTTTGTTTCCACAATCTAGAGGCTTGCTTGTATTGTTCTGGTTTTCTATCTCTGCATCTTTTTTCTGTGACTTTTAGTTTTTCAGAATTATTTTCTCTGTAAATTCTTTTTACCTCTTTTATTTTTTCTTTGTTTTTCTGTGCGTAGTCTTTTGACCTTTTTTTGTATTTTTCTGGGTTTTTTAAATACATTTCCCTTGCTGATGCGTTATATTTTTCTGGGTTTGAATGATATTTTTTTGATTGAGCATCTGTTGCGTTTCTTTTGTATTTTTCAAGTTGTTCTTTTGTTATCCAATATTCTCCGTTTTTCGCGTTTGCAGCGTATTTATAAAACACCATTCCATCATCTCTGATGTCTCCTCGCTTGTGTTTTTTTGTTAAATAGGAAGTCTCCATACTTCGTCTTTTGATCGTTGGATTATTTGTAGAGAAGATTGATTCAGGGTCTCGCAGTACTCGCCATAAAGTATTCCTTGTGACCACGAATGAGTCGCCCTTCGATTCTTTGCGTACTCTAGCGACCCTCGTTGCGTCAATGTACCAATATTATAGGATGTTCCTCCATGAAGAGTTCTTGCGCTTGCAATTGCTACTCGATGCGTATGACCAAAGCATACTCGCCTTCGTTTACCATTACAATATTGTTCTGCCATGTCTCTAGCAGCAGATTCACCATAGCAAGTACCATGTGTGAATCCTGTATCCGCGATGTCAACCATCTGCTCAATTCCAGTATAAGGTATCAAGCGGGCCTTTAGGTCTTTTGCCGTGTCTTCGATGGAGTTGATAATTTTATGAGCGCAGTATGCGGTAACAGAGTTCTTGCTGTGTGTTAATTTCCACGCCCTGTCCTCATGGTTTCCGCATAGAATGTACGGATCTTTACATCCTGCCATAAGCTGCCGGAGGTGTACTAAGCCAGTATCAATATCCGGCGTTACCTCGTCCCCATCGCTTCCAGATCCTGCTCCATTTGCCATCAGCGCAGAAAGGTCAATAAAATCACCTAAATGCAAAATGCTATCCGGTTTGAATTTGTCTTTGAAGCTCAAGACATGATTCCATGCATCTTTATCAATATATTTTGCGTGACTACAGGAAACAGCCAATAGCTTCTTCCATTTGTGATTTATGTTTGCCATTTATTTATACTCCTTTTCTTGTTCGTCATCTGGATCGAAGTCTCCATCAACCCATTTTCCAACATGATTCTGGATAGCAAACTTATTTCCCTGCAATATGTGGGCGTGTTGTGTCTCGCCATCCTCGTCAACCCAGTTAATAAATACCGCTAGGTTTGGAAAGTGTTCAGTAATAATACCGATAGCTTTCTGGAGATTATTCCATTCGCATTCGGTAATGGTTTCTGGCCTTGGAGGAATCACAAGGTCTTGAGATGCACGAAACTTGCGAGGTCGTCCAGTCTATTATTCCATCCGGCTAAGAATTTTTGATCATAAGGATGAGCCTTAACTATCAAATCATTTACTCTTCGCTGATCATTGATGAATGCAGCGGCATCGTGTCGTGTCCTATTCAGGATTAAGTTGGCCTGCTTTACTCCACTTACAATTTTACAATTGAACCATACTTCACCTAGAGGATACTCCATATCTTCCACATGGAACCTATTCCAGTTTCTCCAGTACAAATTAGTTGCACCATCCATCGTGAGATTGCGTATGTTGTCAGCACTAAGATTAAACGGACTCTCACCGAATTCACGCAGGTCGCATCCCCACTTGGTGATCCCGCCGTCATCCCCTTTCACTTCCTCCGCGACTACGAAGTTGTAGTCCCCGTAGTGGCCTTTAGCGAAGACACACTCATGGCTAAAAATAAATGGAAGGAAATTCCTAAAACGCTGTGTCATGTGTCAGCAGATAGTCTTTGGGATCTCTGCGAAGCTCTGTAATGTGAGTCTCAGACTCCGGCAACTCTTGGTTGGATTCTATGCGTTGATCTTCATCAATGTGCTGGAGGACACTCATGCCCTTAAAATCAACTACTGCTTGACCAGTTAAAATTGTAGTGGTGATAGCGGCAAAAAACATGATCA
>Ga0208106_1000370_pt1 | contig 15629 bp, 7 predicted proteins | sample CryBogCBE25Jul08_FD_184577 | JGI IMG/M metagenome (GOLD analysis project Ga0208106, IMG submission 184577) | Freshwater microbial communities from Crystal Bog, Wisconsin, USA - CBE25Jul08 (SPAdes) | ecosystem: Environmental > Aquatic > Freshwater > Lake | place: Crystal Bog, Wisconsin, USA...
TTGTGCAAATAATAATGTAGGTACTTTATTGCTTTCAGGATTTTCGGGAACTATTCTTAATTGGGAATCTTCGAATAACAATGGAGGAAATTGGACTAGCATTTCGAATACTTCCAATCAATTATCCTTTAATAATTTAAGCAGCACCACTTCCTATAGAGCAATAGTTCAAAGTGGTAATTGTCCAGCTTTATATAGCAATACAACTTTTATTACCGTATTACAACCTGTAACAGCTGCCTATGCAGGAACTGACCAGATCTTATGTAACAATAATGTAAGTTCACTTTCGGCAAATAGCCCAACAATCGGAACTGGAATCTGGACTGCATTACCATCAAATCCTTCCATAGCAACCATTATTAATCCTGCAGATCCAAATACTATTATAAATGGGCTGATTACTGGCAACTATCAATTTGTTTGGAATGTTTCTAATGCCTCTTGTTTTATATCAACTGATACGGTAGAAATAAAAATTAATGCACAAACCATAGCGGGATCTTTGAGCGGATCAACAACCGTTTGTAAAAACTCAAATACTGGTCATGTTATTTTAACAGGTTATATTGGAACAATTTTGAATTGGGAATCTTCTATTGACAACGGAAATAGTTGGACCATCATTACCAATCAATCTAATAGTATTTCCTATACAAATTTATCAACCACTACAATTTATAGAGCAGCAGTTCAGAGTGGTTCTTGCGCTCCACTTTATTCTAACAATGTTGTAATTTCAGTACTACCACCTGTATCAATTTCAAATGCAGGAGTAGATCAAGCAATTTGTAATGCAACTGATGTCACCCTAAATGCAGCATTGCCTACATCAGGAACTGGAACCTGGAGTTCTATCATTGGAAATCCTTCTGTTGTTACTTTTACTAATCTAAATGATCCAAATACAACTGTTAATGGTTTAATTAATGGAACGTATCAGTTTATTTGGATAGTTGATAATGGCGTATGTTTCAATTCAAAAGATACTGTACAAATTATTGTATCACCAAAAACTGAAACCGGTACATTAAGTGCTGATGCCACAGTTTGCGCAAACTCCAATAATGGTATTCTTTCTTTAAATGGATATGTTAGTAATATATTACAATGGGAATCTTCCGTCAATGGTACAGATTGGAATATCATTTCAAATACCAGCAATTCACAAAATTATTCTAATCTAATTAGTTCAACTTATTATAGAGTATCCGTTAAAAATGGTGCATGTTCTTCATTATATTCTAATCTAGTAAGAATAACTGTTTCGCCTTCCACAACAATTGCTAATGCGGGACCTGACACCACATTAATCAATGGATTTTCAAGTTACAAATTGGAAGGAAATATCCCAATTTCAGGGGTAGGTGTATGGACTATCATACCTCCTGATGGTCCATCTAATTTAATCTTTACAGATACCTCGGATCCAAAAGCCACAGTAAGAAAACTAACTTATCAATTAGGTGATTCTACTTCTATTCCAATTATTCCACCATCAGATGGTATTTACCATTTAAAATGGACAATAAGTAACGGAATTTGTCCGCCTTCAGAAAGCATGATGGTTGTTTCAGTTCAACCTCCTACTAACCCCGGTTTCGTTGGATTAGACACTATTGCATGTTCTGGAATTAATAGTGGCTTTATTTCAGTAAAGGGTTATTTTGGAAGTATTCTTCAATGGGAAGATTCCACAGCAAGCAATTCTAATTGGCAAATTATCTCAAGAACTCTCGGTACAAATCAAGATACCTTACAATATCAAAATCTGACCAGCACTACTTATTATCGTGCCCTTGTAAAAAATGGAGTTGGTTTATCTCTCTATTCTGGCATTGCTGCTACTGTAACAATATTGGATGCAGTAACCAATGCTGATGCTGGAAAAGATAGTAGTATTTGCAACACAAGCTCTTTTCAATTGTATGCCAATAGACCTTCATCAGGCACAGGAACCTGGAGCTATCCCTCTGGCAATCCAAGCATACCTACTTTTAGTAATATCAAAGATCCAAATGCGATAATTAATGGATTAACAATTGGAACCTATCAATTTATATGGACTATATCAAATGGAAGTTGCAATAATTCTATAGACACTGTAAATATTACAATTGATGCTCCTTCAGTACCCGGTACGATGATTGTATCTAATACAGTATGTGCCAATAACAATGCAGGCACATTAAGATTAAATGGATACACTGGTTCGGTATTAGCAGGAGAATATTCAACTGATAATGGCATAAACTGGTTCCCATTAGCAAATTCAACAAATCAGGATTCTTTTAGTTATACTAATCTTAATGCTACAACACAATTCAGATCAGAAGTTAAAAACGGTTCATGTCCTTCTTTATATAGCAACGTAGTTACCATAACAGTTTTACAAAATGTTACAGTATCAAATGCAGGTATTGATCAAAAAATATGTAGTCAAACTTCTACTACTTTATCAGGTAATACCCCAATAATAGGAACAGGATTATGGACAGCTTTATCAAGTAATCCAACAGCAGTGAGTTTTACAAATCCAACAGACCCCAGTAGTTCTGTGTATGGTTTAACAACAGGTACTTATCAATTTGTATGGACCATATCGAATGTATTATGTACTGAATCAAAAGATACCGTTCAAGTTTCTGTTTATACTTCAAGTATTGCAGGCCAACTTGCGGAAGATGCAGTTGTTTGTGCAAATTCAAATAACAATTTATTAAAGCTTACTGGATACAACAATACAATTCTGCAATGGGAATCATCTATTAACAATGGAATTAGTTGGGATACAATTCATAATATTAACAATACTTATCAAACCACAAATCTAAATTTGTCTACCTCATACAGGGCACTTGTACAAAATAATATTTGTCCTTCTGTTTATTCCAATATCATACATATACAAGTACTACAACCAGTAACAATTTCAAATGCTGGTGATGATCAAAATATATGTAATCAGAGTTTTACTACTCTTGCGGCAAATATTCCTTCTTCAGGAATTGGCCGATGGACATCTATCTCTGGAAATCCTTCTTTAGTTAGTTTTAATAATCCATCAGATCCTAATACAATAGTCTCAGGTTTGATAACAGGAACCTATCAATTTATTTGGACCATAACCAATACTTTATGTACTGAATCAAGAGACACCGTACAAATTATCGTCTATCCAAATACGATTGCAGGAAATTTGGTAGCTGATAATTTTGTTTGTGCTGATACAAATAAAGGTAAACTATTAGTTTCCGGGTATCTTGGAAATTTAGTTGCTTGGGAATACTCTATTGATAATGGAATGAATTGGGTAACTATTAACTCTCACAATGATAACTATACCTATACTAATTTGAAAAATAATACAAGGTTTAGAGCCCTTGTTCAAAATGGACCTTGTAATATAAATTATACTAATGAAGTAAATATTACAGTGAATCCTATCACAATCCCAGGTTTATTATCAAGTTCCGACACCTTAGTTTGTGCCAATATGAACAGTGGTTCTATTAATTTATCCGGCTATACAGGTTCCATCATTCATTGGGAGCAATCAACAGACGATGGAAAAAACTGGGCCATTATTAATAATTCAAATAGTAGTTATTATTTTTCGAATCTCACAAAAACCACAATTTTTAGAGTACTTATTCAAAGCGGAGTATGCTCAGTTGATTATTCTAATATTACAATTATAAATGTTACTAGCCCTACTGTTGCGGGAATTATTAAAGGGAATGCAACGGTTTGTTTAAATTCAAATAGCGGCAACATTCAACTTTTCGGAAATACCGGATCAATTGTACATTGGGAATTCTCAATTGATAATGGTAAAAGTTGGGTAATAATTTTAGATACCGCTAATATTTTATCTTATCAACAACTAAGTATCAGCACACTTTACAGAGCTCTTGTTCAAAATGGACTATGTGCGGTTCAATATAGTAATACCGTAAATATTATTGTAGTTCAACCAGTAACTATCGCAAATGCTGGTAACAACCAAATTATTTGTAACCTCAACACATCCATTCAATTGCAAGGCAATACTCCTATTATTGGACAAGGTATTTGGACTATGACTAATGGACCTTCAGTTGTTTATTTCAATGACGCAACACTTGCTAATACAGTTGTAAACGGGCTTGTTCCAGGAACATATGAATTTAAATGGACGATAGATAATGGAATTTGCACCACGTCAACAAGCAGCGTAACTATTAATGTTGATCCGCTAAAAGCTGATTTTGGATTAAACGCAACAAATAACTGCGGAAATACTACTTATGATTTTATAGATGCTTCAAAATCAATATTTGGAATTGCAAATTGGAAATGGTCCAGTGCTCCGTCAGATACTACTATTTCAAAAAAATACAGTAAAACATACACGCAAGCTGGTCAAAATAAAGTTAGCCTAACAATTCAAAGTAATTCCGGATGTGTTAACACTACAAATGCAAATTTTCAAGTTAAAATATTTTCAGTTCCAAAAGTAAATATCAATGCTATAAATGAAGCATGCAAGAGTCAATTAATGCAACTAACAACTACCGTAAATTCAAAGGATAGTTTATTTTTAATTTTATGGAATCTGGGAAATGGGATTAGTTCAAAAGATAGCATTGTTACTGTACAATATTATAGTGAAGGAAAGTACACGATCAAATTATTAGTATCTACTATTAACAACTGTTTGGATTCAACTTACAAATCATTAACAATTCATCCTTTACCAACAGTATTAATTCCATCAGATAATTATGTTTGCAAAGGTGATACTTTAAACTTAATAGCAACAGGTGCATTGAACTATATATGGATGGACCAACAAAATAATATCGTTTGTAATTCATGTGCATCCATTAATATAATACCAAGTACCAACAGCAATTATAGTGTGATTGGGTATAATCAATATGGTTGTAGTCAGATTGCAAATACAAGTGTAAGTGTGGTACAACCATTTAAAATTCAGGGATCTTTTATTGACACGATTTGTTTAGGGTCTTCATTAAACTTAACTATTACTGGTGCTGAAAATTATACCTGGCTTCCTGAACCTGGGTTAAGTGATTATAATAGTAGTAACCCAGTTGCAACACCAAAATATTCCACATCCTATACTGTAATCGGTAGAGACAATCATTACTGTTTCTCAGATACTGCTAAAATCAATTTGGTGGTTGGAGAACCAACATTATTCTCAATTGGTGCAGATACTGCAGTTCAGGCAGGAGTACAATTTATGCTTGTCCCCAACAGTAATAAACTGGAAAGTATTCATAATTGGAAATGGACTGGAAACGCTGTCTTCACTTGTGATAATTGTCAAACAACTATTGCTAAAGTATCAAATGATGCTGATATCATTTGCACAGCTACCAATTTATATGGCTGTAATACAACAGATACCATTTCGATTAAAACATTTTGTCCGAACTCAGAAATTTTTATACCAAATGCATTTTCTCCAGATGGCGATGGGATTAACGATATTCTATTTGTTCAGGGTACTGGTATTAAACTTATCAAGAGTTTTAAAATTTACAGTCGTTGGGGCGAACTGGTTTTTGAGAAAACCAATTTCTTACCTGGTGATCAATCAAATGGATGGGATGGAAAAGTAAGAGGGAAACCCGCAGCACAAGATATATTTGTATATATATGTGAAGTAATCTGTGAAAAAGGAATACCTGCCACTTTTAAGGGAAATGTTGCAGTATTAAAATAATTGATGATGAAAAAGTATCTATTTTATATAATCATGATCTTTGGCTTTTTTTACCAAAATTGTCAGGCTCAGGATTATACTTTTTCACAATTCTACGAACAACCAATTCTGCGAAACCCCGCTTTAGCAGGTGTTTTTACTGGCGATTTACGTGTATCAACTGCCTATCGTGATCAATGGTCAAGTATTACAATTCCATTTAGAACAACTTCATTAAGTGTAGAATATAAAATACCAATAAATGAAAAAAACGATTACTTAACTATTGCATCTCAAATGAGTCTTGATGCAGCTGGAGATATTAGTCTTAAAAGAACTCAGTTCAAACCAGCTATAAATTTTCATAAATCGCTAAGTGGAAATAGAGATACCTATTTGTCAGGAGCTTTTATGTTTGGAATTGTTTCTAGTCATTTCGATGCATCAAAATTAATATTGGGCGATCAGTATAGAAATAGTGCGTACAATCCTTCTAATCCAAGTTCACAACCAATCGCAAATACTGGTTATACCTATTGGGATTTATCCAGTGGATTATGCTTTAGTACGAATATAAATTCGCGAACTAATTTTTACATTGCAGGGGGAATGTCGCATGTAACTAATCCAGTAATCAAATCTACAACCGGATCAGTACCGGATGCAATCCCTCCAAAATATTCAATTAATACGGGGATACATTCACATTTTGGCTACAAAAATCATATTAAAGCATTTGCGGATTATTTTGCTCAAGGTGGGAATAGACAGTTTTTAGCAGGTTTGCTTTATGGAGTTAGTATTGTTGAATATAATAATGCAGAACCCGATATTTTTTATCTCGGAAGTTTTTTAAGATGGGGTGATGCCATTATTCCTGCTGTAAACATAGGGTTAAGTCACTTTAATATTGGAGTTAGTTATGACATAAATATCTCTAAACTAAATGTTGCTTCTAATTGGAGGGGTGGACTGGAATTAACATTGTCCTATACCGATTTCTTAAAGATCAGAAACACTTCAATAGATAAGGTAAGATGTACCAGATTTTAGTCTTTTTATTTCTTCTGCCCTTTATTTAGTTTAATGAAATAGATTACCACATTACTATTTAAATCACTTGAGACACTAACTTCAGTTCGTTTATTATCAGCATCTGTGATAACCATTAAAGCAGAATTAGGAGGTGTTAACCCAAGGTTTTCTGCAAAAAATATCATTTCATTTTTACTTTGATCGTTATCTAGTTTAACAAAAAAACTAATTGGTTTATTAACTTGTAGTAATTCCTTATATACAAGAATATGTTTATTAAAAATAACAGAGACTGTATCATAATCAAATACCCCATTATCATATAAATCAATTCTTACAAAATCAGAGGTTGAATAAATCTGCAGAGGTTTTTTCGGAATCCGTTTTGTCATTTCGTTGATAACATCCGACTCTTTAAGCCTAGGGGTCATATCCAGCATCTCAATCATCTGTATTTTATTTTCAGATGACGGTTCAATGATCTTTTTCTCATTATCAGACTTTAATAAAGAAGCAATTCTTTCCACTTGAATATCACTTTTCTTAACCCTTGTATTAGTAGTTTCTATATTTTTAATATACGCTGATACTTTCTTTTCAGGTTCATTTGCATTCGTTTTTTTGATAGCTTCTTGATGGATATTTGATGTTTTAAGAGCGATCATCTTTTCGGTCTTTATAGCATCTGGCTGATTAAAGCTAGTATCTATATCCAATTTCATTTTTTTAGCAATCACATAAAATTCCTGTGAATGATAATTGGAATCAGCCTTAATTTTAGTTATATCCAACTCTCTGCCAGATGGAATCCATTTAGGTTTTGAGCCTTTGGTAATAATCAGATCTGATCTTCTATTTGATAATTGTTTAGAACTATTATACGTAGTGTCTTCTTTACATTGCATAATAAAATGTTCTTTCCCAAAGAAGTCGATATTAATTCTTGAAGTAGAAATTCCTTTTCTCAGCAAATAAAATCTAACTGATTCTGATCTCTTTCTTGATAGTCGAATATTGGCTTCCATAGAACCTTTACAATCGGTAAATGAAGCAATGAGTATATTTAAATCTGGATTTTGTTCAAGTACAGTTACAATTTCATCTAATTGAGAAAAGTCTTCCTGACGGACTTTAGCACTAGCAAAATTATAGTAGACATTCCTTCTTATAAATGTGATTGCATTAATAGAATCCATAAAATGTTTTTCAACATTTTCATCATCTTTAATCCTTATAATTACAGGCGGAGTTATTGCGGGTTGAGATTGAGTAAATTCTAATTTAGAGGTATCTTTCTTAAGTGTGTCGATTTTATTGGATGCGATCTTTAAAGAATCAACATTTTTAATTTTCACTGTTCTGAAAATTTCTAAACAACAAGTAGAGAACCTATCTGAACTTAAATAACTAGTATCTGTGTTATACATTTTAAAATATTCATCATCCTTCACTGAATTATAGGGAGCTCCAAGATGAGATATTGGATTGGCCCATTGATTATCAGAAACAGAACCAGTAGTTTCATAAATATCTAAGCCCCCCATACCCAATCTTCCATCAGTGCTAAATGTTAGTTTAGATTCTGCAGCATTAAAAAATGGAGTTACTTCATTCCCTTGCGTATTTATATTTGAACCTAAATTAAGTGCATTACCAATAGGTTTAACACCATCCATAGTAACTATCCATAGATCATATTTGCCAAAGCCGCCAGGTTGATTTGAAGAAAACAAAAGGTGTTTCCCATCATTCGTTATAAAAGGTTGCTTTGATTGAAAACCTTTCACATTAATAGGGGCTGGTAGCATTTCAGGGTTTGACCATTTTGAATTTACATCTGGTCTTCTCATATAATAAATCGCAAAAGGTTGCACACCTGATTTTGTATCTTCCTTCCATGCAGTTAGAAAAACGATATTCCCATCACTTGAAAACGAATTCGCAGCCATATTTACATCATCAGCAATTTGATCAAATGCTTTATTAATTGTTCCATTTATAAAATCGCCTTTATAAAGTCGTAATGGATATATTTTTTGCTGTTTTTTATTTATTTCATTTCTTGAACTACTAAACCAAAACTCTCTTTCATTTAATTTTTCTAACGCAAAATTAGAACCATCTTCCGACCCAGTACTTTTTAGTTTTGATATACTAGCTAAGGGCTTTTGAGATGTATTTGATAAAACCATACTACAGGATGCTATTCCCTGAAGTGCCTTATCGACATAGGTGTCTTTGTTTCGGTATTTTTTTAAAAACGTGTTGAATGCTAACTCCGCTTTTAATGGTTCATTATTTGCAAGCAAACAATATCCATACCATAATTCTGCCAAAGGAAATTGACCATCTTTAGAAGCAATGTATTGTTGATATTGTACCGCAGCCTCTTGATAATGCTCGTACAATCTATAGGATTCGGCCAATTTATACGTTACTCTATTAATATTCGATTCTTTAATTTTATGAATAGGACTTTTGGAATATGACTGAACAGGATAAACTAGCGATTCAGAATTTTCTGAAATGGGAGTTTCATAAAGAATTGTTGAGTATAGAATAGCCGCATTATAATAATTCTTGTTCTTAAAGCTTTCATCAGCCCTCTTTTCAATTTTCTGAGCAGTTTGCGCCCAAATATATCCTGTACCTGCCATTGACAATATCAATGCAGTATTTGTTATCATGATATATTTAAAAATCAGAGTCTTGGACATACAAATTTTGTGACTGGTGTTTTTTTCGGATTTACAAAACTTATCGACAGTTCATATCCTCCATTATTTGTTGATGCAGTTTTTATTTTAGAAGTATTAAAATCATAACTAAAACCAACTGTTAATCCATTCATATGTATTCCTACATTAGGCGAAATAGCATCATTGATTCGATAGTTCCCTCCAAAAATAAAATCTCTATACGGATCAATTTTTACATCAAAAGAAAGTCCCGTTATCAATTCATTACTCCCCCCCTGATTTAAGTAAATAACATTGGGCATAAAATCAATAAGATCATATACTTTAATTCTAAATCCCCCATGCATTGAATACCGAATTGGAATTTTATTATTATTGGCACTGGAAATAAAATGGTTTTGTGGCTCTGTTGGATGATATACACTAAACCCTAAAAATGGATTAAGTATATGATTAGGGTCTCCATCAAAATACAACAATCCCAAACTACCATCTAAAGATGTGGCAGAAGGATATGCAAATGTTTCATTGGATGGAATTGTTGGATCAAACCCAATTAATGGATTGAACTGGTTTCCAAATTGAAAATTTCCGGGGTCTATCCTTCTATTTAAAAACCCAATCTGAAATCCACTTGATAAAATTTGATATTGAGTTAAATGCACTTGATATGAAAGTGACAGATATCCACTTGCATAATGATATCCACCATCGTCTGTTTTTTGATTAAATAAAGTAAACCCCAATCCAAAGTTTTTTGGCAGAGACATATCTGCTGAAATTCCTTGAGATATCAGTGGAGATGATAAACTAGGCCACTGTTTTCGATAATTTCCTGATACTCGATAACTACCATTCATCGCTCCAGTTAAAGCTGGATTTAACCATTGAGGATATGCAAAAAATTGAGTAAAATGCGCATCAACCTGAGCATCGGTGCGTCCTTGCATCATGAATAGTTGAACTAATATTAATAAAAAGAATTTACGCATTAACTATTGTTGATCTCTTTTATTTATCTGATTAAAGTAAATGTTCCTGTTTTAATAATATCTGTTCCATCAATCATCTTAGCTTCCAAAGTGTAAGTATAGACACTCGCAGGCGATTTATTTCCTTTATAATTCCCATCCCAACCGATCATCATATCAATAGTACTAAATAGCAATTCACCCCATTGATTGTATATTTTCAAACGAATACTTTTTATAGCAGTTCCATAAACACGAAAGAAATCATTACTTCCATCTGCATTTGGCGTAAATGCATTTGGGATATAAATTCCGTTACCAAATGGATTGATGGTTGTTGCGACAATCTGACTGGTATCACTAGTTTGACAATTTACAGAACCGAGTGCTTTTAGAATAACTTTTTGGGATTGTCCCGCGGGAATTCCATTTACCATCTCTTTTAGTGCTAATATACCTTGAGTCGGAAATTGAAAAGAAGCTCCATTATCTAAACTAATTAAATAAGCTGTAGCGTTAGGAATTGCATCCCAGCTAACTATAAAAGAATTGGCCCCTATTGAATCTATTTTAAGTATAGGTTTTGAAATTTTAGGACGTACTACAATTTCAACAGTTGTACTCTTTAAAGTACAAGCAGCAGTTACACTGTTACCATTAATGACATAATTAGCATTTTTTGTAACACTACTAAGTCCATAATAAATTCCTGAATTGATTTTAATAGCACTACCTGGCAGGTACCATGAGTAAACGACACCGGGTTGCGGAGATACCACATTTAACGTATCCGATTCTCCATAACAAACAGAATCTTTTTGGGCCATCACCGTAAAATCCAAAACAGGAGTAGCAATTTGAACGGCACTACTATCTTTTGAAGAACATAGGCCTTTTGTTACTGAAACTGTATAAACCGCATTTTTAGTTACTGCAATGTTCTGAACAGTATCCCCTGTGCTCCATAAATAAGAATCAAAACCAATCCCAGCATCTAATTTTGCCGTATCCCCACAAACATTTACGGTTTGTAATAATGCTGTTTGCATAGATTGTACATTAATTAAAATACTATCTGTACAAACAAATCCGCCACTTGTACGCGTAATTTTATATGGAGTAGTTATGTTTGGTTTTACTACAATAGAAGCAGTTGTATCACCAGTTGACCATGTATAAGTTAATTGTGACAGAGGAATATTAGTTGAATCTGGATAATATGCCCAAATCCCATCAGTCCTAGCCCATATCATCCTTTTTGCAATCGGATCATAGTAAGTAAGTCCATTTAAATTAGTACCAACAGCTGCAGGGGGTTGATCCCCTTGTCCTAAAAACTCTACAAATCCACTATCAATACCAGTACGAAAACGAAAAGTTTTATTTGTATTAGGCAATAATTGATTCTGTGCATAATTTCCTGTAGGCTGAAAACCTCCGAATAAAAAAAATCGAGATTTATCATAATCATAACCTACGGCTCCCTGATATTTTATAGAAGCGTTATTTACTGGTAAAATATTTTTGAATATATATGTAGACAAATCGAGCTCCCATAAATCTTTTAACCAACAAAACATTCCAGCCTGACTTGCCCATGGGCTTCCCAATGTGCAAGTACCATCTAATTCATTGCCACTATAGCTACCCTGGCCTGCAAATAAATAAAGCTTAGTACCAGTTGAGTTAGAAGCAACTAGATTACCTCCTTTAGGAGGAATTGAATCAATGGCTGGGTTTATTTTTTTTGAAACCCATCCACCATTACTATCCTCATAAATCCAGCTCTTCATTTGGTTAGAGCCAAACCCTCCATAGAACCCAGGTTGTTGAGTTGTTGGATTCCAATAAGAAGAAGAGCCATAAGATTCACGATCAATAATCCCATTAGTAATTAATTGCCAACTTCCACCGGCAGCGGAAACTGCATAAACACTATCTCGCCCACCTCTCCAATATAATAAACGGTTATTGGTATAATCAAAAGTAAACTCAGTAAAATCTCCCGGCCAATTTGTGGCGTTAATAGCAGAAACAGCATTATTTTTTAAATCGTACCTTATGATCCGTTGATGAATGATACTATATAAATACTGATTTGCTCTATCGTAACCAAATGGTTTGATATTAAATAAAGTTGAATCGATAGCATTTTTCGTAATCAGTAATTTCCAAACACCTGGCAAAACAGAATCAGGAAGCGGCGCTGGAGTTAAATTAAGTGTTACAGATTCACCTGGGCATATTAATGTATCTTTTTGGTATAGCAGTTTATTACAAGACGAGTTCTGCCCATTCACTTGTTGAAAAGCGATAAGTGTAAGAGTGAAAATTGAATAAAAATAATATCGTACGATTTTATTCACAAATTCTTTTTAATCGAATTACTAAATGCTAGAAACATCCCTTTTATATTGGAATATAAACTGCAATTAACCAACCGTATTGACACTTATTCAAGCGCCAAAATAACAGTAAGAAGTAGTAACATTGGGGTAGCAGAAAAAGAATGGGATAACTAAACCCATTAACTTATTCCACAAAGTTACGAATTTTACTAAAATATACCCTAGCTGGATTGATTCTAGACAATTCTTAATAAGAACGTTTTACAACAACCTTTATTGTACCAATCAGGCAAATTACACTATGCATTTGCTAACGCTCGGTCTAAATGCACATAGCCTCCATCCACATGAATAATTTGTCCAGTGGTATGGCTTGAAACAGGCGACAGCAGGAAAGCGACCATATTGGCAATTTCTTCGGCAGTTGTCATTCTTTGTTGAAGTGGAATATGTGAAGTGATTTCTTTAAGTTTATTTTCAGGATCTGTAAGTGTTTGGATCCATTTCTCATATTGTGGAGTCATACATTCTGCAACTACCACTGCATTTACTCGAATATTATATTTGAGAAGTTCAACTGCCCATTCTCTTGTTAATGCATTTCTTCCCCCATTTGCTGCTGCATAAGCGGAGGTATTGCCTTGGCCGGTTTCTGCAGTTTTAGAAGTAATATTAACAATCGACCCGTTGCTTTTTATTAACGAAGGCAGCGCATGATGCGCAATTAAATAATAATGGACAAGATTTCGATGTATACTCTTCATAAAACCATCATAATCCCCATTTTCTAATCCCACACCATCATTTACTCCTGCATTATTAACCAAACCATCTATTCTATTAAATTTATTCAAGATAGCATTAATGGTTTCTTGTGAAGCTTCGGGTTTCGATAATTCTGCAGTGTAGTACCAAGCAGTTCCTCCTGCTTCTTCCACTTCCTGCAACATTTTTAGGTTATCCTCTTCATTTCTTCCAACAATTATAGGGATTGCAGATTCTCGTGCAAGAAGTTTTACAATACCTGCACCAATACCCTTGGCGCCCCCCGTAACTATTATTACTTTATTGGCAATTTGTAAATCCATGAAACCTATTTTTAAATTTGATAAAACCGTTTTGCATTTCCTCCAAATAGATTTTCTATTTCTAAAGACGAGCTATCACTAAAACACTGTTTATAAATAGCATATTGCTCTTTATATCCGGAAGCCACCAAACAAACTGGCCAATCCGATCCGTAAATCAATCGATCCATTCCAAAAGCTTTTTTAATTACTGTAAGATAGGGCTCGAAATCTGCGGCTTCCCAATTCTTCCAATTTGCTTCGGTAACCAATCCGCTTATCTTACAAAACACATTTTTTTGTTGTCCCAGTTTTTCTATTCCCTCCTGCCATTTACTAATCTGTTTGTCTTTTATATTTGGCTTAGCCATATGATCAATAATAAATCGCATTTCTGGAAATTGTTTAACTAACAATAAAGCTGCGGGCAAATGATGCGGATAAATAAGAATGTCATAACTATAATTCATTTTTTGTAAAGCGGCTATTCCTCTTAAAAATTCAGATGATAGCATGAATTCTGGTTCTTCAGATTGAAGTATATGTCTGAAACCTTTAAGAATAGGCTTTTGTTTCCAATAGATAAGTTGGTCTTCAATATCAACTGCTTTTAAATCAATCCAACCGATTACTGCTTTGATCCAAGTATTTTGTTCGGCTAATTCAATAAGAAATTTTGTTTCTTCTAACGATTGATCTGCTTGCACGGCAATACAACCATCTATGCCATTTTCTACTAATAAGGGACCCAGTTGTTCTGGTAAAAAATCTTTTTGAATCACCTCCATAGATTCATTTATCCACGCGTGAGTTTCGGCATGATACTTCCAAAAATGTTGGTGTGCGTCAATTTTCATGAATTTGTTTTTGACTGATATGCCGCTGCAATTTGTTTAGACTTTCCCAAACCATCAATGCCCAATTCTACAACATCACCTGGTTTTAAATAAAGTGGAGGGTTCATTCCTAACCCAACGCCCGCGGGGGTTCCTGTTGATATAATATCTCCCGGCAATAAAGTCATAAACTGACTGATATATGAGATAAGATAAGGAACATTAAATATTAAATCGTCTGTATTACTATCCTGAACAATTTTTCCGTTTAAGCTTAACCACAATCTAAGATGATGTGGATCAGGAATTTCATCCTTTGTTACTAACCAAGGCCCCAGAGGAGCGAAGCTGTCACAACCTTTCCCTTTATCCCAAGTACCTCCTCTTTCTAATTGAAATGCCCTTTCACTTACGTCATTATGTAAACAATAACCAGCTATATAATTCATAGCATCTTGTTCTTCTACATAGCTTGCTCTTTTAGAAATTACTACCGCCAATTCTACTTCCCAATCTGTTTTTACAGAATTTTTCGGAATGATGATAGCATCATTTGGGCCTACAATTGAAGTAGTGGATTTTAAGAATAATATTGGCTCGGAAGGAATTGCAGCATTTGTTTCCCTTGCATGTTTGGCATAATTCAAGCCAACACAAACAATCTTAGAAGGCCTTGCCACAGGGCATCCTAACCTTGTATCATCAGAAATCTCTTTAATTAAGTCTTTGGTATTTGTCAATTCATTAGCTAATTTTTGTAGCCCATCATTAGCAAAAAATGTTTCATCAAAATCATTCACAAAAGAACTTACATCATAATTTTTACCATTTAAATGCACCCCTGGCTTCTCGTTACCGAAAGTTCCGAATCGAATTAATTTCATATTTTCTTATCTCTAGTTAAGTTGAATAATTGTATCAATATCGTTTAGTTTAATCCCATCTAAATAAATAAAC
>Ga0208106_1000372_pt1 | contig 15525 bp, 17 predicted proteins | sample CryBogCBE25Jul08_FD_184577 | JGI IMG/M metagenome (GOLD analysis project Ga0208106, IMG submission 184577) | Freshwater microbial communities from Crystal Bog, Wisconsin, USA - CBE25Jul08 (SPAdes) | ecosystem: Environmental > Aquatic > Freshwater > Lake | place: Crystal Bog, Wisconsin, USA...
GTACTGCCAGTGAAGATATAGTTGAGTTATCAAGAAGTTTAAATTCTGATAGAATCATTAAAATTGGAGTCTTTAAAGCAATTACAAAAGAGTTAAAGCAACTCGAAAGAAAAAATCTATTTAAATTATATATATTCAATAACACGGATGAGAATGAATCAAATATCCCACCGGCGACACAATTATTGGTGTTTAGAATGTTCCAAGAGATTATTAAGAATATTATTAAACATGCAAATGCAACCAGTGTAGAATTTATCATATCAAAACAGGATGGATTATTAGAACTAACATTTATTGATGACGGGGTTGGATTTGAGTATTCGCCAGAAAAACCACCTGAAAGTAATGGAATTGGGTTAGCAAGTTTAAACTCAAGGGCAAAACACTTCAAAGGAAGCGTAAACATAAAAAGCATTTTGAATAAAGGCACTACTATCAGTATCTTTATCCCGGTTTCAACTGTTTGCTGATCCCTATAGCACATGTATCAATCTAAGAAGATAACTATAGCAATTGCTGATGATCACGCAATGCTAAGAAAAGGTATTATAAATTTATTGTCATTGTACGGGAAAATTGTTTCCCTTTTTGATGTGGATAGCGGAATTGAAGTGTTAGAATATCTAAAAAAGCATATTATACCAGATATATTGATCTTGGATGTAACTATGTCAGGTAAAGATGGGTTTGAAACAGCAAAATGGGTCTCCCAGCATTTCCCCCAGATTAAGATATTAGCACTATCAATGCATTATGATGAATCCACAATTCTAAAAATGATCCAAGCTGGAGCTAAGGGGTATATCTCAAAAAAAAATGACCCAGAAATGCTACATGAAGCAATTGTAACACTTTTTGATAATGGTGTATATCTTCAAGAATCTTTATCTGCAAAAATATTTCAAGGTATCCAAAATAACATTCTTTTTACGTCCTCTTACTTGGCTATTTTAAACGATAAAGAAAAAACGTTTCTTTCACTTCTTTGCCAGGAATTACCATATAAAGAAATCGCTCAAAGAATGTTCCTCAGTAGAAGAACAATTGACGATTATACTAGAAAATTAGCGAAAAAGCTAAATGTCAAAGGCAAATCTGGCTTAATTGTTTATGCAGTAAATAATAAATTAGATCGATTCACTCCTTCTAACTAATTAAAAATATATTCAAAAAAAAAATTAAGGGTTTTTACCCCTTGTTTTTCCTTTACTACGGAGATAGATTTGCCCTTACAAAATTTACAATATAAAATGATACAGAAAATATTAGACTCTGATTGGTCTGAATATGACAACAAAAAGAAAAAATCTATTGATAGACACTTTTTTGCTTGTACAGAATCTTGGGAAATTCAATTTCTAATGAGAAAAATAAATGAATTCTTGCCTGAATATTCTGAAATCAATATTAGCAGAGCCGTAACAACTTGTTGCCTAAGTCTAAAAACTCCTCATCCAAGAAAAGAGTTTATACAATGTGTTGTTCAGAAATTAAAAGGATATAATTAATTTTTTATAATGGCTTTTTAGGTAAGAAATCCTGAGGACTACAGTTCAAGATTTTTGCAAGGTCGTTTAAATGTTTCAAATTATAATGCGTAGGATACCTGCCGCTTTCAACTTTTCCGATAAATCCTACAGACATTCCTAATTCAGAAGCAATATCAACCTGAGAAAGATTCAGCTCTATTCTTCTTTCTTTAACCATATTTATAACAAAAATGTCAATATCAGTTTTCAATACTTGCCTATAAGTGATTGTAAAGCTGGAGAAACTCTAAACAACTAACAATCACCCATAGGCAAGTATTTAATTAAAAAATAACAACCAAAATGAAACCACGCAAAAACGTTCAAAGAGAAGTAAAAGGTGCAAAAGAGGTATATTTCTATTTAATGAAGAATTGGGTAGAAGAAGTTCAAAATGGAAAAATAGAATTTACTTTAAAACATCACGCTTATATCACAATCTATTGCAAGGCGTTTAATGTAAAATATCGATTAAAAAAATTGTTTTAGAGTTCACGTATACGTTTAACCATTCGCAACAAAATTTCTACCATTATTTCCTTAGTAGCACTATCGTGTTTGTAAAATTTACCAAAAATACTTTCGGTACTAAGATCTTCTGTTTTTCCTGCTTTCTTAGTCCGAAATACTTTTGATATGTCTTTTGCTACTCTTTTATAAACAGGCCTTTCAATAAAACAAAACTCCATAATTAATCTAGACAGTAACCCTACTTGACCAACACTTAAATTTAGAGCGTACTTTGATTGTATAAATTCGCCTCTTTCATTTGAAGGCATAATCATTAAAGGAGTAATTCCTTTTTCATGAAATAAAATTTCTTCTTTGAGCCATTCATAAATCCAACAATTTATGGCAGGACAATCTACTCTAAAAAATAAATTTGGCCTTAAATTTACCTGGTTAATTTGATTAAGCAATGTTCTCATTTTTATAATTTTTTCTTCTTTACTTTCTACTTGAGAAATTTGTATTACAATTTTACTTGAATAGTATTTATAAAAAAATGGGTCATTGAAATTCAAAGAAAAAAGCTCAAAATCAAGCCTATCAGGCATTTCTAAGAGAAGTAATAATAGCTGTTTCAAATAACATGTATGCCGATAAGTATATTTATACTTGTCTGCAATCAGTTCAATTTCAAGCACATTTGCAACTAAATTGTACAAATTTTCATCATCCTCATTGCAATCAAACCTTTTTATGATAGATATAGTATTGAATATTTGACATTTCATAAACCCATAGTAACTATCTGATACTAAACTATCATTGTCAAAATATTTATTGAAATGTTGTTGAATAAAGTCAAGTAGAAAATCAATACATCTATTAACTTCTTGAAACAATGATATAAAATTTGAAAGTAGGTAATCACCAATATGTTCAATTATTTGTTCTTGATAAGAATTCAACCTATTTGATAAAAAAATAAGTGCTTTTTGATGTTGTTGAATATGAAACCGACTTTTAAAATCATCATTGAAGCTAACGACTTCGTTAATTAAATCGAATCGTATACGTTCTTTTTCTAGTCGAAGAAAACTTATTTTAAACTTAAAATCATCTTCATCTTTAAACTCACTAAGTAAATGTGATGGATTAAAATTTACTTCAATGAAATTATCTAGGTTTGCTAACTCGTATTTCAAAACACACCTTTTTATCAATTAAAAAAATGAAAAATTGAGGTTACAAAGTAAGAGGGGCAAATAGCAGTTACAAAAATGATCAACATCAGGTGGGAACACCAAAAATATAAATTAATCAATCAAATAATAAAATAATTTATACAAAAAAGACTCATTGGTACAAGACTTCCATAAGGAAAGTAAAAAGCTCAATTAATTAGATTCTAGTTAACAACCCTACTTTTTCAAGTATTGTCAAATACGACTCAAGCCATCTATAACTAAACCCATCCATTTTAATTAAATCATTAATTGTCAAAACTAATATTTCACCAAGAGTCTCAAATCCCATTGCTGCAGCACCAATCTTAAATAAATCATCCACCTGTAAATCTTGAATTTTTGTATCTAATATGATTTCATGTTGTTTCATTGCATTAATCGAAAATGTTATTAAAGATTAATAAATAAAATATAAAAAGAAATACTCTTTTACCTATTTAACGAAAAATTATTGATTATTTTCTTTACCCAAATACAATACCAGACTGACTTTCATAAGGGTCATATGACCCTTATGACTGTTTTTTTAGTTTCTTCTTTTTTTTATTTGCTTTATAAATCAAACCCGTATGGCAATAGAAATTCTCACCAAACAAGATCTGGCCATTTTCAAAAACGAACTACTGGCCGAAATCAAACAAATCGTCACTTCTGGCAAACTAGAAAAGCAGAAATGGCTCAAATCTTATGAAGTCTGCGAAGCTCTAGGTATCTGTTACGGTACCCTTCAAAACCTTCGAATCAATGGGAGTATTTCTTACACCAAACTCGGCGGACTACTTTTTTACGATTACGAAGAGATCCAGCAAAACATGGCCAAACTAAAAAAGCAGGTCAAAAAACAGTTGGACTAAAATCTTTTTACACCATCCCTTCCAAGTAGGCAATAAAACCACGGGTATGAACTATGTACGCCATCTAAATAAATTCTTCATGCTGGTTTATCAAGATCAGCGGCTTACTACCTCTCATCTTGGCCTCTACTTTGCCATTTTCCATTATTGGAACCTAAACCATTTCCAAAATCCGTTCTCATTCCCCAGGAAAAATATCATGCAATTGGCCAAAATAGGCTCAAAAAATACGTATCATAAGTGTCTGAAGGATTTACATCAAAGCGGATACATCAAGCAAATAAATGGCAGCGGCATGTACCAGAAACCGCAAATTTCAATTATCCGATTAGACAATTATTCCGACGAAAAAAACACCCAACAACTCTCCATTTTTTTTGAAGAATACTGTCCCAATATTGGGACAGACCAACTGCCCAATTCTGAAAAGGACTGTCCCAAAAATGGGACACACACTGTCCCAATTTTGACCAAGTACTGTCCCAATATTGATACCGTACCGGTACCGATTTTGGGACACTATATAAAACAAACATATAAAACATATAAACGAGAGGAAAAACGCGCGCAAAATTTTATTGAAAAAAATTTAATTATTGAAGAAAAAAAAAAGCCTATTCCGGAGGAAGAAAACATGCCCCGCAATGTCCCAAAAATGGGACAGACAACGAACAACTCTCCCCCCATCCAAAACATCAACAATAAACCCACGCTTTCCGAGGTAGAAGAATTATTCCAGCAAAACGGATATCCTGCAGACGAAGCCAAAAAATTCTTCTACCACTACGAAAGCAATGGTTGGCTAATTGCCGGAAAAACGCCGATGAAAGATTGGATCTCCTCCGCACACAAATGGATTTTAAACAAGACCGAATTCAAAACCAATAAAAAATCTCCTCATGACCTCAATACCAACTCAGATAAAAACTATGCAGAGCCATTATGATTACTGCGCCATTTGGGAATTTCTACAGATCAAGGGCACCAGCATTTATGGCGATAAATTCAAATTACAGGAAGATGATTCGTTAGTGATCCTAAAGCTGCTATCCTATTTTTTGAGCGATGAACCAATAGCCGCACAGTTAGGGATCGATTTAAGCAAAGGCATCATGCTCACTGGCCCCGTAGGATGTGGCAAAACGAGCCTCTTAAACCTCATGAGATACTTTTTGCCACCCGAGTACAGATATTCGATAAAACCATGCCGAGAAATCGCGCACGCCTATACTGAGGCCGGGTATGAAGTCATCCAACGATACACCCGGCTATCTTACAATCCCTACACCCAGGATCCACTAACTTATTGCTTCGATGATCTAGGACTTGAAGAAACTCTGGTCCAGTATTACGGAAACAATTGCAATGCCATGTCTGAGATCCTTTTATCCCGATATGATCAGTATATCCATAACGACATGAAAACACATATCACAACAAACCTTTCGGCCCAGGAAATACAAGAAAGTTATGGCGCAAGAGTAAGAAGTCGATGTCGTGAAATGTTTAACCTAATTGCATTTTCCAATTGTTCAAATGATAAAAGATAAATTGTAAATTACTTTCCTAAATTTTTTCAAATGTTTTTTTGTTATATAGACGAAAGCGGTGATTGCGGAATGTATGATTCAAAAAATCCTAAGCAAACGGGTTCTCCATATTTTATAGTTACAGGCTTAATTATTCATTCTTCAAAATGGAAAGTATCATTAGGCACACTTAAAGCATTCAGAAAGCAACTGGCCAGAGAAAGTTATTTACCTTATGATGTCGAATTTCATTGCGCTGAAATGATTGATCCTCATAAGATAAAAGAATATAGTTCGATTAGTGTTCCAGATAGATGGAAACTAATCGAAAGATATGCAGAGACAATTGGAGAACAAAAATCTTTTTCAATTATTAGTGTTGTTATTAATAAAGAATCTAGTAAAGTAAATCCTTCTAATTACCTTACATCAGCTATTTCAAAAATATATCAGGCATTTGATGAATTTTTAAAAAACAAAGAAGAAAACGGTTTAGTTTTTTTTGATAGAGCAAATGAAAAACATATTAATACTCATGTTCGCAAATTACTTGGCACAGGCGCTAGCGGGGATACAATTCCAGATATTAGAATCGGTTGGGTAATTGAAGACCCCATTTTTAGAGTGTCCACAGATTCAATGTTTATACAGAGTTCAGATGTTATTGCATATACCTTAAAAGAGAAAGATTTTCCTCAAACCTCAAGAAAAAAATTTCAAGCAGATAGAATATTCAGTAGAAAACTTAATTCAATTTGTTATAAGTCACAATTATCTGATGATGATGGTATCATACGGGCATAAAAAAACCCCGGTTCCAAACCGAGGATTTGGTCCAGGCCAGCCGAAGCCGTACAGCTTCTTAGGTCTAGAATGATACAAAGTAACAAACAATAATTTGTAAAACCAATACAAAAAGATTGTTTAACAAAAAAATCTTTGTATTAAGTATTGTTTAAATTTATAAATAATACAAAAACAAGCATTTAAATTAATTGAACTGTTAGTTTCTCTTTTACAACTAAATTAATTAGCCCCGCCTACGGTAGCCTTCTCCATTACGCAAACCTGTACCAGGATTTGCTCCATTCCGTCGGCAACCTTCGGCTCCCGCACAGCAGCAGCAACTCTTTCTCTGCATTGCGTTTCACTCCATTTCGTTCAATCGTTGCACCTGCTCTAGCCCACGCTGCACATCCCAAAAGAAATCAATCGACTCACTTACATAAAAACAATAGGTGTGGCTTCGCCACGCTCTGTAGTTGGTTACCCATTTCATTCCGTAACCAAGCCGGAAAAAAGGTCTCACTCCGTCGTCGTCCGCAAGCAATACGCCAAACCATGGCAGCAGCTACCGTTTAACAAACAAAAAAATGGATGGTAGCAGCTGCCATGCCCCTTGGGTGCTACGTTGCACTGCGCAGTTTGTAATAGCGCTTGCAGTTCCTCCTCCTGCGTTCGGGCAGCTCCTGTGTCCTTTTGCCAGCTTAATTCATGCTTCATCGCAGCAGGCAAAAGTCCACCCGCTGCCAACTTAAGTTGTGCTCGCCGGCCGCCCCACTTAGGCTGCGTTCATCAAAGCGACTGCTATTGCTCATTCATACTTCATTTCGCAAAGCATCGCTAAGATTTACTTGTGTAGTCCGGCGCCTCCGTAAAAGGCTTGCGCAAATTTACTACGGCGCCTACCTACATAGCTAGCATCGCACTAACGTGCTTTACTGCTACCACCTTTGTGGGGGCTCGCGGCGCCGCCTCCGGGCATTCGGTCCTCATGCCTTCCGGCGTCTTCAACGGCGAGCTAAGCTGTATTCATTGTATAGTAAAAAAAATATCATCAGTATTTTTAAAAAATAACTGATGATATTTAAAAAACAGCCTAAGCTATCTATTTTTGTTGCTTATTTAACAATAAGCCCAGCAACATCTAAAAGGCCCACCAGTTACACTACATGCACCAGGAGGTGGAGTGATCACATTAGAATATGGATCTGTATATCCACAACTATGATCTACACACGTTTGGTTTCCTCCAAAAATTTTTTTCATTTGATCTCTTGATAAATTTTTCATTTAATAAATTTAAAAATGATGTGCAATAGTTGCAAACGGCACAGACTAATATTTATTCAATGGCAACTATAATAACCGTGCACAGCTATCATCATTGAATTTTTTAAGCATATAGAAATATGCAATTTGATTAACAGTTTTTTTTATTGAAATAATTAATATTTGGAAATTAGGTGATGATGATAAATTATATATACCGATCTCAAAAGAAATAATAGAATTATATTAAGCAAAGGTTTTACTATTATAACAAGTAACAAAATACAAATTACAAATTCGATTTACTCTTTTACTTCTCTTTGAATACAAAATCATTTGATATCAGGGTAGCAACTTTTTCAGACCAAGCCCAATATCCATCGGTTAAAAGGTCTAATCCATTATAATAGTTGCCATTTTCATAAATAGAAATTGGTTTATTATTTCTCAATGAAATATCAGTTTTAATATATTCACTACTCCTATAAAGTGGCAATGTTTTGGCATATTCATATGGGATTTTTTTGTTTTTGTACATCACTTGCAAGGAACCTTCAAAATATAAAGTTTTATAAGTGCTGTCAATCGAACCTGAACTAAAAACAATTCGATCTCTTGGTACAACACCATTTAATAGCAAACTATTTTCTTCGAGGGGAAGGCTATTTACTTTATTATAATACTCTAATGAATCTTTTTCAAGTTGAAATTTGTCCCCACCATCCGCATCTACTTTTTTTTGAATTGCTTTTGAGAGTTCGTGTACCCTATTTTTTTCTTCATCCGAAATCATTCTTACTTCTCTAAGTTCGAAGCCCTCATTTTCTAATTGATTAAAATACAGACTGCGCATAAAATGACGAATAGAACCATTATACGTTTCGTTTCTCAATTGATTCCACTTATTTGCTTCCTTAATGTTAGTTGTCTTTAGTTCCTCTAATAAAGGATAGCCTTTAAAAGAGAAAGTATGATAGTTGAAATCGATTTCGAATTTTGAAAGAACGTACCTTATTCTATACCCCAAACTTCTATTTTCAAAAACAAGCATTTCATTTGTAAAAGCTCGGAGCTTATTGGTTTTGGAATTGAACCTAAATTTTATTACTTCTGGATTCAATAATTTACAATACTTGGCTAACTGTGTGGAGCCGATGAAATAAGATTTAAATTGCTCACCCCATTCAACCCATCCATTTTTATCGAATGGTTCTACTACCACTTCTTTTAAAATATTGGCAGTTGGTTTTAGTTTGATTAAAAAAGGTGCACTATTTTGATTCACCGAAATAGGGATAATCATTTCTTCATAATTAAGCGAAGAGACTACCAGTTCATATTTTCCTTGTTTCAGGTTTCCTAACTGAAACTCGCCCTTTTCATTGCTATTGGTTCCATTTGTGGTATGGCTCAAAAAGATATTAATATTCGTAAGTGGTTTTTGTGAAACACTGTCAATTACTTTTCCTTCAATATGATATTGCGCATTCGATATAAACGATATCAATATCAGTAGTGCAGTTAGTTTACAATTCATAGTCTTAGCTATTTCAGTATTTGACTAATATGGATCAATTTGCCTTTACTATCCATCCCTTCCAGAATTAATCGGAATGAATGCGTTACATCATTGTTATAAAAACTAATTTTTGTTTTTTTATTTAGCTTATCCAGATTAATCCATGGATTCCACAGTAATGTAGTGCGCAAATCTTTCATAGTATAAGTCTGTTCTTTTTCTGCATAGCCGGGCGAATAAAATTCTTTAACAGGTGCATATCCAGCAAGGATCTGAAAATCCATGCCGCTTGTATTATAATTATTTTTCTCAGGAGCAATATCACCACCAATTTTTCTGTACATCACAATTGCGCCGCCACTAGGCACTACATTTATAGAGGCACCTCCTACTGTACCACTCATTCCTCCTACAAATGGTGGATTGAAGACTTTGATATAAGCAATAATACTTAAGTCGATATTTGGCAATTCAGAGGTAGGTATAAAAACATCATCTAAGTAAAATGAAGGAGTTCCGCGTCGAAATTCAGCAACCCCTTCAGTAGCAGTACCTCCAAGGGTTCCACCAATCACTAATCCTGGTACTCTGCCTGTAAGAAAATCAAAAACGGATTGGGTATGGCTGGCATTCTCCAAAGTACTCATATCAAAAGCTGCATTTGCTTGAGCACTAAAAATGCCCTTGGCATATTTTAAATCCAATTGTTTTAATCTTGTTTTTTCTATAGCATGTACTGTTACTTCTTGGAGTGTGGTTTTTTGTTTTAATAGGTCTAGTTTTTTTTGTTCTTCTATGAGGTATTGAAATTTACTAAGCCCAATGGTATCAGTAGTTATGGAATCTGTTCTAAGTTCAATTTGAGGATTGATTTTGAAAAAATCATTTTCTATTTGCACTTTATTTTTTGAAGAATGGTTAATGCCATCTATGGTATAGAAAATTTTTGTTGTATCGTAGAGTATTACATTCTTTGCTGTAAAGCTTCCATCCGCCTGAATGGGAACGGTTAACATGTTTTCGCTGGAATCCTTTGCAGAGAATATTAAATTAATGGATGCGGGTATATTATTTTTCTTAAGTGTTAAATTCGGTACTTTTCCAATTAAGGTTTGATAGGCTGAATCTTTTGTAAATGGCAAACTGGGTAACGGATTATTCAAGATCTTTTTCCAATTAAATCTGCTCCATCCGTTAGTTAACATTACTAAGTCTAAATGATTGGCAACACTATCCGCATTAGAACTAAAATAATAAGCAGGCTGATAAATATTTCCTTTTAAATCTCCTTGAAGCAGCAGTTGCGAAGCGATTGTATTTTCAGGAGCAGCATTCAAATCAGCATCCGTAATGGCTAAAGAGAAGTTGGCATAGCTACTATCTTTTAGCTCAATTTCAATGGTATTCTTGGCTCGCTTACGGGTATTCAAGGTATCTACCTTAACAGTGGTCTGTAAAAGATAGTCATCGTTTTTTACAAAAATGAGTCGCTCGCAAAGGGGTTGTTTATTGGCATCAAAAATGGTTAAATGCAAAATACCGGATGTAATTTTACTAATGGGCAGGGAACTGGAAATAGATTCCTTTTCAGACAGATCAATATTTGCTTTAAATAGTATAGCACCATTCATCTGTCCAACCAAAAGAAGATGCTTCATAGTCTCAGGAACTTTGTTGGTTCTTTGAATATGAAAGATCCTTTTGACGCTGCCAGATTCCAAGATTAAGTTGATCCCTTCTTCTTTTATGTTGGGCAAAGCTTTTTGATGGGTTATGCCGAGAAGATCTTTCCATTCGGCAGTATAGGTTTCATTGGAAAGGGGCATCAATAAAAACTTCCCCATTCCATCATGAATGGATGAAAAAGAAGTAATAGAATCTCCTTCTTTATTTTTAATAACCCCTTTGATATATTCAGGAAGACCTGATTGATTTACGGCTTTGAATGCAATGACATTTTGCTTGTTAATAATCAAGTTACCTGATTCAGGTAAAAACTGAATTGTTGCTTGAGGTAATGAAGTAACGGTATTTTCAGACTTTGTAGCCGAAGAAATAATCGAAAACTTTTGTTTAAAAAAATAGGCCGAATCGAAATTGCGCATCCATTTGGTGTAAGCAACTGCTTGAATAAATTTGCCATTATATTTTTCTGGTATGGTGAAATTTCCAGAAGAATAGTAATAGTTGATAGGGGTAATGGTGGAGCTGATTAATTTACCCTGCTCATCATACCAATCAATATAAAAGTTTTTGGAAATTAAGGATGGTTCAAATCCATTTAGTAGATAACTTTTATACCATATAGTTTGCCCTTCAGCATATCTATTATTATCAAACTGAACATATGCTTTTTCGAAGCTAGATTGTTGGTAAAGGTTGGAAAGGGCAGAATCAATATTTTGAGCATTTATTGTTAGAGTTAAAAAACATATAACTATTGCCCCTAAAATTTTAAAAAATCTCATTAATATATTATTTCTATTAGATATTAGATAACCACTTAGAATTTTGATTGCCAACCTCCTTTATAAATCAAATTTTATAAAAAAAATAATTCAAAAAACATTCACTTCATAACTTAGCTCATTATAATATAACTTGTTGATAGAATAATCAAACATCAATGTAATGCTCAAGATATAATATTGTATAAAAAAAAATAGGGGTAAAAGCCCCTATTTTGAATTAAAAATTTTTGATTCAATTGTAAGAATTCAAGTTTTTACTTTCCAGATTCAAAAATTGTGGAGTTTTTGACGTCGACTTTGCACAATCGTTCGTTCATTCCCAATAAAAACGTCAAATTGTTGATGACCTTTGTAATTTGAAGCAGAATAAAGTAACCTTAGCAGAACAAATTGTTAGCACTAGGCATCTTCAACAATAAGTGATTAACGACTTTTTTGTAAATAAATCCAACTTTAGCTAATTAAGTTTTTTGAAGTGTCTATCCATTTGCATGTTTAAAAAATTGTATTCCGCAAAAATAGTGGCCTAACTCAACTGTTATTGAAAGCCGGGCAAATGCAAAGCCCGGCAGCCAAAAGACTACGGCATAAAGACAACTGCAAAATCACAAACCCTTCACACAACCCCGCATTTATTCCGTTTCCTTTTGGCTTTGTTCTGCGGCCACTGTTCATGGCTTCTAAATTTTTAATCATGCAAAAAATGTCTCGCATTCTCAAAAAAAAAGCCATCAGCTTACGTCATTGGTCTTTGTACACACCAATCGTTCGTCGCAACATTTACACCAGTTATCATTGGCAACAACGCAATGCTTGTTTCGCTGTCAAATTACTTACAAGCCCTTCACCAAAAGGCAGCTTTCAGCATATCCAATTGGGCTCTGGCAAGTCCACCATTCAGCAACTCCCTTTTTAGGGGGTTACTTTTTTTATTTAATATTCAAAGTATCTTAGGACGAATATTGAACTACTTTAATTATAGCATGACAGAATTACAACAAGTAAAAACCCAGGGATGGAAGAATATCCTAAAACTCATTGTCCCTTATTTCATTGGAGTTGGAAGTATACAGTTAATAGCTTTTGCTATCCTTGGTTTTGATTATTCCAAACTCAAGGATCTTCATGAAACCCCATTTCAATTATTGATGCTTACTGGCTTTAATGCCGCAGGAACTTATTTAATTATTTGGATCTTCAGAAAATATGTTGACAAGAAATCATTTGTTAGCCTGGGATTCTATAAAATGCATATTAGTAAAGATGTTTCACTTGGTTTGATTATTGGTTTTTCACTCATGCTCTTTGCCATTATAAGTTTATTATTAACCAATCAAATTAAATTTGTAAAATCGGAATTAAACATATTGGATCTCATCTATACTATCGGCTTATTCACATTTGTGGCATTTTCTGAGGAATTATTATTGAGAGGTTATATACTCAATAATTTAATGGCTTCTTTCAATGACAAAACTGCCCTAATTATTTCAGCTGTGCTTTTCAGTTTGATGCATGCTCCAAATCCAAGTTTTAATATCATTGCGATGATGAATCTTTTTCTAACAGGATTGCTATTCGGCCTCCCTTATCTATATACCAAATCACTTTGGTTCCCGATTGCATTGCATTTTAGTTGGAATTTATTTCAAAGCCTCTTTGGATTTAATGTGAGTGGCAAAGACACCTATTCAATCATTGCTATTAAACATTTGATTGAAAATATTTGGAACGGTGGAGATTTCGGTTTTGAAGCATCAATCCTCTGCATACTATTTCAGCTAATTGCTATCCCGATTGTATATTGGTTTTTCTATAAAAGAGTTGAATCAACTACTATAACCGCATAAAAGAAGGGACCACTCAGGTCCCCTTTTCTTGCTTGCTCAATTGCTTTCGTAGTTTCAGGATCAATAGCTTCATTAACAAACTCACACTAAAACTTACCATCGCTCCTATTGCAGCCAGAACTATTGTTTTTAGTACATCTCCATTCTGAATATTTGCCGCTACAGATATGAAAGTACCACCAATGGTTCCGGCTTTGGTACCGGTATTTTCCATCTTAACCTCCTTCCTTTTTTGGTGTTTCTAGACTGTCCTTCGCCGTCGTGAACTGACTAACCGCGCCAATTACACTACCAGCTACTACAATATATCCGGCCACAGTCACCACTGCAGCCGGCAGTGTAATCGGCGCTGTGATGATCGCTGTTCCGATTGCCGCCAAAGCCAATCCAATATTGCGAAGCCGTTTAAAAAAACTAGGTGTGGGTGCTGTTGCCCTCTGCACTATGTTCATCTTGTTTAGATTTTATGTTGAGAAATACTTTTTCATTTCGCTCCAGGATCGGATAGATCCAGTCTTTCAGTTTATTAAAAACAATTCTGGAATCACTTCCTTTCCCCTGCCCTGTTAAAGTGGTTACTGGCGCAATGCAGCCCTTCAATTCTTTCAATGCATCATTCGCAGGATGTATCAATATCAGATCCCGATTTGGCACATCACAAACCAACAAATGCCATTTCTTTGAATCACTCCATCGCTTAACTAGTTCATAACGTCCCTCCAGAATGCAGGAAATTCCATGTTGGTTATCCAACCAGGGCAGCTCAATCGTATTGCAGAGTCCTAACCCTTCACTTAGCAGATTTCCATTAGTTCCATCGGGATAATATGTTCTAATTAATTCCAGTTCCACTTGTATTTTTTTTCACTCTTCACTAAAAAGATGCCTCCCATTACAGGAGGCAACTTTTACTAAACACCACCATCCACATTCACAATAGCCAGGCTATTAAATGCACCGTTTTTAAGCGAGTACTTAACACCGTTCACATCTTGGAAAAACTCCACTCCCAAAACAATGAACAATGGATGAGTACTATTTACAGGCACATTACAACTCAAGCTTAATGCAGCAGTTGCCACATTGTCGAGAGTCAATTCTGCACTGCTTGCAGTATCCACCGTATACTTTTCATTTTCAAAATCAACATCTGCTCCTGCAGCATTGATTTTGTAATGGGTTGCACCAGCTGGTGCATTGATCATATTTGCTGGGATATAAGGCGGGATGTCCACCTTCAAAACTCCAGTCACGCGATCAATGGACGAATTAAATGGAGCATACATACTGGCACTCAATTTTCCAGCGATGTTGAACTCGAAGCCCAACAAGATCATCGCTTCTCCATCAATCACATTCCGCTGACCTCTAGTGTTCACCTGATCTTCTTTGATCACTTTCACCATCTCAGTAACCAGGCGACTAGTTACCCTGCTATCACTTGCATTGATCAACAATGCACGAAATGCAGTTCTCAACACTTTACCGGCAGCACCGGCCTTGCCAAATTCAGCGCCATTTTCTCTGGTCCTCTGAAAATTTGGATCTGTCGCGATTCTAGTCGCATCCAAATTTCCTTTCTCCCTAGCCAAATAGCCATCCTGGCGACTCTTGTAAAAGGTGATCCCACCCATGGTACCCTCTACTTTCAAAATCCCACTTTGCTTTGCCATGTTTGAAACATTTAAATATTAATGATCCCTGTTCAACGGCACAGGTTATAAAGCCGTTTGTTCTTATAATTCATACTGCGCCAAATCCAGGGAGGAATAGCTGCAGCACAACTCCACAATCCAATATTGTTCAGTCTTGCATTTGCTTCAATGCTTCTCAGTTCTGGTTTAAACGCCAGCATCGATGGCGTATACCAAGCCCATCCCCTTGTCAATAAAAGACTATCAAATGAAATATGATTGATTGAAACTTGTAAATCGTCAGCATAAAGTAGACTAAATATAATTAATTTTAAGATAGTGTTTCCATTCTTCATTAATCACTAAACAAAATGACATGGAACCAAAGAA
>Ga0208106_1000374_pt1 | contig 15433 bp, 10 predicted proteins | sample CryBogCBE25Jul08_FD_184577 | JGI IMG/M metagenome (GOLD analysis project Ga0208106, IMG submission 184577) | Freshwater microbial communities from Crystal Bog, Wisconsin, USA - CBE25Jul08 (SPAdes) | ecosystem: Environmental > Aquatic > Freshwater > Lake | place: Crystal Bog, Wisconsin, USA...
AAGATGCTATAGAAATAGATATTCCATTCCTTCAAAAGAATAGTCGTATTAATTTTTTAAAGTGCAGGGCGATAGCTGTTAATGATCAGTCTTACTTATTGGGACTTGTTCAAATTCAAAATCACAATGAGGGCTTTCGCACCAATTCTATCACTGAATTCTCTTTTACTAATCCTGGATCAAAACAAGTTGGCAAGGTTCCAGTATTAAAGCCTGAAATAAATAAAGATCAAGCATACATTTATTCCTCAAAGTATGAGAGTTTAATAAAAGCAGGAAATCTGGGAGGATGGGAATATAAAGTGGATACTGGTGAGCTTTGGTGTAGTAAAGAATACTTTGAATTGCTTGGTTATGATACAACTTCCATCAAAAGTTGGGAGAAATATAGTACTCAAAAAGTGTGGATTGATTTATTACATCCAGATGATGTAGAATATGCAACTTCCAAATTTGCAGAGTTTTTAAAAAATTTAAATGGAGGATATCATCAACAGTTTCGTATGAAACATGCAAATGGACATTGGATATGGATATCAAGTAAAGGGTCTCTCATATTTGAAGAAATTGATGGTGTAAAAATTTTAATGATCATTGGAACACATACCGACATATCTGAAAGTAAAAGATTAGAACAACAACTTTTTGAATCCAATGCATTAGTGTTGCAGGATAATGCACTTTTAAAATCGATCATTAATAGCCCTGAAGATATTTTCGTTGTGAGTATTGATACAGAATATCGATTAACTTCATTTTCAAATAATTATATAAAATTCACAAAAGAAAAATTTAACAAAAATATTTACATAGGATATAAAGTGCTTGATTTATTTAATGAAATGCAATTGAATGTATTTAAACCTGCATTAGACGCGGCACTTAAAGGAGAAACGTATGAAATTAAAGCTGCAATTCCTGTAAATGAAAATCAGTTATCATATGTAGAAAATAAATACAATCCTATACTAAATGACCACGGAAAGGTTATTGGAGCAACTGTATTTATTCATGATGTTACAAAAGAAAAAAAAGCAGAAATTGCCAATAAAATAAATGAGCTAAGTTATGCAAGTCTGTTTTCCGGAGCAAGCGATGCTATTTTTATTGCAAATTCAAAAACAGGGTACATTGTAGATGTAAACTTAAAGGCAGAAGAATTAATGGGCTATACTAAATCCGAATTAGTTACCATGCATCAGTCTCAAATACATCCACCTGAATTATTAGAAGAAATAAAAGTTAAATTTAAAGAGTTTACTTCTACAGATGAGTTTCATTTGTTGGAAACTTTTATTTTAACCAAAAACGGGCATAGAATACCGGTTCAAATTACTGCTGGTAGCTCATTTCGGATTGGAGATGAAATTTTTTCGGCTGCTTATTTTAAAGATATCACTAGCAGAAAAATTATTGCAAAAGAATTAGAAAAGCAGCAGCAACAATTAAAAGAAATTGCCTGGACTCAATCGCATTTGGTGAGAGCCCCCTTGACTAGAATTATGGGTTTGGCAAATGCTTTGCAAAAAGGAATTGTACCCGATTGTGAAATAGCAACTTATTTAAAGTTCATAAAAAGCTCTTCGGATGAATTAGATAAAGTGATAAGGGAGATTACATCAAAAACAGTTGTGAACTAATTTATAATCCCATTGCCTTTCTTTGCTTTACCATTTTGCTAACTCGGTATACTAATAAAATGCTGAGGGTAGAAAGAAGTGAAATTAGTATTCCCAAAATATTATAATGTTCTAAGGGGCTGTACTTATTTTTTTGAACTACGATCAATCCTCCAACAATTGCTGCAACACCTCCTGCAATTTGTTGTAACGAAGAGTTGATACTCATAAATGCGCCACGATCCTGCATCTTTGGTAACCCAGAAGTTAATGCCATTGCAGGAACCATTCTGCTCATCATACTAATCATGAACAGGATATTGAAAAGGAGAATAAATCCAAAAGGGATGGAAGTAAGATTGGTATATATTAATACCATGGTTATCATCATCAGTGATGCGAAAAAAAAGATCTTGAACTTATCAACAGTATCACTCAATTTCCCCATAACTGGCATGATGATCAATGAGCTTACTCCTGAAACCATAAAAACAATTGGTAACTGTTGTTGAGTGATCTTTAAATTATTGATAGCAAAAGCACTACTCCAGGGCATCATCATAAATCCTCCTATTGAAAGCACGGCAGTTGATAAAAAACCTATTCGATAATGTTTTTGAGAAATGGTATGTATCAAATGCATCAAAGCACTCTTCTCCGTTTTTTCTGTCAGATGTTTGGTTACTGGTTTCATTTTCACTAAAACAATTAACCAAACAATACTTGCCAGTACTACAATCATTTGAAAGGGTGTTTGCCATCCCCAGGCATTAGCTAAATATAAACTTATGGGTATTCCCAAAACCTGACTAGCTCCGAATCCCATCTGCATAAAGCCCATCACCCTGCCTCTTTTTTGAATAGGAAAAAGGTCTGCTACAATGGCCATTGAAATCGATCCAATAACTCCGCCAAATAATCCCGTAATAATCCGAGCTGCAATCAGCATCACATAATTATGGGCAACTCCACAAAACAAAGTGCCTATAATAAATCCGATATAGAAAAATAAAAGTAGTTTTTTTCGATCAAATTTATCTGCAAACCCAGCTGTTAATAAACCGGAAATTCCTGCACTAAAAGCATAGGCAGATACAGCCATTCCAAATTGGGAGGTTTTTAAATTCATCGATTTCATCAGCATATCACCCATTGGCGACATCACCATAAAATCCAATACCACCGTAAATTGTGTGATTGCTAATAAAAATATAACCAGTATTTGATAAGGGGTAAACTTATCAGTATGATGTTTTGTTGGTTCCTGTTGCAAGTGGGTGCATTAAATGATAAAAGGATTTCTTTGACGAAGCAAAGAAATCCTTTTAAAGCTAGAATTCAAAACCTTCTATAAAAATGACAAATATTAATTCATTTCTAATTCCAAGGAAGTCAATTTTATACCCTCTAAAAGTGCTTCAAAATGAAACTTGCCTTTTGTCTTACCAGATTGCACAATCACCTGGCATTTTCCATTGAAACTCGACCTTTGCCATTTACCATCTTTACAAAAGTCTGCTTGATGACTACTAGGATCTCCATTGCCCACTCCAATTATTTTAGCATCACCGAACATTTTAAAATCAATCATTCGTTTAGCATCTGGAACTTCGCGACCATCTTTATCAAGTACCGAAACGTTGATTACTGAGATATCTTTGCCATCAGCTATTAGTTGTGTTTTGGAAGGTTCCAATAATAATTTGGCAGCTTCTTTTGTTGTTTCAACAAAGCTGATTAGCTTTTTTCCTTTCTTATAGGCTATAGCTTCGAGCTTGCCGGGCTCATAATTAACAGACCATTGCAAATGTCCATTTCTGGGCATTTCTTTTTTACCCAAACTTTTTCCATTTAAAAATAGTTCTACATTATCGGCATTGGTATTTACCCAAACATCAATGGGTTTGCCTTCTTTTCCTTTCCAATTCCAATGTGGAGAAATGTGCAATACATCTTTATCGGTCCACCAACTTTGATAATAGTAATAAATATTTTTGGGGAAGCCACATACATCCATAATACCAAAATGAGAATTGATATTTGGCCAACTGAATGGAGTAGGTTCTCCTCGGTAATCAAATCCAGTCCATACAAACCCACCAATCCAGTAATTATTTATTGCAGCTACTTTCCACCAAGCTTCTGCTCTACTTGCCCACCAAGGAGCATTAATATCTTGGTCTGGCAGATAAGCATTTATCGTATCTTTTTCATAGATACCTCTGGTAGTAACCGTGCTACCCATTTCTGTGCCTAAAACCGGTTGAGTAGGATGATCTCGATGATAATCTGCTACAGCTTCATGCCGATAATTAAAACCTCTGATCGGAATTACTTCGTTAACTCCCTTAAAATAATTGGGTAAATCTGCTGCATAAGTACTTGTTCTGGTAGGATCTAATTCTATTTGCTTAGCTAATAAAGATTGAGCAATTCTTTTGCCGATGGATGTAGTTTGTATCCATCCTTCTTCATTGCCAATTGACCAAAGAAATACAGAAGGATGATTGCGATCGCGTTTGATTAATCTTTCAAACTGATCGATGTATTCATTACTGCTATTTAATAAACGTTGTTCATCTAATACCAGCATTCCTAAACTATCGCAAGCGTCTAATAATTCCGGAGTTGGTGCATTGTGACTAGTGCGATAGGCATTACTGCCCATTTTCTTTAATAAATCAACACGATAATATTGCATAGCATCTGGAAGTGCTGAACCAATTCCCGCATGGTCTTGATGATTATTAGTACCTTTTATTTTTACATGTACGCCATTCAGAAAAAATCCTTCCTTGGCATCAAAGCGAATAGAACGAACTCCAAATCGATGAACTTGTTGATCAATTATTTTTTCTCCTGATTTAATTTCAGAAACTACACGATATAAATACGGACTATCTATATCCCATAAATGAGGATTCTTTAATTGAATATTTTGTTTGAACTGTTGATTACTGCTAGTTGAGAATGAAATATTCTGAGGAGCAGCAGTGGCTAATCTATTGCCATTTCTGTCAGTCAGATAAGTTAATAGAAATCCTTTATTACCTACGAATCCTTTGTTCTCGATAGTAGTTTCAACACTCACTATGGCATCTTTTCCTTTAATATTGGCATTGACAAATATTCCATCATTAGCAATATGAAGATTATGCAACTGTTTTAACCAGACATGTCTATAAATTCCAGCGCCCTCATAGAACCAACCTTCGTATTGAGTTGCATCCACCCGAACAGTGATTACATTTTCTTTTTCATAGTTAATAAAATCAGTGATGTCGTAATTAACACCAAGATATCCGCTTAGATTGTTTCCAGTAAATATGCCATTTACCCAAATGGTTGCATTTCTAAAAATTCCATCGAATTGTAATTGAAACCGATTGCCGGAATCTGCCTTAGCAATTTTAAAATGTTTTCGATACCAGCCGATACTTGTCTCGGGAAATAATCCACCAACTTTTCTAAAGCCATGTGATTCTACATCAAAATTGGGATTATTGGAAAATGGAACTTCGATGGCCCAATCGTGTGGGAGGTTTAAAGTAGTCCATCCACTATCCACAAAATTGGGATCAATTGCAGTTTCAAATGCGCCACCTGATTTTGAAAAAATATTGGCTACTCCAAACTTAAAATCCTTAGTAGGATCGGTGGCATGGCCAAAATGAAATTTCCAATGATCGTCAAAGTTGAGAATCTGCTGTGCCTTTGAAGACAAATTAGAAAGTATTAAAAAGCAAGACAACCATACTGACAAGCTAATTTTTTGATAATTCATAGCGTTTTTGTTAATAGCAAAAGTTAGAAACAGATTCTGATTAGAAGCTTATAAAGTTATTTAGAACAGCAGATAAAATGATGATTAATGTCAAGTTTTATTAAAAGTTGGAACAATTGTTTTAACCAAGTTCCATTCAGCAACTTTATGGTAAGCATGGATTTATTGACATCCTTTCTTAAAAGCCTTAATAAATCATTTTTTATTTTGTTGGATGCTAAACCTTCATTAAATTTTGATGTCTTAATCATTAATATCTTATTTCCTCTTATGCCCCTGAAATTGTTGTGTTATAAAGTTTGGATTTTGGCACCCCATTTAATTACCAATGATAGTAATATTGCTTACTATTACGACTATACCCAGAGTATTGCTGAGTATACAAAAGTATTCGCTGAATTGAAAATTGATTGGCAATGGCAACCGGTAACTTTAAATGATTTTAAAGAGAAAATAGATATCATCTCATCTTTCAATCATCAAAATAATCAGCTGGTTCTAAATTTATGTGATGGGGATGAAATTAATGACACTCCAGGCGTATCAGTGATTCGCTATTTAGAAAAAAAAGGGATTTGCTTTACGGGTGCAGATGCTTTTTTTTATGATATTACCACTTCTAAAATACCCATGAAATTAGCATTTGATGATGCGGGAGTTACAACTGCAGCTTGGAAAATTATAAACGGCCATCAAAATAATCTGAATAACATATTTGAGGAGTTGGGTACACCAATCATTTTGAAACCCGCTGTAAGTGGGGGTAGCATGGGAATTGGGATAAAGAATGTGGTCTCGAATTTGGAGGAATGCGAAGAGCAGATTAAAAAAATGAAGATCGGCTATCGGGGTTGGTCATTAACTGTTGATGGAATTATTGCTGAATCATTTATAGAAGGACCAGAATATACCGTGTTTATAACAGGAAACTATGATTGTGTTGATAGAGCCAAAATTTATACACCTATAGAGCGGGTATTTCATGATTCGCTTCCTGAAAGGGAAAAGTTTTTATCGTTTGAAAGGCTTTGGGAAATATATGAAGATGAGACTCCAATGCCTAATGATGATTTCTTTTATGAATACCAGCAACCGGATGCTTCCTTAATTGAGGCAATAAAAAAAATATCATGGGATGCATTTGTGGCATGCAAAGGAACAGGTTATGCAAGAGTGGATATTCGAATGGATCGACATACCCAAAAAATGTATGTATTGGAAGTAAATGCCCAATGTGGAATAAGTGAAGATGAAAATTTCACTTCAATTGGTGCAATTCTTAGAGTAAGTAATATTAGCTTCACTGATTTGATTGTTTCCATTTTAGAAGAAACCATTTATAGAAAAAAATTAATGCCAATTGCATCATGAAAGTTTGTGTATTGCTGCCTGATTATTCTACTTCAAATGTTGATTACCAGAATTATGACCCTCCCCGAAATTTGTCAGCTTTATTACCAGAACATCAGGTAGATACTATTTTTTTAAATAAATTGATTACCTATAAGCAACTCAAAGAATTAGGCGCAAAAGGGTATGATATATTCGTAAATCTATGTGAAGCATATTTAGAATGGGAAGTGCCAGGGATTGATGTGATTTATTCTTTAGAATTATTAAACCTGCCTTTTACCGGTCCAACTTCCATTTTGTACGATCCAAGTAAAGAGATTATGAAGTTAGTGGCCTATTATGAACAGGTTCAAACACCTAGGTATTGTTTGGCAAATGCCGATTCAAACCTGGAAGCATTAATAGGTAACCTACATTTTCCGCTTTTTGTAAAGCCCTCTAAAGCGGGAGATAGTTTAGGAATAGATGATCGCTCACTTGTTTCTAATTTGGATGAACTAAAGAAAAAGGCTGATGCGATATTGCCAGAATTTAGTGAGTTATTAATTGAAGAATATATTAAAGGGAGAGAGTTTACGGTATTAATTGCTGCAAATACAGATGGGAAAACAGCCACAGCTTTCCGCCCGGTAGAATTTATTTTTCCGAAAGGAAATTCGTTTAAGACTTATGCTTTAAAGACTTCTGAACTACATACGGATGCTAATATTCCTGTTCATGATATAGCATTAGATCAGCGATTAAGATCAACAGCCGAAAAAATATTCCATTCATTTGGAGGCGTTGGTTATGCGCGTCTGGATTTTAGAATGAATGATGCCGGCGAATTATTTTTCTTAGAAATTAATTTTACTTGTTCTGTATTTTATGAAAATGGTTATGAAGGCAGTGCAGATTATATACTTAAATACGATGGGATAGGTCAAAAAGCTTTTTTGCATCATATTATCAATGAAGGGATTGCTCGGTATGAGCGGAAGAAAAAAAATTACGTTGTCAGAAATAATGCGATTTCAGGTTTTGGGATTTATGCTTCAAAAGCCTTACTAACAGGTGACTTAATCTTTAAAGGAGAAGAAATGTCACAAAGAATCGTCACTAAAAAGTGGGTAGAAGAAAACTGGAATGAAGATGAAAAGTTAACATTCAGGCGTTATGCCTATCCATTGGGTAAGGAAGTTTTTTTATTGTGGAGTCATCTTCCACAGGATTGGGCACCTCAGAATCATAGTTGTGATGCGAATACAGCTTTTGATGGACTGAATATAATTGCTAAAAGACAGATTCCCAAGGAAGAAGAGCTAACTTTAGATTATGCAACTTTTCTCGATGAAAACGCGGAGCCATTTAATTGTTTATGTGGTGCAGTGAATTGCAGAGGTATTATTAAAGGGGAGGGAACCCATAGCTTTAAATAAATAAGACATCACAAAGACGGTTAAAATATTATTAGTTGCGTCCAGCCTTTGGTATTTCGGAGAAGGTTTGTTTGGGCCTTTGTTTGCTGTATTTTCTCAGAAAGTAGGTGGTGATTTGTTAGATATCACCTGGGCATGGTCAGCTTATTTAATAGTAACTGGCCTGATGTATTTATTTGTGGGAAGAGCGCTTCAAAATTCAAAATACCAAGAAAGAGTTATGGTAATTGGTTATGCGCTGAATACTTTATTTACTTTTTCCTATTTGATGGTGGATAGTGTAATGACTTTATTCTTTGTGCAAATTGGTTTAGGAATTGCGGAATCTTTAAGTACGCCAATATGGGATTCGCTTTTTGCCAACGATTTAGACGGAAAGAATAATACTTTTCTCTGGGGATTAGCTACTGGGCATACCCATTTTGTAACTGGAATAGCCGTAGCTATTGGGGGATTAATTACGTATTATATATCCTTTCATATGCTGTTTATTATAATGGGTACTATTCAGGCATTAGCAACCATTATACAGGCCAGACTCTTGTTTGTAAAGAAAACAGATAGCTTTAATTTCTAGTATATTTTGTGTATAATTATTGAGACACAGACGCAGTTTTGTTTTTAATTTTATACAAAACCCACCCAATGGAATTTTCACCAGGCGAATTTTTTGGTGATTTTTTTGTGTTTGAAGCATTTATCCTTGTATACGTATACATTGTTCACAATGCGCATGTTAACTTCCGTAAAACAAACCACAAAAATCTCATCGTTAAATAAAGAAATCTAGTTTTGATTTAATCTGCCTTTGAACTTGTGTTTTCTTGGGTGGCTATACTGTCCTTTCTTCTGAAAGTCACTGCTGATAATACTAATATTACCATCAATTTCAAGCATGGCCAGATCTACACTTTGTATATCTTTTGAGCCATGTTCTCTTGCAGCGGCTTCCAATTCTTCAATAGTGATTTCTGCTTTTTCACAGTTCACCATATTAGGGATCCCTTTATAAATAAGCAGGATTGATTCACCCTGGACTAACTCACTTATTTTTTTGTTCTTGTACAAAATTCTTTTAAGAGTATAATTAGCAAGGAATAAAGAACCTGCTGCAACAAGCCCGCCATCTAATGAAGTGTCTGGACCAATCATGGCATTCTGAACGGCATTACTGATAAGTAGTATAAATACTAAGTCAATCACAGATAACTGGGCTAATTCTTTTTTACCAAATACACGAATAGCAAAAATCATAAAAAGATATACCGATATCGCTCTAAGGATAATATTGGGATAGCCATCCTTTAAAAATGCCAAACTTGATTGAAGAAAAGACTCATGCATGTGTACTTATTTAGCGGGTAAGATAAATAAAATCTGTTATGCTTTTTAATTAAAACAAGTTAAAATTCGGGCATTATAAGTAGTTTTTAATTTTATAAATGAATATTTATTCATTTATTTGCTTTGTGAAACCACGTGATGAACATAAGATCGATCAGATTTTTCAGGCTACATTGATTTTAGTGAAGCAAAAAGGGCTTGCTGGTATTACGATGAGTGAAATTGCAGTTGCCGCTAAAATTGCTACAGGAACACTTTACATTTATTTTGAAAGTAAAGAAAAGCTGATCAACGAGTTATTTACCCAGTGCAGAAAATCTTCTGTTGATATTTACTTTAAAGATTACGATGCTTCCCAGCCATTTTCGGTTGGATTAAAGAGAATTTGGATTAACCTTTTGGAATTTAGAATGAATCATTTTAAAGAATCGGTTTTTATGGATCAGTGTTATCATTCACCATATATCACTGAAACAACGAAGGACTTGACAAAAAAAATGATTCAGCCACTGTATAAATTAGTGGAGAGGGGTAAAGCGGAAAAAGAATTAAAAGAGTTAGATACATTTATGTTACTCATTTTTATGGTAAGTGGAATTAATGAATATGTGAAGCATAGTGTGTATAGTGAAAAAAAAATTACAAAGGCCTCTATAGAAGATTTATATAATCTGATGTGGGACGGTATTAAAGCATAATATTTAAAATTATTCGATGGCAAAATTTTCTTCCGATAAAATTATCGTCATATTTACAGTAATCTCAGCTGCCTTATTACAACTGATTGATACTTCTATTGTGAATGTATCACTCACACAAATGATGGGAAATCTAGGAGCCACATTTGAAGAAATCGGATGGGTAATTACCGGCTATGCTGTGTCGAATGTGATCATGATTACGCTCTCCGGTTGGATGAGTAGCAAGTTCGGACGCAAATATTATTTTGCCGGATCCATTGTACTTTTCACCATCGCATCGGTGCTTTGTGGGATGTCTACAAATGTTTGGGAACTCGTTTTTTTTAGAGTAATTCAGGGAATTGGAGGCGGAGGTTTATTGTCAACAGCTCAAGCAATTTTAATTGAAACATTTCCCAAAGAAGAGATTGGTTTAGCAAATGCGATTTACGGATTAGGCGTAATTATTGGTCCAGCATTAGGGCCAACACTTGGCGGTTATATCACTGATAATATGAACTGGCAATGGGTATTTTATATCAATGTGCCTTTCGGAATCTTAGCTACCGTATTAACACTAATGTATGTGCAAGAGTCGCGGCATAAAGTCGTCGCACCCAAAATGGATTGGCTAGCCCTGGTTATGTTAATCTCTGCCATTGGTTCTTTACAAATTGTGCTAGAAAAAGGACAAAGTGAAGATTGGTTTGAAGCAAGATATATCACAATTTTGGCCATTATTGCAGTTGTTGCAGGTGTAATTTTTGTGTTACGAGAATTAAGAAAAACAAACCCTATTGTAAACCTTCGATTATTTAATAATCGCTCTTTTACTACGGGCACTGTATTTAATTTTGTGCTCGGTTTTGGATTATATGGAACAACATTGGTGATACCTATTTTTTGTCAGGGCTTACTCGGATTTACAGCCATGCAAACGGGTTTGATTATGTTACCCGGAAGTATTGCCACAGCAATCATGATGCCAGTAGTGGGGACCCTGCTTAAGAAAAAATATATTCATCCTGCTATCTATGCCGGTATGGGTTTGATATTATTTTTTATTTTCAGCTATGGGATGTCGCTACTAAATACTCAAATTGGCGAAGAAGATTTCTTCTGGCCTTTGATTATTCGAGGCTTAGCAATGGGATTAATTTTTATTCCACTCACTACTATTTCTTTAGCGAATTTGAAAGGAGCTGAAATCCCTCAGGGAACTGCACTTAGTAATATGGTAAGACAATTGGGAGGAAGTATTGGGATTGCAGTAATTACTACTTATATCAGTACAGATACTTATCGCCATTATGCGGCTTTGAATGAAAATATTAATGCCATCCAACCCGAAACTTTAGATCGAGTGAAAATGCTTTCCGGGGCATTTGTTAACAAAGGCTACGACATAGCTTCGGCTACTAAAGGTGCTTATGGCATTATCTCGAGAAGCATTTATGCGCAAGCAACATTCCTTACCTATAAAGACTTATTTGTTTACCTGGGTTTCTTCTTCCTTTTATTAATACCATTACTAGTGATGTTTAAAGAAAAGAAAAAGAAACTCATTGAGCAGGATGAAGTAATGGAATGGGATGTGGTAGAGTAGCTATTTTTTCTCTTACATGAAGGCAAATTTTATTTGAACAATTATGTTTAGGAAGCAGTATTTATATTAACTTACTTCCCTAACAAATTGCAGATATGAAAGATGCTAAAACAAATAGTCGTCGCCGATTTCTTCGGAACTCGGCAACTGTATTGGCTGGATTTACCATTGTGCCAAGACATGTACTTGGAAGGGGCTTTCTCGCTCCAAGTGATCAACTAACAAAAGGGATTATTGGTGTAGGTGGGATGGGCAGAGGCCATATACCTTATGCTGGCACTAGAGTGGTGGCTATATGTGATGTTGATAAAAATCATTTAACGGAAGTAGCTAATACAATTGGTGGTGGAGTTAAGACTTTTCATGATCACCGCGAATTAATCGCACTACCTGAAGTAGATATTGTACATATTGCTACTCCTCCCCATTGGCATGCGATCATGGCCATCGATGCTGCAAAAGCAGGAAAAGATATTTGGTGTGAAAAACCAATGACTAGAACCATCGGAGAAGGGAAAGCAGTGGTAGAAGCCATTACGCACTATCAAAAAATGTTTCGCTTAAATACTTGGTTCCGTTTTGAGGATAATTTTTATGGCATGAACACGACTGTTCGACCTATTAAAAAATTGGTTGAATCTGGATTATTAGGTTGGCCTTTAACTGTAACAGTTAGTAAAACCACCGGTTTTGATTGGAAATTTTATTGGGTAGGAAAAACAAAATTAGAAACGCAACCTGTTCCTGCGGAACTCGATTATGATCGATGGTTAGGACCAGCTCCTTTCAAACCATATAATGCACACAGAGTTCACCAAACATTTAGAGGATATTGGGATTATGATGGAGGTGGACTAGGCGATATGGGTCAACACTATATCGATCCAATTCAATACTTTTTGGGTAAGGATGATACTAGTCCGATTTTGGTGGAAGTAGATGCGGAACAACAACATCCTGATGCTTGCGGTACTTTCCGAAAATTGACTTTCACTTATGCTGATGGATGCAAAATAATTTTAGACGGGGAAGCAAAAGATCCAAATGCTGCCTATATCGAAGGGCCTAATGGAAAATTGTTTGCTGGGTTTAAATCAACCATTCCAAATCTTAAAGAGAAATTAGCCATGATGCCAGATCCTGCTCCTCAGGTTACTAATTTCTTAGACTCAGTAAAATACAGAACACCATTTGCTTTGAATGAGAAAAATGGATTCAGGTCATGTACCATTATTAATATGGGAAAGACCGCTTTACAACTTGGCCGTTCTCTGAGGTTCGATCCGGATCGTCAGGAATTCATCGATGATGTGGAAGCAAATTATATGATTAATCCACCGATGCGTGGACCATGGCACATTTAAAATCATTCAAAAAATTAATGCAATTAGATTAAACTGATAGTATGAAAAAAATTTGCAGCGTATTATGGATCATATCGTTTTTTGTTTTGCAGTTGTCTGCACAAAAATCGATGACCAAAGTAACTGAAACCATTCAGCCTTTCCCATTTCAACACCCCAAAGAAGTTGATGCAGCTCTTGCCGTGATGAAAACCTGGGATAAATCGGATTGGAAATCATTATACCAAATGCTTGATGATGATTCCTTGAAGTTAAAAGCAACCTATGCTTTGCATGCTTTTGTAAATGCAGCTTCCTTATCATCTGATCAAAAACAAGCAGCTAACTTAAACTTGTCGAAAGGACTCAAACAAGTTAAAACAGCATATGCTAAAACCTATATTCAAACAGAACTGAATCAATTAACAGATCAAAGTACGGTATCTCAATATTTGTCGGGCTTACCACATCCAGATTTGAAGCAACCAGCAGATCCATTTTATGCGTCTAAGCAAAATCCAACGCAACAACTCTTATTAGCTCAAGATTTATTAGAAGCAAAAGTAAATCCATTGACCATCAAACAATTCTTGAACAGGGTTTCAAGAGTTCCTGGAATAGCATCATTTATGTTAGCAAGTAAATACTTAAATGATCCAGTTAGTAATAAAGATGCAGCAATTGTGGTTGCTCGATTGGCATTAACAGATGAGTCCATCAAAGGTCCTGCAGTTAGAGAAGCATTAGAAAAAGCATTGCCCTTGATTAAAGGAGAAGACAGTGCTTTAATGGTAAATGGTTTAGTTAAGCTGTTGAAAAAAATGCCTTACGATTATGGGTTTAATAATTTGTTTAATGGCACAGATCTTAGTGGTTGGAAAGCCCTGGTGGGTAATCCAATCAGCAGAGCAAAAATGGGCGACTCTTTGTTGAAAATAGAACAAGCAAAAGCTAATGAAAAAACAGAGGGCGATTGGATCGTAAAGAATGGGTTACTTATTTTCACAGGACATGGAGATAATTTGGCAACTGATAAAAAGTATGCTGATTTTGAAATGTATGTGGATTGGAAAATTACCGCTGAGGGTGATGCGGGAATTTATTTAAGAGGTACACCACAAGTTCAAATTTGGGATACCAGTAGAAGAGAAGTAGGAGCCCAAGTAGGTTCTGGTGGTTTATATAATAATCAGAAGAATGTAAGTAAACCATTAGTAGTGGCTGATAATAAAATTGGTCAGTGGAATACTTTTCATATTATCATGAAAGGTGAGAAAGTAACAGTTTACTTTAATGGCATTTTAGTAACTGACAATATCACTTTAGAAAACTATTGGGACAAAAACATACCTATTTTTCCAAAAGAGCAAATTGAATTGCAAGCGCATGGCACTTATGTTGCGTATAGAAATATTTACTTGAGAGAATTGCCAACTGCAGAGCCCGTTACTATTTCTGAAGAAGAAAAAAAGCAAGGCTTTGTATCTCTTTTTGATGGTACAAATTTGGATCAATGGACAGGAAATACAACTGGCTATATAGTTAAAGATGGTGTGGTAGAAGTAAACCCTGAAGCACAAGGTGGTGGAAATTTATATACTAAGGAAGAGTACTCAGATTTTGTATACCGTTTCGAATTTCAATTAACGCCCGGCGCAAATAATGGAATTGGTATTCGTGCACCTTTAGAAGGAGATGCTGCTTATGTGGGTATGGAAATTCAAGTATTGGATAGTGAACATCCGATGTATAAAGACTTACACGCATATCAATACCATGGATCTGTATATGGTGTAATACCTGCTAAGCGAGGTTATTTATTACCAACAGGTGAGTGGAATAAAGAAGAGATCAATATCAAAGGAGATAAAATAAAAGTTACTTTAAATGGAACTGTAATTTTAGAAGGAGACATTAGAGAAGCATCCAAGAATGGAACTATTGATCATAAAGAACATCCAGGCTTATTAAGACCTTCAGGCCATATAGGTTTCTTAGGACATGGAGATGTGGTTAGATTTAGAAATATGAGGGTGATGAAGGTGGAGGAGAAAGTAAAAAGTAAAAAGTAAAAAGTGAGAAGTGAGAAGTGAGAAGTGAGAAGTGAGGAGTGAGGAGTGAGGAGTGAGGAGTGAAAACTTGTAAGTTAAAATAAAAAAAAATAAGTACCTCTCCTGTTCGCTTGCGAGGGACTATCTCATTAAGTGTGTAAACTTTTAAATCGGAGTTTAATAAAAGTTTATAATCTTACTCTGTTTTCAAATATAGTTAAGAACTGATTAAGGA
>Ga0208106_1000378_pt1 | contig 15347 bp, 13 predicted proteins | sample CryBogCBE25Jul08_FD_184577 | JGI IMG/M metagenome (GOLD analysis project Ga0208106, IMG submission 184577) | Freshwater microbial communities from Crystal Bog, Wisconsin, USA - CBE25Jul08 (SPAdes) | ecosystem: Environmental > Aquatic > Freshwater > Lake | place: Crystal Bog, Wisconsin, USA...
CGGACGCCAGCGAACCTTCTTCGGTCGTGCGAACGACGACACGACGCTCCGGGAAGCGATTGCGTTCTCACCGCAGAGCGCGACGGCGGATAGGTTGAACTTGGTCCTGTGGCGAATTTGGAACTACATGCCTCATGTCCAATTGTTAGCGCAGGTGCACGATGCAGCATATATCCAATTTCCAGAACATTTAGATGAACAAGAAGTTGTAACTGAAGCCCTTTCGCATTTCGATATTCCTATGGAAAGCTGTGGGCACAAATTAGTAGTTCCCGGCGAAGCTAAAATAGGCTGGAATTGGGGCAATTATAATCCAGACACAAACCCAGATGGATTAAAGAAATGGAGCAAGGACAAGACAGACGCTCGCAAGAGAACTCCAATTTTGCAGCAAAAGTTGTGAAGATAGATCAAGCCTATCTAAAGCAACACTTAATTTACAATCCAGAAACTGGCCAAGTCTTTAGAAAAAGATCTGGAAAATTAATCACGAGTATTCACAGTGGGGGGCATTTACAAATCAATTTGAATACAGGGGTTGTTAAATTATTGCACAGAGTGATCTGGTGCTACATGACAGGTAAGTGGCCTTCACAGCAAATAGATCATATAGACGGCAACCCAAAGAATAATAAGTGGAATAATCTAAGACTAGCAACGAATACTCAAAATTCTCGAAATAGTGCAAAGCCAATAAACAACACATCTGGTTATAAAGGTGTGTCCTTTGTTGCTCGCTTAAACAAATACCGCGCAACAATAATGGTTGATAGAAAAAGTCTCCATCTTGGATGTTTTTCTGCCCCAAAAGACGCAGCGCAAGCATATAACGAAGCTGCCAAAAAATACTTTGGGGAATTTGCTCTCCTAAACAATATTTAAGAGGGATTTGGGGCCGTGGATTTTGTAGATCAATTTGTAAAGTTTACTGAAGAGCGCCCGTCCCCGGAAATTTTCCGCAAATGGGCAGCAATCACAACGCTGTCAGGTGCGCTCGAAAAGCGCGTCTGGACGATGACAAAAGCAGGACCGCAATTTGCAAATCTCTACGTGATGCTCGTTGCCCCTCCAGGTGTCGGCAAATCACAAGCAATCAATCCTGCCGAGCAGTTGTTAAAGTCCACAAAGAAATATCAGATCGCTCCAAACAGCGTCACGGCGGCGAGTTTTATTGATGCCCTCGCAAGGGCACATCGCACTGTGCTTCTCCCAGACAACAAGATCCTCCAATACCATCACATCTTTGTGTATGCAGCAGAACTCGGAGTGTTCTTAAATGCACATGATCTAGGGTTTTTGTCGATCATTAACGAACTGTTCGACCACAAAGACTCCTATCGGGAAGAACGCAGACATTCGCTCAAAGACCCCATCGACATTCCAAAACCGATGACCACACTCCTTGTCGGATCACAGCCGGGATTTCTTGCTACGCTTCTTCCAGATGCTGCATGGACGATGGGTTGGACCTCACGAATGCTTATGGTCTATTCGTCCACTGCCCCCGACGTGCCGCTCTTTGGGGAATACAAAAACCAAGACAAGCTCATGTCAGGACTTGTAAAGAAACTCGACGAAGTCGCAGATTATTATGGTGAAATGAAATGGGACCAATCGGCAATTGCAGAAATGGAACGCTGGCGCAAAGACGGATGGGCACCTGTTCCTGACCATCCAAAGCTCGCAAACTATCTTCCACGTCGCGGAACGATCTTCACCGTAAAGCTCGCAATGATCGCCGCCATGTCAAGAGGTGAAACGCTCGCCATTAGGTTACAGGATGTTGAAAGGGCACGTTCATGGCTCCTTGAGATCGAGAGCCTCATGCCTTGCATTTTCCGCGACATGATTATGCGCTCCGACGATCAAGTCATCGAAGAAGTATTCCAGTATTCTTTCGAGATATACTTAAAGCACAGGACGCCTCTTGCGTCTGCCCAGATCCTGCGCTTTCTTGCACAACGCACTCCCGCCGAAAAAGCCGAACGCATTTTGTCTTTGATGGAAAAGTCCGGCATCTTCGAGCGTGTTGCAGGCACGGAAACATATATCCCTCGCGCCCGCAATATGCACGGTCTAGCTTAGCCCCACTCTATACTGAGTCTAAGATGGGCTTAATACTTTATGCAATAAAGCACACCGTAGTTTTTCGGAACCGTTTCTGTCCCAATTCTTGGTGTGTCGCACGATGCTCCACCAGTGCAAGAAGTTGTTGCGGTCGTAGGTGCCCCAACGGTTACACCAGTTGTGCTTGAAGATGTTGTAACGGTAGCTGTGTATGCGAATGAATAACCTACACCCGGAGCTGATGAATTGCCGGATGTCGTCGCGCCAGTTGCAGTATGTGTGTGCCCCGGATCTGTTATAGAATGTAAGTGACCTTGAAAGGCGTCAGCAACATAACTACCAACCGAAGGACCGACAGCGCCTGTAGATGAGCCTGTTGCGTTCGTGCCTGTGCCTCGAACAAATGTTCCGCGCAAATCCGGCACGTTAAATGTCGTTGCTCCGTCGCCCGCTCCCCATGTCGTTCCGATGCTGGAATACAAAACGGAATATGTGGAACGAGAAATAGCAGCGCCGTTTGCTGCAACCCAACCTGTCGGACAACTTGTCATCGCGTATGTGGCGACCTGACCCGGAGGTGTTGCGACGTTAATGTTATTGGTGACAAGCTGGAATTGGCCTGTGGTTGAATAGTATGTGACGCCATTCACACTACCTGCAACAACTTCATTTCCTGTTAGAATTGCTGTGCCGGAAGGTGTGGGCTTTACGACAGAGATCGGGGAGCCACCATTGACAGAAAGCGTGAGCGCACCTGAGTTCGTCGCCCCGGCCACAAAGTAAAAGGTCTGACCATTTGTAGAAGAAAAGCCAGATACCGTTACGGTTTGGGCGTTCGCTGTGCCACCGGAAGTTGAGCCCCATCCAAGTGTCGAGGTGCTTGCCGTATCACCAGTTTGCTTTGTCCAGATCACATTGTTGTTTGAGTCTGTTAATTTTTGACAATATGTGCCGGAGCCAAAAATTGTTGCACGACCAGCGGCATCAAGCACCACAGGATTTGTGTTGAGAACTGTTTGGTCTGAGTTTGACCAAGTGTTTTTTAAGACCGTGCAAGCAGGAAAATCGGAGTAAAAATATACTTTGCCGCTTGCGTAAGGCTTACCGTTGCCGTCAATAAATTGTTGCTGACCATTAGGCAAAAGCGTAGCAGATTGCAAACTTGTGCTTGATAGTAAAAGGGCCGTTAGACCCGCTGTTACCTTTTTCATTACCGACCCCTTCCAGCTCCAACTTGTGTAGGAATTTCTGCCGCCCCGCGCATACCTAAAGCGCCAACGCCTCGCGCAAAGGTTGGCAGCATTGTGCCGCCCGCAAGGACGTTTTGTTGTATTCGAGGTGAGCGCATTGCGACGTTACGAAGAACATTTCCGGCCATTTGCCCGCCACCTAAAAGTGCTGCCCCGATAGCCGTGGCTTCATGTGGAAGGCCAAGATATTCAGCCACACCTGCGCCAAGGAGAGGTAGGGAATGCTTGGCTTTTTCTGCCACTTCCGAAAGGGTGACGGTCTTTGGTGCAGCCTTTGCCGTGCCGGTTGACGTAGCTTTTGGCAGATGTTGCCCTGCCTCTGCAAGTTCCCGAATGTCCCCGGAAAGCCTTTTCTTGTTCACCTGCGAAAGCACTTTTGTAGGATCAAGAATGCCAGATGTGGACTTTTGCGCCAATGGCTCGATAGCAAGAAGTTTACGATAGTCTCCTCTTGCCTTGTTATATGCCGCAGCCTTTGCAGGATCTGCAACCTCAAACATATCAAAGAGAGCTTGCTTTAGATCATGGCCAACTGTGCGCATTGCAGGATCAGCACTTCCGCCGAGTTCTTTGTCGATGAGGCCTTGGTATTTTGTGAGAGCGCGGAACTTTGTGCCGGGAAGTTCAAACTGCCATTTGCTTCCAGAGCGTGTTGGCTGGATCTCGTTGAAGATTTTGGTGATGATCCCGTCAACTTTATCCCGCAAAGGACTTCCAGCAAGAGTTGTTGAATAAACGTCCTGACGGATCGCTCCAAGGTCTTGGTATAAATTACGGTTTGTAGCCATCGATGTCGTGGAAGCGATGTTTGTTAAGGCATCTCCAGCCTTCCGCATCGTGCTTTGAACTTCAGCATGTGTAAGGTCTTTACCAGCCATTCCGACTTGCTTCGCCAATTCCTCATTGAACTTTATAACTTGCTCATCGTGCATGTGTTGAGGGATTACGCGAGCGTCGAGGGCTTTGATCTCAGCATCCTGTGCAATTTGTGTTGGGCGAATATTTAATCCAAATTTCGCATTCACATTCTGCGCCATGTCTCGTAACTGCCGAGAAATCGGGGCCGTGAACGGCGCAACCACACCGCTAACCAGCGGATTGATGAACGCCCCGCCGACTGCACCGCCAGCCGCGCCTCGCAAGAGCGACTCACCAAAACCTTGATCTTCTGGTTGTAGACCTTGTGTAAGAGCCGCTTGACCTGCACCTTGCACAGCACCTTGTGCGCCGTAAGACGCGCCTTTTGCAAGACCGGCACCAATGCCTTCGCCTGTGGCGGCAGTTTGCCCTGACAGAAAACGACCTGCGGTCTGTAGGGCCGGAGCAATTTCTGGAACGGCACGACCAAGTGCTTGTGCGCCTGCGGCAACACCTCGACCAGCCAAGCCCATCGGAAGAGCCGTTCCCGCCAAGGCACCTGCGCTTTCGGCAAGCATATGAGATGTTGGACGGGCTTGTTGATAAGCCTCACGACCTGCACGGAGTTCTTCAAGGCGTCTTTGACGTTCTTCCATGAAGGAAGGTGCTTGGCCCGTAAGGTATTTCCCCGCAGCCTCTACCCCCGCTTCCATCTTCGGCAACGCCCCAAGCGTCACACCCGACATAAACGATCTACCTGCTCCCCATGTTTCCGGGGCCTCTGCCGGAGTAGCCGGAGTCGGCGCGACATAAGGTTGAACTTGTTTGAGGGCTGGAGCTTGCCAAGGCTCAGGCATCGGCATCGCACGACGCCCTTGCGGTTGGTCAAAGGTTCGATGTGTTTGTTCGAGCCAGTCGCCTTGGTCCTGTGGGCCAGCATCATTCATCATCGAAGCCGAAGCAACCTGCACACCTCCCGGAAGCCCGGCACGTTCATGCCCCTTCCATCCATGCCATGCGCCCCAACCGCTTTTTGATGCCTCGTCAAGAGCAAAGTCAATTTGTTGGCGAACTGTAGAAGGATCTCTTGCGTCAAGTCCTGTGCGCTTTGTAAAAACATCACCAAGCCCGCCGACGCGATTGCCGCCACTTGCGACATTGCCGTAGTGGAGTTGAAACGGCCCAAAGCTCGACCCTTCGTCTCCGACATAACCACGGAGTCCTTCGCTTTGCGCGACACGAAGTGCGACCTTTGGATCGATGCCCCGGCGTTCTGCAGCCTGCACGATATACCCTGCGACCGCTTGTGGGTTGTAGGCTTTCGGAGTTGCACCGGCCCCCGGAGACGCCCAGAGTTCGTCAATGTCCTTCGGGGAAATTTCGTAGGCCATTATTTTGCTCCCGGCTGCTTGATCTCATAAGGCCCTTCGTGGAGAAGACCTTTGTCCAAAAGCGAGTCTCTTACACGGTTGTCAAAATGTAACGGGTTGAAGGAGTCTTCATGGCGGTAGTTTGAACGGCTGTGTTTGCCGTAGCGTTCCGCCGCAAGAGCCTCGAACTTTGCAATCTGTGCAATACGATGAACCTCGTTAAACATGGTTTCAATAGCGCGAGGATCGGTTTCGAGGTTCCAGTTGGACTTCAAGAAGTTCTCAACCTCAAGGTTTGTAAAGCGACCTTGCCCGCCAAGAGCAGTTTTAAGTTCCTCGAAAGCATTTTTGGTCATCTGCTTTTCGATGTATTGCATGGATGGAATAGCTTTTTTGCTTCCGGGTGCGCCCAAAAGGCTGGAAGCAAGATCACTCATGCCCATCGCTTCTGCAGCCTTTGCCAGCTTTGCACGGGTTTCCATACCGGGACCAGTTTTGAATTCGTTCAAGGCCTCTTTGGCTTTTGTAAGTCTGGACTCAAGGTCAAGCGCGACCGTGGCGTTTGTCGCAATCTTCTTTTCTTCATCTCGCCAAGGACCTTTGCCTTCCATGTAATCTTGATAAGGCTTGATTTCCGCTTGCTCTCCCGGTCCAAGTCCTGTGCGAACTCCGGGGGTGGTCGCAGGCCCAGAGGGTTGAGCCTGCGACCTTGCTACGCCGGGCAGGGAGGAGCCGACCCCGCCTTCCGCAGCTTCTCGTTCTGCCATTCCTGACGGGGCTTGTCTTTGCCCAACGCCCGGAGGCAATGTTCCGGGGAGCGCTGCGCGAGGTGCTTCGAATGGCACACCTTCTGGCGTAACGCCTTTCATCATTTCATATTGCGAAGCAAGCGTTTGCTTTGACGCTTCCATTTGCTTCAAACCTTGCGCCGAGCGCTGCGCCATATTTCGGATCAACGTTTCTGGGTTCATCTTTAAACTGGAAATATGAGCCAAACCTTTAGTCGCTTCATCACCAGTTAATACTCCTGCCCCCAATGGTCCTAATTCTGAATAAATTGCAGAAAGGTCTTGTTTTGTAAGATTTTCACCAGTTCTTGCAGCCTTATCTAAATACGACGCAGATGTATTGGCCATGATTTCTTGTTTCTTCATGGCCCCTTCGAGCTTGGCATTCAGCGTCTGCTGTTTTGTCAGCCCCATGCTTAACGCATCCTGTGCAATCTTTGGAAAAAGCACAGCGGTATCTGGATGGCCTGCTGCGTCCACAAGCACATTGTTAATATCTACATCTCCAGTTTCCGCATTCACATGGCGCTGCATGATCTGACCAAGGCCAACTTGGGCCTTATTCATTAACGCCTGTTGTTCCGCAGCCTGTTGGGCTCTTTGCGTTTCGATCCCACGCAGCGCAAGTCCCTGCATACCTTCCATGGTCGCAAGAGGATTTGGCTGAGCAAATTGTGGACGGGCCGGGGCTTCTGGAAAAGGAATGTCAGGCATCTGAAGCTCCTATTGATTATATTGAAACCATTCTGGTTGACCGCCTGTAATCGCGTTTGTCACCGAGAATGGAGAGTTTACTTGAGATTGAATATTTCTAAAGGCAGGGCTACTTATCCCAAAATTTTGAGCAGTGCCTCCACCGTAAAGCTGGTTCATCATCGGCAACATCGCTGCGTTACTCACACCCGAACCAATCGCACTCGCCATGGACTGTTGGCCACCTGCCAGCGCATTCGCGCCGCCCATCACACCTGCACCCAGTGTGTTACCAATGTTTGTGTTGGCGTTTATCAACTGCCCGCCAAGCCCAGATGCTGCTTGCGCGACCTGACCTGCAGCCGTTCCACCCAACTGCGACGGACCCATCAGCATATTGTAGGCTTGCTGATTTTGGGCCATGTAGTTTGCAAGTTGTTGCTGAAATGTTTGAGAAGCAAGGCCTGTGGCAGCTCCACCAACTTGCTGCAACAAATTACCAGATGATCCAATACCTTTTGCCGCGCCAGCATTTGTCATGGCACCAAGCGTTTGCTGCTTGGCCCATTGATAGCCCGGAGTTTGTTCAAGTTGTGCTTGGGTAGGCTGGAAGGTCGAAAGTAAATTCGCGCCACCCCCGCCGACACCAGCTTGTTGTGCGCCGGAGCCTTGCAGGTAGTTCATTAAAAGCCCGATGGCATTGCCGCCAGCCGTTGTGTATGGGGACAGGGCTTGTTGAGCCTGCCCGAACATGTTCTGTGCAGCACTAATACCTTGTTGCTGCATAATGGCGGAAATTAATGAGGCATTTTGTGCCCCCGCAGCCTGTGTTCTTGCCGCCCCTTGAGCGCCAAAACCTGACAGGAGATTGCCCGCCAGCATACCGCCGCCCATCATGGCTAAAGTTACGGGGTCCATCTTAATCTCCTAAATTCAAGTAGGTCATCATAATACTTAACTCCCCGAAGGGATAGGGCCTGTAGGGCCTAAAGGCGGATTTGGTGGCAGAATGATTTCCGGCATTTGCACAGGTTGTGGGGTATCTGCAGCAATTTCTTCCGGCATTTTCGGCACGACCGTCATCGTCGCTACGTCGATTTTATTCGTTTTATAATTGATTTGACTTGGGATTTCCAAGACAAGTTCACCCTTGGCAATACGCTGCAAGAAATAAATTTCTTCCTCAAAGGTTTGAGCAATGATTTTGCCTTCCGGGGTGTAGGTCAAAAATACTTTTGTCGTCATCGTTGCAGACCCCAAACCAAAACGCTTACGTCAGATGTAACTGATGCCACCACATCAACTGAAATAAAACTCACGTTATCTGGAACAAAGTAATTGTATTGAATGCTGCGAGGATAAAGGTTTCTGTTGCCGTTAAATACCCATGGGACGAAGGAATAGGTAGTCGAGCTAAATCCACCACTATTGTAGTAAGGAGAAGCATACAAACTAAATCCCGGTTGACTTGGATATTGAGCTATTGGTGATGCAGATGAGTCTGCAAAGATCGGAACACTATCAACATTCGTTCCATTCACGTTAATGTTTAACGTGGCAGACGAGGCAGATGTATTCAAAACTCCATTGAACAGACCAAGAATACAAACAGAAGTCTGCGGCACAACTGTTAAAGAAACAGACGCCGTTCCAGTAGCACTAGATTGCGCCGCAACTCTTGACACAGCATTTACACCGATGGTGTCAGTTGTCACCGCTCCAATATTAATCTTTTCAGTGGTAATTGCCTTGGCATAAATCTGATCAGCAAGAATTGCCCCGGCAGCAATAAGGTTCGATGTAATCGCATTAGCCACGATTTTTGAGGTCGTGATTGAGTTGTCAGCAATCTTAGTTTCTGTGATGACACTATCTGGAAGTTTGTCTGTCGAAACCGAGCCGTTTGCTAATTTGACTGTGATGATTGCTCCGTCAGCGATGTCGGCAGCTGTGATGTTTCCCGGCTCTGTGAGGGCAGCAAGAAGTAATTGCAACTGCCTTGTCGGCATTCCATTTTCATCAACAATCGGCTTTTGAGATGTCGGAGTAATCTTGGCAATCGGCACGTCAAGTCTCCATCTTCTCAACTTGTATCCACGCGCCGTTCAAGGCTGCAGCGCAAGGCGCAGTCCAAGACAATTCAAACACACGATCTCTCGCAAATCCAAGTCTATTCCAAGAAGGAACTGCACGATATTGACCTGCCGTGCCGAGCGATTGTTGAAGGCCATTTCCAAAGCTCACCCCACGATCATCGCTCCAACGAAGGGTGATTTGAGGATCAGCACTTGGGTCAACATCTGTTCCGACCTCAATATCAGCCATGAAACTTGAATAACTTACGCGATCTCCATCCATCACAAGATGTGGGAAAGAACGAAGTCTTAAAATCGCGTCCCCGTTGTCTGTGTAGTTTTGGAGATCAAAGGCGTAAAGTCTTCCGTTTTGCCAATCGCCTACAATCGTTTTGTTGTAAGCATGTGCAGCACAATTTGCACGATGTCTTACAAGGTTCCCATTTTCGTCCAGATACCCTCTCTCATGCCAGAGTTGGGTTGAAAGATCATAACACCATGTGGCATTCGCAGATGGGAAAGTTAGAAAGTAGAAAATGTGTGAACCTTGCTGGTAGCAAAATCCAATCGCGTCAGAGATCGTGTCGTATTTTCCGATGGCGTCAGCGATGGCAGGGGTTGAAATGATGTCAGCCTTATAGGCCGTGCCCATCATAACTAACGCTTGACCATTGTTATCTTCTGATAACCAGAAAATGTTCAAGCCCCATTTCGCCAGCGACCTTAAAGCCGCGATCCCATGCTGAATAAAAACTCCGGGGATTTCTTGGAAAGGAAATGGAAAAGTTCCAACGTCTGTCCAAACCTCAGTCGTGCGTCTTCCGAAAGCCCAAAGTTCTCTGTGAACCGTGTCGATGATTTGGAGTTGATCTGCATCACCTGTCATGGTGGCAACGCCGAGAGGAGGATAGGTCGTGGCGTTTGAGTCGCTGGATTGAATGTTTGCGTTTTGTGTGGACGAGACAAGAAACGTGTCAATGTAACGAATTTGATTTCCACCTAAAAAGTTCTCTGGAATAAACACGTTAAATTGGAGAGATGATAAATCCACGCTCCAGCCCTGTAACGAGCCATCTAAAATAATAAGCGTGAACTTATTATCATACATGGACACAAGCCCAGACTGTGATGTGATTGTGCCTAAAGCCTGTAAGACAAAGTTATCTGGAACATAATAAACAGTGTTCCCAATAACCGCAAAAAGCAGCCCGTTGCTTGCCGTGTAAAGCTGACGCACTTCAGCAATAATTCCTTGTGCTAAAGGCGTCAGCCCCGGAGTGCAGTAATGGGTGTAAGGAACTTCAGCATCCTTCGTGTTCTGCTCTGGATACAGATTGATGCACCTCTGCGCGTTCGCTATTACCGAGCGCGCTTCATAAGCACCTTGAACAAGTTGGATCTGAGGCACGTTTCTACACCTATTACGTAGCAGACATTACGTTTGCAATCCAAACATTATTCGTAACAGCAATGAAAAGCACACGTTTTCCTGCAGCATACGAAACACCAGTTGCACCAGCTGTGCCGTTGATCGTGTCGGACGCATTGCCAAACACGGTAACTGCATCGGCAGCATCAGCATTGTAAAAATACACAACGCTACCAGCCACAGCAGATGGCAAAACCACACCATAGTTAGAGCCAGTCGAAACCGTCACAACATTGGAGCCAAGGGAAAGAACTGGAGTTGTTGTTGCACGGGATGTGCCGAGTGCCGTAATGCCGTAGTTTGTCTGCCACTGTGGAGTAGCAAGCAAACCTTCAAGAATTGAACCATCTTGAAGCGCATAGCCATTTGGGAGACGATCAGGTATTGCCATTTGATTTACCTCGTTTGGTCGCTGTAAATGTTGTAGACGCTCGGTCGGACCAGATTATCCGGCATCACAAGGGATGGAATTTGTGTATTCGCAGCTCTTATTGTTTGTAAAGCGTCTTTCGCTAACCCTTCGTAAGTCGGATCTGGCGGAAGACGATAAGCTGCTCTTGTCCTCACAACTAACTCATAATGTATCGCCGCGAGATACTCCGGCGGGAAAATGAAATAGCTTGTGAGATCGGTGAACTCCGTCAAGGTTTCTTTCAGAAGTATGTGAACTTCGTAAAGGTTCGCCTGTGGGAGTGGCCATGGATAAATGTAGCCCATAGGCCACGCGGAGTCGTAAAAAATACACTGCGAGAACGAGACAAGATTTTTAAGCGTGATCCGTGCATAATCCTCACGGGAGAACAAAAGCTGCAATGGATAGTCTACCGCTTGCGTATTATTCGCCCCCGGCAACATGCGAAAATACGCGCTTTCTAGTTTGTCTGGGCGAACAGGCACGTTAATGTCACCACCCGGACCAACGCTATATTTGAGCGCTCCCGTTGATACGACGCTTTTGTCTACCAGATGCCACACAAGCCAGCGTTTTACACGCCATTGTGCGATCATCATGTTGAGGCGAGTTAGCCCGTCATTCACGTCTTCGGAAAGAAGGGTCTGGCCGACACCCAAAACACCTGCGTCTTTGTAGGCGAGGGTAATAATATCGAGCGCCGTGTAGGTCGCGTTTCCGAAAGGCGTCGGGCCGGGAGTTGGATAGGGCGTATCGCCCCCGCCGCTACAACACGAATTTCCTCCGGGCAAACTTGCGGCCAGCGTAAAACAGGCATCAAGCTGCGCTTGAGTCCAGTTAAATGTCGCTTGTGCCAGTAATGCCAACGCATCTGTTTCTGCCACACAAGTTGCAGCGTTAAACTGCACCCACGAAACATCAGCCTTATCTGCTGACACCGCTTGAAACAATATCTCAAGGCTCGCAGTTTGGGCGACTGCGGAGAAGAATTGCTGGCGTGAAACTGTTGCGACCATTTTAGCCTCTATAATTACAACGGAATGTCGCCAGAACGACTAACTTCACGCCACGCAGATCCATCATAAATAAAATCGATATTTCTTACATAATTATATGCAAGATTTGTCCATGCCCCAACTTTCCAGTTTCCTGTGAAAGTCCATGAAGTAATTGTTCCGCCAGTTTCATTCCAGAATTCAATGGTAATTCTCTGACCATTTACGCCGCCAGTTGGAAAGTTACAGCTGTTGCCAGTTGATAAACCTGTTACTAATTGAAATATTGAATAAATCGACGCATTGATTGAAAATGCACCACCGCTTCCTTGATTGATATTTACAGTTGGAAGGGCAATAGAGTTTGAATAAATATTTCCTCTTGGAACTTTCCAAAGAACCTGCGTGGCATAATCACCAGAAGAAGAAATGCCGTAAGTTCCAGCTGCAATGTCGTTATTATTGTGTAACTGTCCGTAGCAATAATTGTTTTCACTTATTGCATAGCGTGTCGGTCCCCAATAAATAGCCCAAACAGTATTATCCGTCAGGCTCATTGAAAAGAAATTACCAGATATTACCAATCCAGATGTCGTTATATTACTAGCATATAAATTAATGTTAGGACTTGCCGCCGTTCCATTTAGCTCAAAATAATTTCCACTAATCGTGCAGCCTTGTGCACCTCCTAAAGTAATCGCAGATTGGGCACAGCCTTCGATTAGATTTCCGATAACTCGCACACCAAATGCTGGAAGCGCGTTAGAGGCGTCAGCTAAATAGATAAATATATCTCCATTTTCTACAATGTTTCCTATGAAAGAAATATCGTAACATCCGGGGGAACTAAAGAATGATCCATTTGCCCAATATCTAATGGTGCAATTATTAAATCTCCAAGTTTGAGTGTAATGTGCAGCTTGAAGACATTTAATGTTTCTAAAATTACAATCTAAAAATCCAATTCGTAAAAATTTTGGAGAAATAACAAAGGCCGTTCCGAAGCGATTTGCTGCTTGAAAATGAACGCCTCTAAATTCCACAAATTCAGATACAGGATCAACTGAATAAGAAAGAGTGCTGTCAAATATTGTTATATTTGCATTTACATATAACCCATTTCCAGTTCCATTTGCGAAGATAGTTAAAATGTTTGATGTGGTGTCTACTTGTCGATTGATAATCAAAGAACTGGTTATTAAGAATTGTCCGTCCAGAAAAATACTAAGATTATGAGTATTCCCATAATCTATTGCCCGTTGAATAAAAGCTGTATCATCATTTGATCCATCGCCAACAGCGCCAAACATTTTGCCAGAAACAAAACCATCAATAATTCGTAGCCACGCGCTGGACGCAGTTACACCCAGACCTGTGGTGATGATTGTTCCGCCGTTGTCAGTATATGATCCACCAGTTACGCCATAGAACTGCCCGCCCCCGCCATCTCCAACAGCGTAATACCCTTCAACATTGGCAAATTGATTTGCCGCAGGTGCAGATGACCGCAGATTAGCAATGGTCTGATAGTTTGTAGGATAGTTCGGAGACAGAAAAGGAACCCAAGTTCCGTTCTCGTTCAGATACGTTTGCTCTGTCGTCTTGTCGATGCCCAGACTAATCTGCGTCGGATTTACCATCTTTCCAAGCCTTTAAGTTCGTAAGCATCAGTTTGAACTGCAAACACTGTTCCCTCCGGGGAATTGCGCGGCGTTTGCAAAGAACGAGTCCAATTGGGCAGTTGTCCAACCAAAAGTGCTTTGAAGTAACAAAGCAAGAGAGTCAGAACTTTTAACACAAAATGCAGAGTTATATTGTATCCAGTTTGGATCAGCCTTGTCAGCCGGGATAGCTTGGTAAAAGAGTTCCGCATTTGCCATGCTCCCGACCGCTGATAGGAATTGTTGCCTAGATACAATCGCTACCATGATTTTAGTCTTTCAAAGGATAGTTTGGCAACATCGCAAAACATCGCCAAACTATTCTACATTCAGCTTTTGGGAGACACAGAATTCACTGAAGAAGGTTTAGGCTTTGCAGTTTCCGCAAGTTCCTTCTGTGCCTTTATTTCAGCAAGTTGAGTTTTCGCAAGTTCAAGTTCAACTTTCTTGCGATCCAACTCAGCCTGCAATTCGTCTTCGCGGGTCTTGAATGACCCAGGCTCACCAGTGGTGATAAATTCCACTTCTTCTTTCGCATCCCCAACAACAATCGGGAATTCTTTCTTCTCATCCTTATACCCGACAACCTTCGGATATTCTTGAAATTTATATTCTGGAAAATCCATACTTTCATATACACCAAGATATTGCCGAACTTTAGCCATTTACTTGCTCCTTACGAGTGAAGGGAGAGGGCAAAGTGCCCTCTCCTTTTGGTGATTAGATGATGTCTGCGACAACAACGGCCCACTCAGGACGAACCCAAACGTAGCCATACAACACATCCAGACGTGTGATGAACTGGTCTGACTTAATGTCAAAGCCTGTCACCATACGCATTGACACGCCGTCCATACGCTCTCTTGCCGTTTCCTGCATGTTCTTTGGCAGTTCAAGATCGGCAGTTGCCATCGTGACTGCATCTGGAATGAATGCAAGGTTCTTACGGTAAACCGTGCTGGCCAGCGTAAGTGGGATGATCGCTGCGCCGTTTGCAGGGCTGCTATCAACCGTCTGATACTGCACGTTTGAACCGCCTTGTGGTGGCACAATCGCTGGATAGATGCTGATTGACGTTGCGCCGGTTGCTGCTGCTGCCGTTACAACGAACTGCTGCAACTGACCGATTGACACCTTGGTGATACGGTTGACTGCGTTCACGCCAGCAAACGTGATGATGTCGCCTTGTGCAAGCGGGCCACCAAGAGCGTTTGTCGTGATCGTCGTGCCGGTCTGGTTTGCACCAGAAACCGTCAACGTGCCAGTGTATGCGCCGGTCGTGTGTTTGATAACCGTCTGGTCTTCGAACCAGTCGAAGCCAATCGCGTTATAAACTTCACCCTTGCGATACTGCTCAGAAATCTCTGTCGCTGGGTTCAACAGGCCAGAAAGGTTCTGGACTGTGCGAGCCATGGTGACAGGATCAAGGATGAACTTACGGGAGTCGGTAGGAGCCGAACGTAAGCTCAACAGCGCCTTCGCATTCAAGAATGTTTCCAGCGTCGGACGGAGCAAGTTACCGGCAGCGTCAAAGTTACCAACAAGGTTGGAAACGCCGCCTTCAACACCAGACATCACGTCTGCAGCGACAGCGCCGACGAGGTTGTTTACAGCTGGCGCAAGAATTCGCTTGGAATAGTCGTCCAAGCTCATCGTGCGTTCAACGCTGTTAAACGAAACGTCAACGCCTTTTTGGGTGGCGAGGGTCAGCGTGGTGCTGGTTTCCGCCGTATCTTGGATCTGCGCTAC
>Ga0208106_1000384_pt1 | contig 15236 bp, 19 predicted proteins | sample CryBogCBE25Jul08_FD_184577 | JGI IMG/M metagenome (GOLD analysis project Ga0208106, IMG submission 184577) | Freshwater microbial communities from Crystal Bog, Wisconsin, USA - CBE25Jul08 (SPAdes) | ecosystem: Environmental > Aquatic > Freshwater > Lake | place: Crystal Bog, Wisconsin, USA...
TAAAGTATTTTCCAAACTGTTTTCGGACAAGAGCATTGTATTTTAAGTCAGAATATACATTCGAAAGGTTGGGTGTCGAGACGCTCGACGAGGCGCTCGAAGCGGACGTGGCTTTCGGGCTGGGCTGCTTCTTTGAAAACTTCCAGGCCAGTAGGGCCGTAAACTTGTTGGGGCCGAGTGCGTCATAGGCGTTGTGCTCTGATGCCGGTAGGAAGGCTTTCGCCAGCGCGTTCTGCATTGGGCCCGGTATGTGCTTCCATTCAATGACGGTTCTCTTCCCCCCCTTTGTCTTTTCTACATGTCCATCATTTCTAAAAAAATATTTTGTTCCTTTCAATTCTATATTAAAATTCTTAATTGGTATATTTTTTACGCCAGCCTTTTTCTGTATATACGCCATGATCGTTCCAGGGCTCGACGACTCCCCGACCTCGGGTATCTCCATATTCCGGGCAATCTCCAAGAGTTCTGCCTTCGTGAGCCGAGTTGCCTGACGATCGTTGATTCTGAGGACCTTGTTGAGCCCCATGGCAACCAGGTGGCTCGGCCGCGCTTCCTCGTTCGTCTCTTTAATTCTAAACATTTTGCGGACGGGTTCCGGTATATTTCGACCCGCCTTGGCATATGACGCGAGGACAGTCTTGCGCCCGTCATATAGGCGCTTGGGTTTTTTGAACCAGTAGGGCTGCTGGCCCGGCCCTGGTCTAACATATTTTAGACCGTTCGGGTCGACCGCATTCCAGCTGGGCGCCCGGCGGTTCTTCAGTCCAGGTTTTGTCTTGATCTCTCGACCTTCATATTTTTCAAGAGGAAATCCAGCCTCCCGGAAGACTCGCCGAGTCGACTCTGGTATGGGCCGTTTGACCTCTTCGAAAGCCTTGACGACTTTTGGAGCCACAGCCTTGAGATTTACTTTTCCTTTAGGATCCAAAATTGCTGGACCTTCCTGAAGTTGGATGAAATATTGATAGACATAGAGGCGCGGCTTGCCGTCAGTTCCCGGGCGTATGTAATACCCAGGTGGCACAGGCGATACGAGCCGGTCCCACGTTCCGGCGCTCGGGTATCTCGAGGCGAGACGCGTCATAGTCCTATTGTTCGAGTTTCTGCCAGGAATTTCAGTAAGTGGCTTAAAGGGCAAAACGATCGCGTCGTCGACGTGATACTTTGTGAAAAACTGTCTGAAGAGCTCCTTAGGAAGATCGATATCATTCATCGTCTTTATTCCCGTAAAAAGAACTGTTCCGTTTGAAAAAACCTGGAATGTCAACTTCTTTATTCTAATCTTTAGGGACGGGAATGTAACCTTCAATTCTGGATCAAAATCATAATCAACTTTTTGGGCCAGCATACCCTTTGGGAGTTTTTCATTCAACTCTTGGGCCAAAGTCTCAAGAGATATTTTCTTATTGATGTTAAAGATACAATTTATAACCTTAAATTGTGGCTTTTGTTCGAGGAGACTCGGAGGGGCCCAATCATTCTCCACGCAGAGCTTGTACGCATCCTTGTAGTTCCCTAACCCATTGACCTGTATACTATCTTCGGTCAGTATGACTGTGAACGCGTCAGTCTTGGCTGTGATATAACGCACCCCCTTTGGGTTCCCGAACCAGCCGCGTTCCTTTGTATATCGGATGACTGGTTTTTTAGTAAATGACACATAGCCTGAAACCTCCTTAAACTTTTCTACAGTGTCCTCTAGAATGAATTTTGGTTTAAATTTCAAAATTGCTATACTACTTACGACCTTTGTTTTTGAAAACTTGATACCGGGTCCGATCCCTGTATTTTCACTGAAGTTTTCCTGCATATATTATATGTAATGTTATTTTATTCTCTGGTCGCAAAGTCCACCCCAAAGATGAACGGTTGAGTCGAATAGGCCGACCCGTTGTATATGCGCGAGTCTGACCTGACTTCAAGTTCCTTAGAACTGAAGGGACCAGCGTAAAAATCCTGATTGAACTTGTGTATTCCCAGATTGTTCTCCTTGCAGTGTTGATTGAACTGTTCGACAAACACCCTTTGAGGAACGAAGAGATCCGGGCCAAACTTGAACTTCTCCGAACACAGGAAATGCTGGAGTGCGTTCGTGACGGTCGCAACCTGGCTCTGGACCATCTTGAAATATTTTGGCAATACATTCCAGATATCCTTGTCGGCGTATTTATGAGCGTAATCAAGATATGCCCGAAGGCACTTGCACATGATTGCGGGCATCTCAGCCTCGAGCTTCTCGTCCAAATGTGGGTCAGCAACATCAGAGGCGATTTGGCGACTAAAATTCCATGTCGCCAGACGTCTCAAAATAGATCCTGAGTTGTCTTTCCAATTCGGGACCTCGTTTCCGCCCAAGATACCCGGAACCTTCCATTGGAGACTCAGAGCCTTTTCGTTTTTACGAGCGATCGACAAATCCTCGCCAGAGACGAGCGACTGGAACTCTGCCTGTTCGAGCTGCAGGTCGCCCTTGATTTCAGGGCTCACAAACAGAAACCCGTTACAGATACTCGACAGACCAAACTTTTTCTCGATATTATTTGAGAGCGTCGCGACATCTTCACACTCGTAAAACTTGCGGCAGACCTTGGTGATGAGTGTCGACTTACCAGAGCGCGCGATACCCTTGAGAAATGGAATCACTTGCCAGCCGTCCAATTCATTTACCTCGAAACAAAGACGACCGATGAATACATACATCCATTTTGAAACATCGACCTCGAACTTTTGATACTCGAGAACCTTTTGCATGTTGGGCGTCGGAATGTCCCACCAATCATCCAGTTCCTCATATGGATCGAATTCTAGATCAAAATACTTACAAGACACAAGGGTCGGATCGAGTTCCCGAAAGTCCTTGGTATTATACCTGTAAAACTTGATCTTGTATTGGTTAGTTTCTGAGTTCCAATCTTTTCCGGCCAGCAGACCGTTCTGGAAAGACCACGTGTGACGGTCTTTTTTGATCTCTAGAAACTGAAAATCCCGGCAATTTGTGAGGTGCCGGACGACGTCTGTCACGAGAGACCCTCGGCTCGTTAGATTTTTCCACATCTCTGGATTATCCTCTTTCTGAGTCATATCGTATACAAAATCCTTAATCTCCTGGACGGGCCTCCATGCTCGAGTGTTTCGGATCTGTATGCAGCACTTGTCTCGATATCGGCGATAGCCCTCGTCATACGCCTTCTTCAGGAGGTAGAGCAAAAGTTTCTGATAAGGTGAAATGGACTCGTCATCCCGGAGACTCGTATCATTGTTATCGATGGCCAGTGTCGGGTTATTGATCCGCTGGGAACGGCGCTCCCAGAGTTTATACTGGTCAAACATCTCCTGACGATCGACAATCAGTCGACGGACCCGAAATTCAAGTGTAAACTCGTCAGAATTCACATCCTTGCTGGCCTGACGGTTCAGGTCGAGCGTATCGATACGGGTCATAACCATGCGGCAGGTGTTGATGAACCTATCTTTGCGGAGTTTTACGTGTTCTGATTCATAGTTTCGCGGATATCTGTCAGCATCACGCTCCTGCTGCTCTGGAAATAGGACAAAGGCCCAGGCCTTGTCGGCCGCCAGTGAGTTTCCGCGAACGTGAAACCCAGCGTCGGTCTCGGCCTTTGTCAGATGTGATTCAATGTCAGCTACTGACCATGTGTTAATTTCAGTATTTTGATTTGCGGCCCGAATCTCTTCAGCATGTTCGGGTGTAATTGCGTGGGCCATTATTAGTATTGCGCCACAGTTTTTTAAGCAGGTGTCATTTTGTTGATACTCGCCAGAAGTTTTACCATGATCTTATTGTGCATCTCGAGCTGGGTCGCAATCTTCTGAAGACTCATAGCGATCGTATCGCCATCCTCGGTCGCCAGAAGACTGCCGAGGGCGTCAAAAATATCGACCCCCTCCTCGTACTCCTCCTCCATCTCTTCATCCTCTTCCACTGGGGTTGGGGGTCGGTTGCGAGACATTGTGCTATTTAGGAAGAAAATTCAAAATTTGCGAAAACGCAGGCTCTGTTTTTTTCTGACTAGATGTTAGAATGGCTGGAGGTCTTATGCAGCTCGTGGCCTATGGGGCACAGGACATATATCTTACAGGCCAACCAAAGATTACATTCTTTCAGGCAATCTATCAGCGCCATACCAATTTTGCTATGGAAAATATACAACAGACGGTGAACGGGTCTGCGGCGAACAATTCGAGAGTGTCCGTGACCATAGCCAGAAACGGAGACCTTGTCGGCGACATGTATGTTCGCCTGCATCCTACTGTGAGCAACGTGACATCAAACAATACAGTGTTCGATACGAACTGGGTCGCCGAACGGGCTCTCACAGATATCGAACTGACCATCGGGGGGCAGCGCATAGACAAACACTACCAGGTATGGTGGCGCCTCTATTCCGAACTCTTTCTTTCGGAATCTAAGAAGTTAAATTATGGAAAAATGACAACGAGCCCTATAACCTATCTAGATAATGTGAATCTTCCGAGCGTCTACCTTCCTCTGCTCTTCTTTTTTAACCGTCACCCCGGCCTCTATCTTCCGCTCATCGCTCTACAGTATCACGAGGTCCGGCTCGATTTTGATATTGCTCCAAATTTCAATAACTATTTCGGGACCAGTGGGGGTGCTGCCACGTTCGAAGTCTGGGCCAACTATGTCTATCTGGATACTGATGAGCGCCGGCGATTCGCCCAGAAGGGCCACGAGTATCTCATAGAGCAGGTCCAGCACACCGGGGGCGACTCGCTTTCGCCCCCGACCGCGGGAGCAGTTGCTACAGCCTCAAAAGTCTCGCAGATGATACGTCTCTCGCTTAATCACCCGGTCAAAGAACTCATATGGTGCTACCAGCAGGCTGACATTATAGGAAATCCCAATGGTATGTGGAACTTTTCTTCGAATGTTTCGACTGTTAATATTACATGCACGTCTAATCCGGTAGAATTTGTATGTGCTCTCCCAAACGCCATAGGAGTTCCCACTATAGCTAATCATTTTAGCACTCCTATACCGGCCGGTAATATCTTTTATGGATGGGTCGAGGAGGGCTCTTCGAATGTTACTTCAAAATGCGAGGTCGGACCTCTCTACGACTTCAAGCTGATCCTGAACGGGCAGGACAGATTCAAGGAGCAGTCCGGGAAATATTTCAATCAGTATCAGCCCTATCAGTATCATTCAGGGGCTCCTTATCCAGGAATTTACTGTTATTCGTTCGCACTCGAGCCCGAAAGCCACCAACCGAGCGGCACATGCAACTTTTCCAGAATAGACAACGCCCAGGTCCTCTTCAATTTAAAAGGAAATTATACAACTGCTGTGCAGAAGATTTTTGCAGTCAATTATAACATCTTGAGAATACAGTCAGGTATGGGAGGTCTGGCCTTTTCAAACTAGGGCGGCTATTCCGAGACCGAGCGCCATTAGTAGGTATATGAGCGCGAAATACTGCTGTCCGAACGTCCCCTCCTTTGTCGATCCTTGAACGAAGTCGGCGATGCTGAGACCACCGAGAAGCAGGACGAATAACATCGCAAATATAAAGAAGAGATGGGCCATTTATATAGTGAATGGATATTTTTTTGGACTCTGCCCGGGAGAGGGAACTCGCTCGAATTATGCATGCAGTCAAGTCGAAGATATATACGAGCGACCTGGGCCCGGTTGAAGACCTCGTCTTACGATATGACGTCAATTTGAGCGACCTCAAGACGGTTCTCCTAGGTATAGGGAACCCCTTTGGCGAGTCTGAATCACTGGCTTCGATCTATGAATTCTTTAAAAATAAGCTGGAGGATAGGCCGGTGTGCTGTTCCCCGCGGAGACGCTCATGAACCAAAAATACACGAGAAAAACACCGGCCATCATAGTGCAAGTCGCACGTAGGGCCAAAGCGGGCGTCTGTCTCGTGTTGGTCTCGAAAAAGTCCTGGAGACCAAATAAGAGGACCATGAGGGCCACAACTAAAATTAACATATATGCGAGCATTTATTAATAGTATAGATAAAAGTTGCGCGTATTTTATACAATATGAACTTTGGATATATAGTCGAAAGTCTTTTATTTGACGCAGCGCCACCATCGATTCCCTGTCAGCTCGATCAAAAATGGACTGATTTTGAAACAGAATTGATAAAATTTAAAACTGAATTTTCACAGGCCCGAACAAAACTCGCGCAGTTAACTCATATGCTCCAATCAAAGCGAGATGAAATACATATTATTAAGATGGTTCTAGATAATGTAAGTTCTGATGGCTTAAAAGAAAAGCTCTCTGGTATAATAGACAAGCACGAGTCGGAAGAGGGTATCTCGACCCTGACTCTACAATGTGGGGAGGCGGCCGGACAAGTTGAGGCTATGAAGAAGATTTTGATGGATACGAATTCTGAAAGGTACGCCCGTTTTACATGTTTTGTATGTATGGATCGACTTGTTGACTTATTCATCGAACCATGCGGACATGTTATATGCGACGGATGCTGGATGCGGACTCAGAACAAGGACTCGTGCCCGGGGTGCAGGACGGCGTGTATAGGTGCGAAGCGTATTTTCTCTATGACTTGACCTAAGTAAGTCGTAAAAATGCTTTGGGGGGAGGAGCGCTCCCGTAGCTTTGTAGGTGGAGCATCGAAGTATTAATTCCTAAATTCTAGGTTGATTTCAGTCCGGACCTTGCGAATGAGTGTGGCTGGGTGAGCATCAGTGGCATAGAGGACATGTCGTCGTGCCACTTTGTGTCCATCGATGTCTCGCCCAGTCGCGCCGTTTGCGGGGCCTACCGGGCGTCGACATATGTAAGGCTATGGTCTCCATGTGCTAAAGTTATCGCTTAGATGAGAATTAGTAGTTCGAAGGCGCAGGTTCAAGTCCTGCCGGGAGCACTCGACCTAGGCAAGTCGGTAAAAGGCTGAGTTGAGGGGGAGCCACCTCTTTAAAAACGGCGAATATCTTTCCGAGCTCTCATAGCTCAGATGGTTAGAGCGTCAGACTGTTAATCTGAATGTCGCAGGTTCAATCCCTGCTGGGAGCGTTTTTTGAAGCGTCTTGCTCCGTTTCAAAAAACGTGTAATGTCTCGCCTTGGCACAGAAAAACAAGTGATCCAGACAAAAATGACGTCTATTCTTCGACATTTCATTGATGAGCGCTTTCAAATTCAGAAAATGTCCCAAAAGGCGTGGTTCGGTTCTATGTTCGAAGACATACTCTTTCTGGGACCAGATCATTCAGGAAAGGTTGGCGAGCATTTTATAGCAACTATATGTCAGCGAAATAAAATCGAACACGCCTATACTTGGGACGACAAAAATTCGACCGATGGTACGTATGATATTATTATACGTGGACGCAAGATCGAGGTCAAGACTGCACGACTTGGCGTTCAAAAATGTTTTCAGCATGAAAATCTCAGGGGAACAGGTTGTGAATATCATTTTTTTGTCGATGTTGCTCCGGACCATATATATTTGACTATACTTCCTACATTTGATATGACAATTCGTCACCCCATAATAGGTCGAAAGCCACATCTTCGTAAAGGGACTACTGATGTTTTCAAATTTGACTTTGGTGAAGTAAATTTGAAAAATCCAGATATTACTCTAAAGATTGGAGCAGAGACGAGCCTCGAGGTAATAGGGCAGTTTATTCAGTCAAAAATTGTCCCTCTATGAGAGAAGTTCTTAGATTCAGAGCCGAGTTGGTCGATAAAAAGGCTACATCGGCCCAGCATATGTCACGAGCCCGCCCAATCATATTTTTGTTATTAAATACAATTCCATATCCTTTTTCGTTCGGAAGTTCTTCGAATGTATTGTAGACTCGCATATTTTCGCGACCGAAACATGTCGATGGTAGATATATGTCGCACTGATCGAGCATAGCCTTGTTTCGAGTCGTCGCGATCGTCCCGCCGTCTGAGAGAGAATAGACCCGAAGTGCCTCGTTCGGTCCATGAATGGTATAGGCCGGGTTGGTCTTGTGCTTTGACCAAATCTGGAAGACGCCGTTTACCTTTACGCAAGTTTTGTCGGGTGTATGAAATGAGGCGGATATATTTTCACTATGAACGAGGTTCAGGTCCCTGACGCGCTTTCTAGGTGAACCTTTTCCGTCGCTCTCGAAGAGTTGAGGAAGTATGAAACATACATAATCGGCAAAGGTAGCCGAATGGTTGATGAATTGCAGGGCCAAATGACCTCTAAGACCGAACGGAGGGTTCCCGAAGACTATATATTTTCCCGTATCGGGTTTCCAAAGTAGAAAGTCTTGTCGCAAAAGACCGTCGACCCTTGGCTCTATATCCAGGCCTATGGATCCAAGCGGCAAAAGTTTCATAAAACTTCCATCGCCGGCCGAAGGTTCTATAAATGTATATCCGGATGAATCTATCAAAGTATTGAAAACTTTCCAGCAGTGCTCGGCGACATTTTTTGGAGTGAAAAATTGGTCCTTGACCTTGCACGTAAACTCTCCATAATCTATTTGTCGTTCGAGAAGTTTCAAAAGGTCAAAAGTATACTGTTCTGGAACACTTTTCAACTCTTGCCACCTTTTCACGGTCCCGACACACAGGTTCAATTTATCGGCGATGAATCGCAGACTTTTCGTCTTTGTCAATTCTTCGAAAAGAGCCGCCATATGTATTATGCCTTCATACCCTTTATAAAGATATATTCATTGAACCAACAAATGGTTAAGGCGAAGATACCTAAGGCGATTCGCGAGCAGGTCTGGAGGACCTGGGTCGGAAGAAAATTCGAACACAAATGTCTTGTTTCGTGGTGTGAAAATATGATAACCGTGTTTGATTTTGAAACGGGTCATAATATACCCGAGAGTAAAGGAGGAACGTTGGCCATAGACAACCTCAGGCCCATCTGCGCGAAGTGCAATCGCTCCATGGGAGATGACTACACGATTGACGAATTTTCAAGGATCAGTAAGAGATCGACGCACCTCTGGGAGTGCTTCAGATATTGTCCGTCAGAAAACGCATCTTCTCCTGGGTCTTTACCTGGAAAAACATAATTATAAAGACCATCAAGGGCAAGCTCCGGAGTTCGCCCAGGTTTGAGTGAATATATCCGGCCGTGCCCTCTAGAGGGAAGGGGATCTTCTTTATAAGTCCTCGAGCCATGTAGACTATCACGGCCACTATGGCAAACTGGACCGATACTTCCAGAAACGTCAACCACTTTGGTCTGTCTTTTTTCAATTTTGGAGTAAAATTGTCAAGGATCCGTGAGACCAGGAAAGCAAATGCAAATGACAGTGCACCGACCCATGCAATTCCAAATAATCTTACGAGATGAATCATACTTACTTGTATTAAAGAAAAAAGACGTGATCTTATTGGGGCGTGAAAACGCCCTATACGTCCCCGTAGCTCAGTTGGTTAGAGCGTCAGTCTTATGAGCTGAAAGTCGCGAGTTCGAGCCTCGCCGGGGACATAACGGCCATGTAGCACAATTGGATAGTGCACTTGCCTTCTAAGCAAGAGGTTGTGGGTTCGAGCCCCACCATGGTCGCCAAAGCATCAGTGTCCGAGTTGGTCTAAGGAGCCAGACTTAAGATCTGGTGCTCTCATGAGCGCGTGGGTTCGAACCCCACCTGATGCAAAAATCGTATTATACTATATGGAATTCACATTGGATGATAAAGGTTCAGCCAATGTGACTTTCAATGTTGCGACCTGTAAGGATGTTACAGTAGATGATCTCAAGAGATTATCAGATGAGATACGTATCAAGGCATATGATGTCGTGATAACTTTTAATATGTCAGGTGTCGGTCCTAGGCTATTTGCCTCACTCTTGAAAATGGTCCAGGAAATGATTGAATATACAAAACACGACGGGCTTCTCAGACGGGTAGAAGTTCTCAAGGCTCATTTTATATTCAAATTACTCTTTCGAATAGTCCCCAAAGAAATACGTGATATGACTGTTTTTATAAAATAATAAATACTCAGGAATGGAGTGGTTGCGTTTCAATCCTGATTTTAATGCAAAAATACTCAACGTAACGATATTGATGGGTCCATTTATAGAGTATCAGCCCACTAGAAAAGAGGATGTCGATGCATTTTGCCAGTCTCTTTATCCTATTCTCGACCAGATACAGGAATTATGCAAGAATCATGGCATGACCCAGGTATGTACTACTGACCTGTCCGGGATAAAAATCAAGAAACTCAAGCCGGTCATTATGATGAAGGTCATCTGGAATATTTACGAGCACACCAAGGATTGTATTTTACTTTCAAAATGTGAAATCGCTGGGGGGGGGACGTTGGCTGGCTCGCTTCTCGGGGCGGTCCGTGGGCTCCTTCCGCCCTTCATGCGTAACATGGTCCAACTAATTCCGGATCAAAATCAAGATTACAAAGGAGACGAGGAGAGCGATGATGATTCCGAATTTCTGGAATGCATAACGGATGAAGTAATTTAGGTCATATGTTCGGTCGAGGCCAATGTCTCCTTCGAAGGCTGACTTCATAAGGCCCACGAGCGGGGCGTCCTCCATAGAAACCTGTTTTGCGAGTGTTTCATAAGTGCATAAAATTTTTATAGGGAACCTATTGAGTTGGAAATCGACCGAGACCTTCATGAGACTCGGGTCGAACGGATAAATTTTACGAGCACACTCGAGACGTATCAGGTAGGCGTGAGTTCCGAGCGGCTGTCCTTCATAGAGGGATTCTGATACATTTTGTTTGAAAATTGGTATGAGTGGACCAAGGTGAATAATATCCCATGGAATACTTTTTGCCTCTTCCAGAATCTGCTGCAATTTTGTTTTAAAATTGGGAATAAGCCGGACGTCATCCTCCATGATCAGGGCGAGAGCGTGACCCTTTTCGACAATGTCCTTCCAGATCCGTGTGTGACTCATAGAACATCCGTATTCTGATGGTGTGACGTAGATTCCTGAAGGGGTTCCGACTCGCCCGTCGGTTGCCCGGAAGAATTCAACGGCAAGTCCTTCTCTGTCGAACTCTGCTCGGACATCTCGTCGTCGGTCTTTTCGCTTTTCAAGATTGACGCAATAGGCGTGCATTTATATTCATCTTCATTTTTAGAGTAAAATTCGAACGCATCAAGTATATTCCATGTGATGATACCGAGCAGGACCGACCTGATATGTTCTGGTCCAAACCGGATGACACATACAGGGACCACGATCCATATGATTCTCTGAAAATTTCTCAGAAATTGGAAAACAATGTAGGTCAAAAACAAAACGAACAGCTCGAGCTTCATTTACAAGACCAACTTAAAAAAATAGGGCCTAAAAAACACAATGAGCGATCTCCTCGTTTTTTATCCGAGGGGCTCCAAACTCGTCATAGAGTTTCTGGGGGCTCGATATATAGAGCGTCAGCCAAAAACTCCAGAAGATGCGACCCTATTTATGAATGAAGTTCGGCCGATCATTCAACAGCTTGACGACTATGTAGTCAAAAATGGACTCAGTGAGATCATAGAGCTCAATTTAAAGGACGTGCCCCTTTCAAAATTGAACGCCGAGACGGCCATCCATCTTATACACCTAATGTCTGAAATTAGACCCGAAAAGGGACTGCTTGAAAAAATATGTATAACACATTCTAACCCTATTTTCAATATGATTTATAGAGGCGCCAAAGGTCGACTTCCGGCACGAGTCAGAGATATCGTGGAGATTGTAGCCGATACAAAATTCTTTTGATATATAAATGGCCGGTGGAGGTCTGTTGCAACTTGTAGCATATGGAGCCCAGGATCTTCACCTCACGGGCGAGCCTAAAGTCACCTTCTTCCAGGCGGTCTACAAACGCCACACGAGTTTTACAATGGAGGCCACAAAACATGATTCTCAATTTTCATTCTCAAATGGTCTTGTATCGAGCATAAAAATCGATCGCCGGGGGGATCTGCTCGGAGACATATGGCTCGAGCTGCCTTCCCAAAATCAGACGATACTTACCTCTCCCCAGCAGTTGTGCTGGGTAGCAGAGAATGCGTTAAAAAAGGTTGAACTCGTCATTGGAGGTCAAGTCATAGACACGCACTATAAAGTATGGTGGCGGTTATGGTCTGAATGTTTTTTGAACTATACCAAAAAGATTAACTGGGGTAAAATGACAAGCTATCCCGGAAATAAATCAGCAGATTATGGATTCGTCTATTTACCTCTACTGTTCTTTTTTTGCAGAAATGAAGGTTTATTCCTACCCCTAATAGCTTTACAAAATCATGAAATTTATATAAATTTCCATGTCGCTGATAATTATTCTACATATTTCACCGGACCTCCAAATATATGGATAAATTACGTGTTTCTCGATACTCATGAGAGGGCTCTCTTCGGTTCAAATAGTCATGAATACCTGATAGAACAGGTTCAGTATGCCGGAAGCTACAGCATGACTTCGAAATCAGAAACCAAAATTCCTCTGGCATTTAATCATCCAGTGAAGGAGCTCATATGGTGTTATACAGATCCGGCAAACTCTACACTTTGGGACTTTTCTACTGACGGATATTCATCAATTGCAACACTTACATTAAAAAATGTCATAGAGCCAACACTTCCTCATTTTTGCGGGTCTCCTTTAGTAACTGACAAAATACCTACTGAAGAAGCCAAAGGACCGCTTTTAACAGCGAAAATTCTTTTCAATAATCAAGATCGTTTTCAATACCAGACTGGAAAATATTTCAATCAATATCAGCCTTTTAAATATCATTCCGGGACACCATATGCTGGGATATACACATACTCTTTTGCACTCGACCCAGAAGCCCATCAGCCGAGTGGAACGTGTAATTTTTCGCGCATAGTCGACCAGACCCTGGTCGTTCAGTTGAAATCCACGATGTATCTCCCTACAAATCAACAACTTTTTGCCGTAAACTATAATGTTCTCCGTATAAAGAGCGGTATGGCCGGGCTTGCATTTGCAAACTAATTTTATTTTCATATATAAATGGCTGGAGGACTCGCCCAGATAGTAGCGTATGGAGCCCAGGATGTGTATCTCACGGGCCAGCCCAAGGTTACCTTTTTCCAGGCAGTCTACAAGCGTCATACAAACTTCGCCATGGAGGCCATAAAGCAGAACATAAACGGAACATTTACGAATAGTTCAAAAATTTCAGCGGTCGTCGGGCGTTTCGGGGATTTGCTCGGAGATACGTGGATAGAGCTTCCAGTGACGACGAGTGGATCTCTTGGGCCGACCTCGTCCAACAATGGCGCGACGAGAGATACATGCTGGATAGCTGAAAGAGCATTTACCCAAATTGATTTTGTTATCGGAGGAAACCTGATTGACAGACATTACCAGAGCTGGTGGAGACTATGGTCTGAATGCTTTCTCGACGAGTCTCGCAAGTCTGGATACGGAAAGATGACGTCTTTTCCAGCAACGACACTCACTGGAACAGTTATTTTACCTCTCCTCTTTTTTTTCTGCAAAAATCCAGGACTCTTTTTGCCACTGGTCGCGCTCCAAAACCACGAGGTCCGTTTAGATCTTTATTTAACTCCTGATTTCACAAACTATTTTACAGGAACCGTAAACATGTGGTCTAATTATGTATATATAGATGTCGAAGAGCGCAGACGCCTGGCTCAGGGCACGCACGAATACCTGATCGAGCAGGTCCAGCAATCTATAATAATACCGTCCACAACTCCAACTCGGGTATATTTTAATCATCCGGTGAAGGAACTCATCTGGTGCTATCAACAGCCCGGAACCGCTTTATATAACATGTGGAACTTTTGCGCCCCTAATGGTTCCGGAATTTTCCCTATAATAAGTTGTCTGCCAACAAATGCTATGATACCAGGACTGGCTGGGCGACCATTTATCGCTTCAGGATCAAGTATTTCCCCGACATGGTCTGAGGACGGATCATCTATAGGCACTGCTAGCGCAAATGCGGCAGTTCAGGCCCCGCTCTCTAACTTCAACATACTATTCAACAACCAGCCAAGGTTCGAACTACAGTCTGGGAAATATTTCAATCAATATCAGCCCTTCCGGTACCATTCAGGAACGCCATACCCAGGAATTTACGTCTACTCTTTCGCCCTCAAGCCTGAAGAGCACCAGCCGAGCGGAACGTGCAACTTTTCCAGAATCGAAAAGGTCGAGGTCGTATCGACACTTAAATCGACTGCAGGCACGCCCAACCAGATTATATATGCAGTAAACTACAACATCCTACAGGTTCAGAGCGGTATGGCCGCACTTGCTTTTTCTAATTAATAGTATGACGTGGACTCAAGACGAAGAAAAGTTTCTCGAAAATCTTGAAAAACAATGTGGTGTATACTACAAACACTTTAACAAGGAATACATATATTACAATAAATTATCATCAAAATTTAATATTCCTATACTCATCGTATCGGCCGTAAATTCTCTAATAGCTATTGTTCTGGTCCCATTCGTTCCTCAAAAATACGTAAGTATAATGAACGCCGTCCTTTCGGCTGGAACAGGGGTCGTAGGTTCCGTGCAACTCTATCTAAAAGTGAATGAAAAGATGTCGAACGCACTTCGATCATCGATCCTTATGAAACGCCTCTCTCTCAAGATATCTAAGGAACTTAGTATATTTCCTGAGAACCGACTTTCAGACGGTAAAGGATTTTTGTCTGATTCATTTACAGAATTCAACGCGGCTATAGAACAAGCAAATCCAATCCAAAAAGAACTCAAAAATCACTTAGACCAAACTGGGACCAAAAGGCTTTGGGGTATTCTTGATAGAGTAAATATTGACGTTCATTCTCGGGATCCTGAGCCGTCACCTCCAATCCAGGTGGAAGCTGTTCGACAAGCACGGGATTCAGAGACTTCAACTCAGGATCCCTGAGCTTCGCCAATTCAAATGCTATATCCAGGTCGAGCCCAGGATCGACGCGGACCCAGTAATGCACGCAAACTTCCCGAGTTTCGGGTATTATACAAAAACCCTTGACACATTCGGACAGAAAACCCTTTTTGTCAATGATTTTCTTCAGAAGCACAGCATATTGGACGGCCGTTCCCGTAACCTTGTGTAGCTTGAGGCGGAGAGCGGTCCGTTTCAGTATATCCATTCAGCAATAAAGATGTGTATCCTTTATAAGATAACATGACAGACCCTATCCTCGCTCCGAATCTCTCCAGGTTCACGACATTTCCAATCAGATATCCAGACTTATGGGCTCTGTATAAAA
>Ga0208106_1000385_pt1 | contig 15221 bp, 15 predicted proteins | sample CryBogCBE25Jul08_FD_184577 | JGI IMG/M metagenome (GOLD analysis project Ga0208106, IMG submission 184577) | Freshwater microbial communities from Crystal Bog, Wisconsin, USA - CBE25Jul08 (SPAdes) | ecosystem: Environmental > Aquatic > Freshwater > Lake | place: Crystal Bog, Wisconsin, USA...
CCCCAAGTACGGGAGCATTAAATTCAATATGTTCAACACGGCAAGGGTTCCTGATCTGCACCGAGCCATCATCACTTTCATTGCACTGCGAAATTAACACATCGATAACATCTTTTGCAGAGTGATCGCAAAAGAGTTGCCCTTTGTGCTTTTCGTGAAATGCAACACCGTATTTTTTAAGTAGATTTAGAAAATCATCCGGTGTGTATTTGGAGAGAGCGCTTCTGCAAAATTGGGGATTCTCACCAATGAAATATTTGTGAGGACTCCTGACATCCATATCTTTGTTGGTGAAGTTGCATCGTCCGCCCCCGGAGATTCTGATCTTCTCAGCTAGTTTTTCGCTGTGATCAATAACTAAAATTTTCAGTCCCCTAGATTGAGCCACCCCGGCACAAAATAGGCCTGCTGCACCAGCACCAATGATGACCGCATCAAAGGTAACAGCAGAGTTACGGTCAAGACTACTCATAAATTATTTTGGAGGAAGTTTTCAATCAGTTGCGCTAAAGCTAAAGGTTGATCATGGTGAAGCATATGTCCGGTGTTTGCAAGTTCGTGGTACCGAATGTCTTTAACTACTTTCATGCGCTCGTAAAACTCTTCGATTTTGTAACTCTTACCCCACCATTTTTGAAGACTGTCTTCTTGTGCGGTAACGCACAAAATTGGAGCACTAATGCATTTGTGGATCTCGCTTGTTTCATCGGCTCGGTAAAGATGCACACTGCTAACTTTGTGGGCTGCTTCACCCAAAATATGCCAAGTACCGTCTACATCCTCTTGAGCCCAATGAGCTGCAAGCCACTCAGCTTTATCAGGTGAAATTCTGGGGTTGTTTTTTATGAGCCGTTGGGCTACGTCAGCAAGACTTTTGTATGGTTTTAAATTGATATTTCCTTTGTGGAGCTCTTTGATTTCATCCATCCATTTCGCATATCTATTTGCCGCTTGCGAGGGGGTGGTACTGGCCATTCCGAATCCCTCAAGATTGATGAGTTTGTGGATTCTTTGTGGCCTAACACCAGAATAAATCATGCTGATGTTGCCCCCCATGCTGTGACCAACAAGCTCTATGGGCTCGTCTTGAAAATAATGATCAAGTAAAAGATCTAAGTCGCCTAAATAATCAGCAAATAAATAATGATCAACAGGTCGAGTCCTTGAGTCAATGCTTTTGGTTAGTCCAAATCCCCTCCAGTCTGGTGCGATGATAAATCGATCGATCTTTAAAGCATCCACCATGAACTGAAATGAGGCGGCCACATCCATCCAACCATGTAACAAAACAAGTGGTTTGTGATGCTTTAAGCTTTCCCTGCTCCCCCAGGTCCTCACGTGATAACGTTGATCTCTGATGGTGATGAATTCACTGGATGAATTTTTAAGGGGTTGATACATTTGGATATTGTAAATTGCTAAGATTCACTTTATTGAATGCTTGTTTAGTGCTTGTTTAGTGCCTGTTTAGTACTCGTTTGGTGCTAATGGTGTAGAGAATTTCCAATCTTGGCTATGAATAACTGAGCATAATCAACTTAAAATTAGTACTAGCTAGACTTGTAATCTCTTTTCGAAACCTATTTTTTCACAAATTAATATAAAGATAAAAATGAGTGCATTCAACTTTAAACCTGTCCAACTTGGCGTTAGCGATCTATTGGTGCCGCCCATTTGTTTAGGAACTATGACATTTGGCGAGCAGGTGAGTGAACACGACGCGCACGAGATTATGGATTTGTCTGTAGAGCGTGGCATCAACTTCTTTGATACAGCTGAGATTTATTCAGTCCCCACGCGAGCGGAGACTTTTGGTGCTACTGAGACAATTATTGGAAATTGGTTTGCAAAGCACAAAGGTCACCGCGGTAAAATCATTTTGGCTTCTAAGGTTGCTGGATCTGCAAGAGGGATGCCCTGGATAAGAGAAGGAACAGGTATGACGGGTGCAGATATTCTTGCCTCTTGTAATGCCAGTTTGAAGCGTTTGCAAACGGACGTCATTGATTTGTACCAAATTCATTGGCCAGAGCGTCATGTACCCGCTTTTGGATCCATGTATTACGATCCCAAACAAGAGTCAAGCAAAACGAGTATTCATGAGCAACTGCAAGCCATGGGACAGTTGGTGAAGGAGGGCAAAATTCGCTATATTGGACTCTCAAATGAAACACCTTATGGAGTACATGAGTTTGTCCGTCTTGCGCAGTTGCACAATCTACCCCAAGTCATCAGTGTTCAAAATCCATATTGCCTTATAAATCGAACTGTTGAGAATGCGCTAGATGAGACACTACACAGATTAAACGTGGGCCTGTTGGCATACTCTCCGCTTGGGTTTGGACTCTTGACAGGCAAATACGACGCAAGTGGCACGGTCGGGCCTAATGCGCCTGTGCAAGCACGTATTGCTAAATTCGAGTCCGTTCGCAAACAACGTTGGGGTCGTCAAGAGGCTCTTGAGGCATCACGTATTTATAACCAAATGGCGAAAGACAACGGACTAACACCCACTCAGTTTGCACTTGCGTTTTGTTACACACAGTGGCGCGTTCAAAGCACCATCATTGGAGTAACTTCGAAAGAACAGTTAGAAGAAAACTTAAAAGCATGGGGCACAACGCTTAGCCCAGAGTTGCTTGCCAAAATTGACCAAGTGCGCTGGATCCACCGGGATCCAGCTGTTTAACTCCCAACAACTATCCTTTACAAAAAATGACTGCTGATTATTGGTCAATCTTTGCGTGCGCTGCTATTTGGGTACTGTTTGCATACCTCTGCGGATCTGTATCGTTTGCAGTTGTCGTGAGCAGACTTTTTGGCTTGAGTGATCCACGCACCTTTGGGAGTCACAACCCTGGTGCAACCAATGTGCTTAGGACCGGGCACAAGGGAGCTGCATTGTTAACTCTTTTCATGGATGGATTTAAGGGCTGGGTACCATTGGTTCTTGCAAAAGCTTATGTGGTGCAAAATCCTTTTTTGGATTCTTCAATGGCTGACTTCGCGGCTAATCAAAATTCATGGGAAATGCTGACACCCTGGATCATTGCAGGTGTTGCAATGAGTGCATTTGCCGGGCACCTGTGGCCTGTTTTTTTTGGCTTTAAAGGGGGTAAGGGAGTTGCGACTGCAGCAGGTCTGCTGTTTGCAATGCATCCAATCCTTGGACTTATGGTCTTACTGACTTGGGTGTGCGTTGCCGTAGTGACTCGCTACTCCTCTTTGTCTGCACTACTGAGTGCTGCATTTGCACCCATTTATCTGGTCATTGGCTCCATCTATTTATGGAAAGATGAGTTTGTTTATGCAACACCTTGGCCACTTGCTTTGGTCAGTGCAATCATGGCCATGCTTTTGATTTACCGACACAAAGAGAACGTGCAAAGACTGCTAAAGGGTGAAGAGTCTAAGATTTTTAGCAAGAAAAAATCTTAATAAACTTTTTAATCTCTAAAGTTGTCAAAGCTTAAGGGCAAATCGCTCAACTCTTTTTTTATGAGCGCCATCGCCGTTTGTAGATCGTCTCTTTTAGCGCCTGTGACTCTAACAGAGTCACCTTGGATAGCTGCTTGAACTTTTATCTTGCTATCTTTGATGAGGCGCTGTAGTTTTTTGGCGTCTTCGCCGGCGATACCTTTTTTGACTTTAATCAGTACTTTTACCTTATCGCCGCCAATCTTTTGAATTTCTTGTTTATCAAGGAACCGAACGTCTACACCACGTTTGGTGAGCTTATTTTGCAATATATCTTCGACCTGTGTTAACTGAAAAGGCGAATCTCCGTGTATGGTGATATCGTTTTCTTTTAAGTCTATTGCAGCACTGGTCCCCTTGAAGTCAAAACGGGTGCCAATTTCTTTGGCTGAGTTCTCAACCGCATTCTTGACCTCTACTAAATTAGCTTCACAAACTGCATCAAAAGAAGGCATAAAAAATCCTCGTTAACAATGCGACAATTCTGCCATGATTGTCGAACAAAACATATCCCTAAAAAAATACAACACCTTTGGCATTGAGGCTAAAGCACTTCGCCTGATCCGTTTAAAGTCAGAGGAAGATTTGTTGGCTGTTTTAAGAGACCCGGAACTTGCTGCAGCCCCTAAATTCATTTTAGGCGGAGGCAGTAACATCGTAATTACTGCTGACGTTAAGCCGATTGTTCTAAAAGTAGAGATGCTTGGAAAGAGATTGGTCAGCGAGGATGAAAAGGCCTGGGTGGTTGAGGCGCACGCAGGAGAAAATTGGCATGAGTTTGTGCGCTGGACCTTGGACAACGATTGGCCAGGTCTGGAGAATTTAGCTATGATTCCGGGCTCTGTTGGGGCTACGCCCGTTCAAAACATTGGAGCTTACGGGGTTGAGCTTCAAGACCGCTTTGAATCCCTGGATGCGATAAACCTACAAACCAGCGAGCACATGAGGCTTGAGGCTTTGCACTGCGCTTTTGGGTACAGAGATTCAATTTTTAAACACGGGCCAGATCAAAGGATGGGCGCCTCCTCATCAATGGGTTTGGCTGGACGTGCACTCATTACCCGAGTCAGGTTTCGCCTGCCCAAGGCCTGGAGAGCTGAGACTGGGTACACAGATATTCACAAACGGGTTGTTGAGAGTAAATTAACCCAACCAAGCGCAAAGCAAATCTTTGATATGGTTTGTAGCATTCGCACAGCAAAACTACCCCAGCCAGAGTTGGTTGGGAATGCAGGCAGTTTTTTTAAAAATCCTACGGTCACTGCCGACCAGTGTGCAGACATCATTGCTCGTGAACCCAAACTAGTTCACTACCAACTCAGCAACGGTGAATTCAAACTAGCCGCTGCATGGTTAATCGATGCCTGTGGCTGGAAAGGCAAGAGCGTTGGGCACGCCGGGGTGTATGACAAACAAGCACTTATTTTGATTAACAAAGGCGGTCCAAGCAGACCTTGCACCGGGGGCGAGGTCGTTACGCTGGCTCAAGCCATACAGACCAGTGTTTATGAGAGGTTTGGAATACGACTGGAGATAGAGCCCGTGGTGGTCTGAAAATTTTTTTAAAACAGATAATAATAAGATAATAATCAGTGAACGTTCAAACTATACAAACTATTGAAAGAGCTCAGCGTCCTCCAAAAATAGGCGACTGAATTGATAACCAAAGATTTTTAAAAATGACGGAGAATTTGATGAGTTTAAGAATTAAAAAAATGATGAAACTTCCCCTGAAGAAGCTATCTACAGCGGTTTTATTAAGTTTAAGTGTCTCGGTCACTTTTGCACAGAACTACCCCAGCAAGCCAATCAAGCTCTTAGTTCCCTTTGCAGCAGGGGGTACAACAGATATTATTGCCCGCGTGATTGCAGAACCAATGGGAAGGATTCTTGGACAAAGCGTGATTGTGGATAACAAACCCGGCGGTGGCGGTGTTGTTGGAGCGTTGGATACGGCTAAGTCTGTAGCCGATGGGTATTCACTTGGAATTGCTACGGTCTCAACGACCGCGGCTAATCCAGCGATTAACCCGAAAATCCCTTACAACATAATGACCGACTTCTCCCCCATCGTGAATATTGCGGCAACACCTAACGTGATTGCTGTGCACCCCTCGTTTCCTGCTAAGGACTATAAGACCTTTATTGATGAGGTCCACAAGCACCCTGGCAAGTACTCATATGCATCCTCTGGAACTGGGGGAATTGGACACCTGCAAACAGAGCTATTTAAAAGCCTGTCAAATTCTTTCATTACTCACATCCCCTACAGAGGAGCAGGTCCTGCACTGAACGATACCGTAGCAGGGCAAGTTCCCATTATTTTTGATAATTTACCATCCGCTCTTCAGTTTATTAAGGAGGGACGTTTGGTACCTATTGTTGTTGCCGCTCCCCAAAAATTGGCAGTTTTACCGAATGTGCCCACTTTTAAAGACGTAGGTCTTGAGCCAGTAAACCGGATGGCTTATTACGGTATTTATGGACCTAAAGGGCTACCAAAGGAGGTCGTTGACAAAATACACGGCGCAGTCGTAAAAGCACTTGAAGACCCTGCTGTGCGTAAAAGGATTGAAGACACGGGCTCAATTGTGATTGGTAACACACCTGAACAATTTACGCAGCAAATCAAAGCTGAGTTTGAGGTCTATAAAAAAGTGGTCGAGACCCAAAAGCTGAAACTAGAACAGTAAGCTGATTCAGTAATCTAACTTTAAACCGTTAACCCTCCCCTTCAATGCCTAAGAAAGAATTGTCAATCTTGGATCTTGGGGAGGAGGCTCAAAGCTTAGCGCCTAAAAGAGGGCGACCCTCAAAATACAAACCACTAATCCAAACACCCAAATCAATACCTGAAAACGGTTCAGCAAAACCTAAAGCCCATTTACCCAAAAAACTGGGCAAACCCGCCAAAGTCATCGATCCATCGTTGGTTGATCACGTTATTGAACGCTTTATAAACGGGCTATGGTTAGAGGAGGGGCTCTCACAAAACACCTTGAGTGCTTACAAAAGGGATATCTCACAAATATCACATTGGTTGAGAGGCAAATCGAGCTCTCTGCTGTTGTGTACTGAGCCCTTGGTGCAGGAGTATTTTGCTGTTCGTTTCTCCGACTCCAAGGCGACCAGTGCTAATAGGAGATTGACAGTTTTTAGGCGATTTTTTAGGTGGGCTCAGCGCGAGTCACTCATCAGTGAGGATCCGACCTTGAGAATCCTTGCGGCTAGAACACCCCTTCGCGTTCCCAAGACACTCACAGAGGCCCATGTTGAGGCTTTACTGAATGCGCCCGATACTGACAAACCCCTTGGTCTTCGTGACAAAGCGATGCTAGAAATTCTTTATGCAAGTGGACTGCGTGTATCGGAGCTCGTGAGTTTAAAAACTTTCGAGTTGAGTTTAAAAGAGAATGTGCTCACCGTTATGGGAAAGGGACAAAAGGAGCGTATGGTCCCCTTTGGTGAAGAAGCAGGGGAATGGATCGAGCAATATTTAAAGACTGCGAGGGGGGAGCTTTTAAAGGAGCAGCAAACACAATTTTTATTTGTGACCCGGCGAGGCTCTGGGATGTCCCGCGTGATGTTTTGGAACATCATTAAACGTTATGCGCAAATTGCAGGAATTGCGCCCAACTTATCGCCCCACACTCTACGCCATGCCTTTGCTACGCATCTGCTCAATCACGGGGCTGATCTAAGAGCTGTACAGATGCTCCTTGGCCATGCTGACATATCAACTACCACCATATACACACACGTTGCTAAGGAGAGGCTAAAGAGCCTACATGCAAAACATCATCCACGAGGATGATTAGGTGTCCTGGTGCTGAAGTGTTTCTAGCTCTTTATCTGTAAAACCAGCCTTTCTTCTTGCCTCCAAATTAAAGGGGGGTCTGAGTTTGGGGGCGTTATGTTTGAGTGCCAATTCGTTGTAGTACGTTAATGGATCAACACCTTGTTTGGAGCACAGCCAGTTGTACCAATAGTTTCCAATAGCCACGTGTCCTACCTCGTCCCTTAAAATAATGTCTAAAATTTTTGTGGCTGCATTAGCCTGCTCGGTACCAGCAGTTTGAAGTTTCTTTTGTATGACAGGGGTCGCATCCAGGCCCCTGGCCTCCAAAGTTCTGGGAACAAGGGCCATTCGAGCGATGATGCTATCCCCCGTTTTTGTGCACATATCCCAAAGACCATCGTGGGCTTTGAACTCTCCGTAACTAAAACCAAGGGACTCGAGTAACTCCCTGAGAAGTTCAAAGTGTGTTGACTCCTCATAGGCCACCCGCAGCCAATCTTCATAATAAGACTCAGGCATACCCGCATAGCGCCAAATTGCGTCAAGGGCTAGATTGATTGCATTAAACTCGATATGACAAACTGCATGCACCAGTGCAGCCAAGCCTTCATTGTTAAACGGTGAGCGCTTGGGCATGTTTCGCGCGTTAATGAGCTCAGGCAAATCTGGGCGACCAGGGATAGTACCGATTTGAGGGCTTAAGTGCACCTTCGTATCAATTTGTAAGCGCTCACGCAAAGCCCATAACTCACCGACTAATTTAACTTTAGTTAGCGGAGCTTTTGCCTGTAAGGCTTGTAGGGCACAATGTCTTAATTCCATCGGTACAATTTTGGCATTGAATTGGGTATGTTTACAAATTTCTGGAGTATTTATGGCTATTTATAAATTAGATGAGGTCAGTCCAAATATTGATCCGACCGCCTGGGTCGCAGACTCCGCCCAAGTCATGGGCAAAGTGCATCTTCACAAGGACGCTAATGTTTGGTTTGGTACCGTTATCAGAGGCGATAACGATCTAATTGAAATTGGCGAGGGCTCCAACATCCAAGACAACAGTATGCTGCACACGGATGATGGAATCCCACTCATTATTGGTAAGCACGTGACAGTGGGTCACCAAGTCACACTTCATGGTTGCAATATCGGTGAGGGCTCCTTGATAGGGATTGGTTCTGTTGTACTAAACGGTGCCAAGATTGGACGCAACTGTTTGGTGGGTGCCGGTGCATTGGTTACAGAGGGTAAAGAGTTTCCTGATGGTTCTATGATTTTAGGGAGCCCAGCAAAAGTGGTTAAAGATCTAACTCCCGAACAAATCAAAGGGTTGTATGAGTCGGCAAAACGTTATGTGCAAAATTCAAAACGTTTTCAAAAGGGGCTTGTCAAAATTGGCTAAAGTGCACCCCTTTATTTTTGAGGGCCTACCAGTAAGAGGCTTTCTAGTTCAAATGCAAGATACTTGGACTGAGATTTTATCTCGCAGACGTTTAAACCCTGAAACCGGAGAATACCCCAAGCCCGTCAGAGCGTTGTTAGGTGAGATGACTGCGGCAGCAGTCTTGCTTCAATCAAACATTAAATTTGACGGAGCTTTGATACTTCAGATTTGGGGGGATGGTCCTTTAAAGGTTGCAGTTGTTGAGGTGCAGCCTGATTTGCGCGTCAGAGCAACCGCCAAAGTAGTGGGTGAGGTCTCAGAGGATGCGCTTTTAAGCGACATGATCAACCGCAATCATTTGGGAAGATGTTCTATTACATATGATCCGCAAAACCGCCGCCGCGGGCAACAACCTTACCAAGGTGTTGTACCCCTAGACCGTGATAACGGGGAATCTTATGAGCGTTTGAGCGATATTCTTGAACAGTACATGAGACGCAGTGAGCAACTCGATACTACGATCGTACTTGGCACGGATGATGAATCTTGCGCTGGAATTTTGATTCAAAGAATGCCCATTAAAGGACAAGATAACTTGGGCGGTACTCAGCAAGATATTGAGCAAGACGCGCTAGATCAAAATGAGGACTACAAAAGAATTTCTATATTGACCAAAAGTTTGACCACACAAGAGCTGTTAACTTTAAAGTCAGATGTCATTCTTCATCGTCTTTTTTGGGAGGAGCGGTTGGCGCATTTGGAAACGGATGAGGCAAGCGCTGTGACACCTTATTTTGGTTGTACCTGTTCCAGGCAAAGAGTGGCTGCAATGATTCAAGGCTTGGGGCTTGAGGAGGCCCAAAGCATATTGGAGGAGAAGTCAAATATTGATGTGAGTTGTGATTTTTGTGGTGCTAACTATATTTTCGACGCTGTAGACACGGCACTGCTCTTTAATAATCAAACTCTTCAGCCACCCGCTCCAGACGTGCTGCAATGAAACCATGTCCCTATCAACTAGTAGGATTCATTGCATTACGTTCAGATCTAGGCATGAATGTGTGCTATTTTTTCAAAAAAAAGAGCAGCACTTTTTGTGAAGAAACATGCCAAACAAAAAATCAATAATAGTTGAAAGAACAGTAAGATTTTTTGTAAATTATTTTGCCTTTAAAAATCCAAACAATGCGTGCTCGCATTCTGGATCACTGCATTTTTCGCAAACATAGTTAAATAAAGGTTTAGGAAGGGGACGGAAGTTTTGTTCTGCTCCGTTTTCGCTGCTGTTGTCAAGATCTTGCAATGTCAATGTTTCTGAGTCATGCGCTATCCGTATATTTTTTAATATTGAGGCAAATGCGTACCCCGTATTTTTTGTCAGCGAGCCGAATGCTCCTCCCACCCAATCCCCTCGAATGACTTGTAGATTCAATTTGCTTGTTTTTGAAGCGTCATTGATTAAGAGCCTAACGCGGGCGAGATGAGGAGTATCCTCGATTGCAAATTCGTTGGGGCTAATTAGGAATATTATTTTTTCTGTAGCGCTTGAGTCATTTTCGAGGGATTTTATTAATTCTGCCGCATCCCCAGTTGAACTTTTTATACACTCAACTTGAATGTTAATTTGGCCCTTATCAAGGGGTTGTTGGTACGCTGCTAGATGCTCTGTAAATTGGCTCAACAAATACTCACGTAGCGTAGTGAGAATCTCTATGTGTTCGCCAATTAAGTCGACTCGCAGATCAGACAAGTTTTTTGTAGACTTTGTTATTTTGAGATTTGAACAAAAATCTCATTGGACTTGACCATTCCCAGCTCGCTCCTTGCACGTTCTTCAACCATTTCGAGTCCGATTTGTAAATCGGTTAACTCTGCACGAAGCCGCTCGTTGATCACTTCTTGTTTTGCGTTTTTTTGGTTCTGCAGCTCAAGGCGTTGACTTAGGCGCATGACCTCTGGGATACTGCCGCGCCCAAACCACAACTGGACTTGCAAAATAAACAGCAATCCAATCAGTATGATGGGTAAAGGGCGAAGCATTAAGGTCTATTCGTTAAGTGATTGAAGACGTGTATCTTATCAAGATTAGCGTAAATTGTAAAACGCAGATCTACCCGGATACTCAGCAACATCGCCCAAGTCCTCCTCAATGCGAAGCAGTTGGTTGTATTTGGCCATTCTGTCAGAACGAGACAAGGATCCAGTTTTGATTTGACCCGCGTTGGTACCGACTGCAATATCAGCGATCGTTGAGTCCTCAGTCTCACCTGAGCGGTGTGAAATCACGGCGGTGTAGCCAGCTCTTTTGGCCATCTCAATGGCTTCAAACGTTTCGGTGAGAGTACCGATTTGGTTGATTTTGATCAGCACGGAGTTTGCAATCCCCTCAGTGATTCCGCGCTTGATGATCGACGTGTTGGTCACAAACAAATCGTCACCCACGAGTTGAACTTTTGAGCTGAGCCTGTCGGAGATGATTTTCCAGCCAGCCCAATCATCCTCGGACATCGCATCTTCGATACTGATAATGGGGTACTTATCTACCCAAGTCGCAAGCATATCGGTCCACTGTTCAGCGCTTAGAGATAGCCCTTCGCCGCCGAGGTGGTATTTTCCATCCTTGTAAAACTCACTTGCGGCGCAGTCAAGTCCGATTGCAATTTGCTCACCAGCGGTGTAGCCAGCTTGTGAGATCGCCTCCAAAATCATTTGAATCGCAGCCTCATGATTTTCTACGCTTGGTGCAAACCCGCCTTCATCTCCAACTGCGGTGCTGATGCCTTTATCAGAGAGTATTTTCTTTAATGCGTGAAAGATTTCAGTACCGTAGCGCAACGCCTCCCTGAAGCTGGGTGCCCCAACCGGGATGATCATAAACTCTTGTATGTCTAGGTTGTTGTTTGCGTGCGCGCCGCCGTTGATGACGTTCATCATAGGCACGGGCAGTTGTTTACCTGCCATACCGCCAAAGTATCGATAAAGGGGGAGCCCTGCCTCCTCGGCGGCCGCTCTAGCTACTGCCATTGAGACAGCCAAAATTGCGTTAGCACCCAATCTTCCCTTGTTTGGTGTTCCGTCTAAGTCGATTAGGGTTTTGTCCAAAAAGGCTTGTTCACTTGCGTCCAAGCCAAGGATTGCTTCTGCGATTTCGTTGTTGATGTTATCAACTGCTCTGAGAACGCCTTTACCTAAATAGCGGCTCTTATCTCCATCCCTGAGTTCTACAGCCTCTCGTGTGCCAGTTGAAGCGCCTGAGGGAACTGCTGCACGACCCATGATTCCACTCTCCAACAATACGTCACATTCAACGGTTGGGTTGCCACGGCTATCTAAGACTTCTCGACCTACGATATCAACAATTGCACTCATGATGTTCTCTCTTATTTAATTAAATTGATAATAAAACAGGTTAAATCCTGAGTCATTGTTAAATTAAAAAATCAAAAATGACTTCTATGGATTCATTAAGCTTGGAAGTGATTCTCTAGAAATCCCACTGATTTGATCACTCGGTCAAGCTCCAGCAAGGTCTCTAGTAAGGCCCGCATGTGTTTGAGTGGAACGGCGTTGGGGCCATCACTCATCGCCTGCGCAGGATTGGGATGAGTCTCCATAAAGAGACCCGCAACACCGACTGCAACTGCAGCGCGAGCAAGAACTGGAACCATCTCTCTTTGACCCCCAGAGCTTGTGCCTTGACCGCCGGGGAGTTGAACAGAGTGAGTCGCATCAAACACAACCGGTGCTTGAGTCTCCCGCATGATCGCTAAACTTCTCATGTCTGAGACCAAGTTGTTGTACCCAAAACTTGCACCTCTCTCACAGGCCATGAAACGATCTGGGTTAAGTCCAGCCTCAACCGCTGCGTGTCGAGCTTTATCAATGACGTTCTTCATGTCATGAGGCGCCAGAAACTGACCCTTCTTGATATTTACAGGTTTGCCGGATTGGGCAACAGCGTAAATAAAATCAGTTTGCCTGCACAAAAATGCAGGCGTCTGAAGTACATCAACTACTTTAGAAACTGGCTCAATGTGCGAGCTCTCGTGTACATCGGTTAACAGAGGTAAACCTAGTGTTTTTTTGACCTTTGCAAGTATCTCTAGCCCCTTATCCATACCTGGCCCCCTAAATGTGGTTCCACTGGAGCGGTTGGCTTTGTCGTAGCTTGATTTAAAGATAAAAGGAATTCCTAATTGAGTCGTTATCTCTTGGAGGGTTCCAGCCGTGTCCATCTGAAGTTGCTCAGATTCAACAACACAGGGCCCGGCGATCAAGAAAAAAGGATACGACAAACCAGCTTTAAATCCACAAAGATCAATGCATGGATAAGAGTCGTTGGGTTTTGAAGAGTTGTTCACTTCGTTCATTAAGCAGTCGCCTTTGAGTGGTGGGTGGGTGCCTGCTTTGTTGAGGTGTCGATCAGTGTTGAATCCACGACTTTGCCTTTGTTGGTGAGGGCTGCTTTAATGTAAGAGTTGAACAAAGGGTGCCCATCCCAAGGTGTAGATTTGAATTCTGGGTGGAACTGCACGCCCATGTACCACGGGTGAACCGATTGAGGTAACTCAACAATCTCGGTTAATTGCTCTCTTTGCGTGATTGCAGAAATCACCAAGCCCGATTGTCTGAGTTGCTCTAGATAATTTACATTTGCTTCATACCGGTGTCTGTGACGCTCGGTGACTACGTCGCCGTATATTTGGTGTGCTAAAGTGCCAGAAGAAACGTCTGAGGACTGAGCGCCTAAGCGCATTGTCCCGCCCAGGTCAGAGTTGGCACTGCGAGTTTGAATCGTACCGTCCTTGTTCTTCCATTCGGTGATCAAAGCTATGACTGGATTTTTAGTTTCAGGCTCAAACTCTGTACTATTGGCTTCATCCAAATTGGCTATGTGACGAGCAAATTCGATAGTTGCTACTTGCATTCCCAAGCAAATGCCCAAGTAAGGGATTTTGTTCTCTCTTGCGAAACGGGCAGCGCAAATTTTGCCCTCAATGCCTCTTTTACCAAAGCCACCTGGGACAAGCACGGCATTAAAGTCGGCCAACTTGGAGACACTCTCGGGGGTAATAGTTTCTGAATCGATGTATTCGATTTTCACTCTAGCATGGTTATGTATCCCAGCGTGTCTAAGCGCTTCATTCAAAGACTTGTAACTGTCGGACAAGTCTACATACTTACCCACCATGGCTACAGTGACTTCGCTTGTTGGATGTTCAACAGAGTAGACTAAATCGTCCCAACGTTTCAAAATTGCATTTTGAGTGCTCAATTGCAGTTTGTTGCAGATAAGATCGTCAAGTCCTTGCTCGTGGAGCATGCGAGGGACTTTGTAAATCGTATCTACATCCCACATGGAGATCACTCCACTTTGGGCAACGTTTGAGAACAATGAGATTTTTTCACGTTCCTCTTGCGGAATTGGACGATCCGCTCTGCAAATTAGTGCGTCCGCTTGGATCCCAATCTCTCTGAGCTTTTGGGCGGTGTGTTGAGTTGGCTTGGTCTTTAGTTCACCCGCTGCCGCTATCCAGGGTACGTAACTCAAGTGCACAAAGGCAGTTTGAGTGGGACCCATTTTGAGGCTCATCTGGCGCACAGCCTCAAGGAACGGTAGCGACTCGATGTCGCCTACAGTGCCACCAATCTCCACGATGGCAACGTCCACCCCAGAGGGGGTGCCAAAGCCGGCACCCCGTTTGATGTAGTCTTGAATTTCGTTGGTAATGTGAGGGATCACTTGGACGGTTTTGCCCAAATAATCACCCCTGCGCTCTTTCTCAAGCACTGACTTATAGATCTGGCCAGTGGTGAAATTATTGGTCCTGCGCATACGAGTCGTGATAAAACGCTCATAATGTCCAAGATCCAAATCGGTTTCGGCGCCGTCGTCCGTCACGAAAACCTCTCCGTGTTGGAACGGAGACATCGTGCCTGGGTCAACGTTGATGTAGGGGTCTAACTTGATGAGTGTGACACTGAGTCCTCTGGACTCAAGGATCGCAGCAAGTGAGGCAGAGGCGATGCCCTTTCCAAGAGAGGACACCACGCCGCCTGTGACGAAGACAAATTTGGTCATGTCGAGCTCGGGATTGTTCATGTCCCGGGAGGAGGAAAGAGTAATTATAGGTGTACTCTGGTACATTGCGATTCATGACACAGTTGAAAAATAAACATTTTGTTTTGGGCCTAACCGGTGGTATTGCTTGTTATAAGGCCGCCGAGCTTTGCCGTGCCCTGATTAAGGCAGGCGCAAGCGTGCAGGTCGTTATGACTGAGGGAGCCTCACAGTTCATCACACCTGTCACCATGCAGGCTTTATCTGATCGGCCGGTTTTTAGCTCCCAGTGGGATCCGAGGGAGAGCAATAATATGGCTCATATCAACCTCTCCAGAGAAGCCGATGCAATTTTGATTGCCCCTGCAAGTGCTGAATTTGTAGCGAAATTGCTACACGGACGAGCCGACGATTTGCTGAGTTTGATGTGTCTTGCAAGACCCATCGAGAAAGTTCCCCTCATCGTCGCCCCCGCAATGAACAAAGAGATGTGGTCCAATCCC
>Ga0208106_1000389_pt1 | contig 15141 bp, 18 predicted proteins | sample CryBogCBE25Jul08_FD_184577 | JGI IMG/M metagenome (GOLD analysis project Ga0208106, IMG submission 184577) | Freshwater microbial communities from Crystal Bog, Wisconsin, USA - CBE25Jul08 (SPAdes) | ecosystem: Environmental > Aquatic > Freshwater > Lake | place: Crystal Bog, Wisconsin, USA...
CAAAATTTTCAGTAGATTCTTGTATTCAATCCGCTTCTATTAAGTATCGTATTTCAAAGAGGCTTCTTCTCGCTTTGGCTTATGTAGAGAGTTCAGGAAATTCCAAAATTATCAGTTCGGTCAATAAAAACGGATCTTTTGATATGGGTCTCATGCAGATAAATTCTGAATGGTTACCCAAACTTTTTAAGTTTGGTATTTTGCAAGACGATTTAATGAACCCATGTATCAGCGCTGATGTGGCTGGCTGGATACTTGCACAAAACATACAAAAGTTCGGCAATACCTGGGCTGCAGTTGGTCATTACAACTCTAATCGTGCTCAGCAGCAAGAGATTTATATCAGAAAAGTTTACACTTCATTCCAAAGAATATCTTACTTTGAAACGCACTCAATTGAAAGAGGGCTTTACTGTGAAGAATTTTCTTGTAAGTAATTTGGTAATTTTTCTTGCTTTAAATGTAAATTTTAGCTTGGCACAAGATTTAGGAAGTAAAGGAACCAGTTATTCGATAGGACCAGACGCAAGGGCGCAGTTCAGGCAAGCAATAGTTGAAAAGTACTCTGGCAATGAGATTAAACGATTCTGGCTTAATTATGCAAAAAAATCCATTGAAGAAATAAAAAATCCAAAACCTTTGCAAGGCATTACTTCTGAATACACTCTTAGATCTCAACTATTTGATATTAAATATTTAATTGATCATGACTATGTCGATGCACATAACCGAATCATCGTGCATAAAGGAACATTGATTGAACCTCTGAAAATTTCGAATCTTAAATATAGCCTTCTATTCATAGATGGTCGAGATCAACATCAAATCGATTACGCATTATCATTAATTAAAAAAACACCCATAAAAATCGTTTTGACTGCAGGGTCAGCTTACGAATTAAGGGTTAAATATCAAGGGTTGAGTTGGATGGGTAGGAGTCATGTCCCGTTTTACTTTGACCAAAGAAAAATGATTATTGATCAACTATACAAGTTATATCAAATAAATATAACGACTGTTCCAGCAATGGTTAGTCAGAGTAAAAATCAACTAAGAGTTGATTGGGGATTCTTGAATTGATTAAGTTAAGATTTTTCTTTCCTTACTTTGTCATTTTATATGGCAATTTATTGTGTAACTCAGCCTTACCGCAATCGACTGGAGCAGTTTGCCAAGGGCAATTTCCTAACTTGCTAACCGATCTTTGTTATGACTGCATGTTCCCAATAACTATTGCGGGCATACCGATTAACCTATCTCAAAGCTCAGATGATTATGACAGTGGTGCTACTGCGGGAGCAGTCTGTACCTGCTCCAATACTCTTTCAATTGGAATTCCCTCCTCATTTTGGGAGCCGATATATATGGTGGATGTAACAAATGTTGCTGGTTGTATGCCACTTCTGGGAGGAATTCAAATTAGTCCACCAACCAATTCATCTGAAGACGGGGCGATAGTTGGAACCAATGCATTGCTATCAGGGAATTCTAAGGCGGCCTTTATGCACGTGAATGAATATATAAATCCAGTCATGACTACACTCGGTATTATTTCGAATGATCCGTGCTTAGACACAAGAGGATTCGACACTCCCTACGTTTCATGGGCAGATCCGACATGGAACGATGATACATTGGCCATGATATTGACCCCATATGCTTATCCTTTTGCAGGTATTGCGAGCATAGCAGCGGAGGCACCGGACTCCATAGCGGCAACTACTGGATTTGGACTCGCACCATTGTTTTGGACTGCTGGAGCTTGGGGATCAATGTATCCTGTAACGGGTAACGTAAGCACAGCTAATACTGCTGAGCAAGTCGCGCATTTATTGTTAGCAAGAATATTCGCCAAATTACATGCTGCTGGGGTTCAACAAACTACGGCAGGGAAAACAGCTCAAGCATCTTGCGGTGCAATAGGCGTACCAGAATTTATTATGGATAAGCGCCAGTACAAGACCAATCGTATATTTCCATTTCCGGATAACATGTGCACCCCTATCTCTCGGCCATTGGTATTTCAAGAATCAGGCGCTTCTTCGCCGCAGTATAAGGATTACGGTTATTTTGTATTTAGAAAAAAGGATTGTTGCTCATTAATTGCAGGTGTCAATTCACTTTAATGAGACTTACCGTGTTTTTTATATTTGTATTCAAGCTATTTACGTTTGGTGTATTTGCAAACGATTTATCGCTCTTTGATACTATCAAACAATCAGGAAAATTAAATGAATATTTGTTCGTATCAATTTCCATGAGGGATCAAGACTTAATTGAACTTAGCGCTCAAGCACAAGTTGTCAAAATGACGGTAGTAATTGCTGGATTTGTCGATAATTCAAGTGAAGCATTAGAGCATACAAAATTAAGAATCTCTCAAATCAATTCTTCATGTTGTGCAAATAAAGGTCCAGTATGGATGATACATCCTCAGTTATTCGAGCGGTTTAGTATTAAAAGCGTACCAACTTTTGTCATCTCGAAAAACTCAAACGACAAAACTCCAGAATTTACAAAAGTAAGCGGAGAGATGTCCGTGCAAAATGCGCTTAAATTTATATACGCTGGAACGAATGATCCATCGATAAAACAACAAGCAAAAATGAGTTACTTGTTGTTTAAGGAGGATTAGAAATTGATGAGTAATACGTTTCGAATTTTAATGATGATGGGGCTTTTGCAGATTAGTCAAAGTTATGCACACTCTTTGTCAAATCAAATGTTTGAAGTAAAAGGGGGAATTTTGTTTGGATGGGTAACTCTTTCATTTCAAAGAAATGGAGAATATATTTATCAAGAAAATGTTAAAGATAAAAGGACTAGTTCGCCAGCTATTTTGACAGGTAGTGTGAAGAGAGTTAGTTTTGATATCTATTCACCCCAAGAACTTGACTTATTTCGGTTTGAGGAAGATTTAAAGTTGAAAAAGGAGCAACTTAAGAATTTGCTTGAGGAGCAAGAACACAAAATTAGAAATCAAAGAAGGCTTCAAGCTTTGGATTGGCCGCGTTATAAATACGAGAATGGCTCATATTGTGTACCAGAAGTTAAATTTTCTAAAAATGCAGATTGGATTGAGCATTTAACTTGTATCCCGTTGGTGTTTGGTCCTAAATCTGAAGATTCCAATTAAAGAAATGAGATAAAAAATCATGAAAAAAATTCACAAAATTCCAAGAGGCGCCAATGCTGGAGTCGCATTCTTGGGTGTTGAACTCGCTGATACTGCTCCTCTAGTTATTTCCATATTTTTGTCAATACCGTTATCTAGTGGTGGCAGTTGGTGGTTACCTATTATTTGTGTTGTTGCTGGATTCTTCGCCACAAAGCTCTACGTTGAATTTAATAGGGGGCAGCTTAATGGGCATATACAAACATTACTTTATTCATACGGTATTGAAGGTTATTCTTCAGCATTTGACAGACAAAACAAGTTATTTATTGGTGACTCAGTTATTTCGAACACCTCAGCTTTTGTAGATATGAAAAATTAATAAAAATGCATCTCTCAACTTATACACAAACACTTCATGATTTAACTAAATGGGTGAATTATTTAAAAATTACCAACTGTATCTTATTTGTATTATTAGTTATTGCAATTACAACTGGATTTTTTCAAAACAAAATTGTTTTAATGCAAATACCAAGCTCCACGGGAGCCTCTGGAGAGATTATGTATGAAAAGAATACAATTAATCGAAGTTCCCAGCGAGCTATCATATTAGCAACTGTTTCTGCTATTTCTCAAATTAATCCATCTAACTATGAGTTTGAAAAGGTTTTTGTACAAAATTTTTTGGCTCCTGAAGTCTATTCTTCACTCTCAGTTCAAATCGATCAGCAGGCCAAAAAGATGAGAGATCAACATGAGCTAGGATCATATTACTTTGACTTTAAAGAGTATTTATATGATCCACTTTTAGATAAACATTTCGTTAAAGGTGAGATCCATACTGTTAATGCGATTAAAAACTCAACACAGATGTGGATTTATGAATTAACTCTGCGTGTTGATAACTACAAACCTATTATTACCTCATTAAACGCTTACCCGGGAAGTGATTTTCATAATTCAAGTTGGTTAGAAATTCATAATAGGGACAAGACTTGAATACATATTTCCTAAAAATAATTGTTAATTTAATAGTGTTAGCCGCGTTTTATAACCTTAGTTCAAAATCATTTGCAGAGATTGTTGGAGAACACGGAGAACGATCGGTTAATAAAATGTTATCCAATGACTTTATATCCAATGCGAATGGTTCAAGTATTTTGGATTCCGTTGAGAAGCCCTCAGTTGGGTTCATTCCGTTAAAGATCAAAAATGGAACTGTAAACTCAATAAATACCAAATTTATTGATGAATTAAGAGGTTTAAACGGCGAGTCTCTTCTCAGTAAACCAACTCCAGTCAAAGAAATCACACTTCCTGGACTAATTAGGATACCTGGAATCAGTGCACAGATGATCGACCCTAAGCGTGGTCAAATTGTTGAATTTTCAAACGGTGGTTCAACATCCGTATATGTATCTGTCTCTGATATTAATCTGTTGCAACTCCCCTTTACGCAGCCGCTTATAACTTCTTCAGATGATGTAGAAATTAAACAATCGGGTGGGAATGTGTATTTTCAATTTAAATCCGGGGTCAATCGAGCTGTTCAGCTCTTTGTTGAAAATCAATCGGGATCGAACTCGGTACTTAGCCTTCAGTTAATCCCTAAGCCGATTGTTTCACAAGTTATTAAAGTAGTTGATAACTCACCTGCATCGAACTTCATTTCACAAGATAAACTATCTAATGAGTATATTAAACATATCCAACAACTGATGGAAATGGTGGCTAATGAGCAAAATCCCTCGGGCTTTACTAAGATTTCGTTGGATCATATTGCCCCGATACTCTTGAACGGTTTATTGATTCGACCGTTATCAAGAATGTCTAATTTGAACAAGGAGATATATGTATACGAAGCGCAAAATCCCGGTTCTGCTGTTGCCTCTATAAGTGAGAAAGAATTTGATGGTCAATCTGTTTTAGCAATTTCTATTTTTCCCACTCCAATCTTAAGAAAAAATGAAACAACAAAAATCATCATTCTTGCCAAAAAACAATCACCTACGGCTATGAATTATGATTGAAAAGTTAACCCTAAAAGATAAATGGAATAACTTAGAAGCTAAGACAAAAAAAATATGGGTATACGGGTTGATTGCTATATGCATGCTTTTTATATGGCAGTTTTATTCAAATTATGAGTACCATAGAACTCAATCTTTAAAATCTCAGCGTTTTATCAAGTCAAACTCAAATTCAATTGACATGACATTGAATTCTCAATCAATTTCAAATCCTATGAATCAGGATGTATTGAGTAGTTCCAATTTTTTACCTCAAACTAATCGCAATATGGGGCTAGAGGATCTTAAAGCTGATTTTGACAACACCAGACAGATCGTTATAAATGCCAACGAGGAAATCAAACTCATATCAGACCAAAACAAAATTCTTCAAAATAAGATCTCAATCCTTGAACAAGCACAACAACAATTAAATTCACCCACATTTAAAACACTTCCCTTCCCCTCTTTGCCGTCAAATCGTTATTCCGATGTTGACCTTAAAACCCCACTCCCGCCTTTAGGGGATTTTAAAAATGAGAATAAGGAGAATCACTCGAATAACTCAATTGAAAAATACAAAGATGTCAATTCACAAGCAGAGGAATTTGAAACAAATTCGCATAGGTCTGAATCTTTAATACCTGAGCGTAAGATTAAACAGTGGAGTAATACTCCACAAAAAGAAGCAGAGAAAATTAAGCCAAAGAGTTTTGTAACAATCCCAGCTACTTCGGTTATTGAAGCAGTAATGTTGTCTGGAATTAATGCACGAACTAGCGCTACAGGGGGTACAACTGGGGGATCAATCATTTCGGCCAATAATGTTGGCTCACCCTTTATCTCTCGAATAAAGGGATCGGCGATCTTGCCAAACGGCTGGAGAACTGCTGATTTAACCGATTGTTTTCTGTCAGGGACAGGGATTGGAATTTTGTCAACTGAGCGTGCCAACGTAACCGCTGATAAACTCACCTGTATAAATACTGAGGGCGTAATTTTTGAGACAAAAATAAAAGCTTATGGGGTAGATCTTGATGGTATTCAGGGGCTGTCGGGTCGACTTGTGACCAAACAGGGTTCTATTTTGGCCAAGGAAGCTGCGGCAGGGATGTTTGCAGGTGTAGGTTCTGCTTTTTCTCCCCAATCTTTACCCTCATATAACTCGAATACAACTAGCGGATCACAGCAAGGCTACGTAACTCCGAATCCAAGTCTAGTTGCAGGCTCCGCAGTCGGCCAAGGGGTCAGCACATCACTTGGGCAATTGTCTAAATTTTATTTAGACTATGCAAGGCAAATGTTTCCCATAGTCGAGGTTAATGCAGGAACAAGGGTTTCGTGGGTGGTACAGGAATCCTTTGATTTGATCACTGTTCCGAGCAAGGAAAAAAGTATTGCTTTATATGAATAAAAAAAGGCTCAAACCTTACGGTAAGAGCCGATTTTCAATCTCAACAAGATGAGAATTAAGCGCGTTTTTTAGCTGCAGTCTTAGTTGCGTTAACAGCTGTATGAGTGGCTGTTTGGATGTTAGATTCAGCCACTTCAGCAGCGTGCTTGATTGCTTTTTGGATGGACTCCATTGCATTTGTACCTGCAGAGTAAGCAGTTTTTAACATAGCAACAGCAGACTCAGTTCCAGCAGGAGCATTTTTAGATGTTGTCTCTATGAGGCTAGAGATGGTGTGTTGAGCTTCAGCTACTTTTTCTTCAGCAGTTTTTGTGAACTCTGAGCTTGTTGCTGTAGTAATATCATAAACATGACGGCCGTAAGATGTCATCTTTTCTGCCATAGGTTGAAACATTGCAGTTTGAATGCTTATGAATTCTTGAGGATCTTTGATGCTCATTAATGATTGTGCATGGCTCATTGTTTCATTGATAGCTGCTTTACTTGCAGCAATGTTGAGTTCGATTAGTTTTTCAACGCCTTCGAAGGCTTTTTCAGTCAAGCCGAACATTGTTGTTGCGTTTGCTTTGTTTGTGGAAATGAATTGTTCAGGTGTTAGCATGTGTTTCTCCGTTAGTGTTAAAAATCTTGCATTTCTGCCGCGTATGTTGCGGTGCAGCATGTAATTAGTATAGGGTTATCCCCCGATTTTTCAACTCTTTTGCCCAGATATGGCGTTGATTAGAGCCTAGATCCTAATTTTTGGACAGCCTGAGTGGAGATGCCTTTTACCCGAAACGTAGTCCAAAGGTATCTAATATTTGGAGGCACAATAAGTAGAGTGAAAATATATTACGCAACCCCTAATTCGCAAAAGCTGCCTGCCGGACACCGCTTCCCCATGGGAAAGTACGAACTTTTACGTACACGCTTGGAGGCTGAGCTACCGGCGTGTGAGCTAAGACTTTCCCAGCCCGTAACTCGGGGGGAGCTCTCGCTCGTTCATGATGTCCCCTACATTGAGTCTGTCTTCCAGGGCACTCTCAGTCCCTCAGAGCAAAGAGAGATTGGTTTCCCTTGGACTATTGGAATGGTGGAGCGTGCGTGTGGCTCCTCAGGGGCAACTTTAATGGCCTGCCGAACCGCAATGCAGGAGGGAATATCTGCCAATATCGCTGGCGGCACGCACCATGCCTATGCAAATAAAGGGGGTGGGTTTTGTGTATTTAATGACACTGCAGTTGCAGCAAGAGTGCTTCAATTGGAGCACCAAAGAAAGAGTGTCGGCCCCTTTGGTTCGTCCAAGCCTCTCAAAATTGGCGTGATTGATTTGGATGTACACCAAGGAAACGGAACTGCACACATCTTTGCGTCCGATTCAAGCGTATTTACTTTGTCAATGCACGGTGCTAGAAATTTTCCATTTAAAAAAGAAATTAGTGATCTTGACATAGAGCTAGAAGATGGTTGTCAAGATGAAAATTATTTAGATGAGCTTGACAAGGCTTTGGATATATTCGAGAGCCGATTCAAAGCTGATTTGATCATCTATTTAGCCGGAGCAGATCCTTATGAAGGAGACCGTTTGGGGCGGTTAAATTTGAGTCTTGAAGGGTTGAGAATGAGGGACAAAAAAGTTTTTGAATGGAGCTATGCTAGAGGAATTCCATTGGCGTTTTCTATGGCAGGAGGATACGCAGTCCCGATTGAGCAAACTGTAGAAATTAATATGAATACCTTTAAATCAGCGTATAGCTATTGGTTGAAATATTCCTCTAATTTTCATTTGAATCGACTTTCAATGGCAAAATAGATGAGTTACGTCGCAACTGAAAGATTGGTTGCAGGCCCAAAAACTGTTATTTGAGATTATTCCATTGAAACCTCTACCTTTAAATCGTGATTTTTTTAAAGCTTTCAGGCCCATTCAAACTCGTTGGATGGACAACGATTGCTACGGCCATGTGAATAATGTGGTTTATTACAGTTGGTTTGATACTGCAGTAAATACCCATTTAATAGAGCAGAGCGTTTTAGATCCAATTTCAGGCTCTATCATCGGTTTTGTTGTCAGTTCACAGTGTAATTATTTCGCTCCTATCGTTTATCCGCAGACTGTTGAAGCAGCAATAGCGGTTACAAAGATAGGCAAGGCAAGTGTTGAATATACGATAGGTATTTTTTCTCAAAATGAACAGCTAAGTGCGGCCTGGGGCAAATTGGTTCATGTATACGTTGAGAGGCAAAGCAACAAGCCCGTTCAAGAATTGCCTGAAAAATTAAAACAAACACTTCATCTAATCCATGCAACCCACTAGTCCATCTACATGTAGCCTGGAGCAGGCTATAAATTCTCGAAATTCTGTTCGTGCTTTCAAGATCGACCCAGTTCCAAGGGATATATTGATGAGCGTTTTGGAGTCTGCTTCGCGCGCTCCCTCAGGAACGAACACTCAGCCTTGGAAGGTTTATGTGCTCGAAGGAGATAAAAAAGATGTTTTAATTTCTCAGGTGTGTGCAGTTCATGATGCAATTGCTAAAAACCCAGAACTTGCCATTGAATACCCATCCTCATATGCATATTATCCAAATAAATGGGTAAGTCCATATATAGATAGAAGGCGGGAAAATGGTTGGAGTCTTTACAACCTTTTAGGGATTCAAAAGGGGGAGAAGGACAAAATGCATGTCCAGCACCAGCGAAATTTTCAGTTCTTCGGGGCGCCTGTTGGACTTATCTTTACGATGTACAAAGACTTGGGTACTGGAGCTTTTCTGGATTATGGAATGTTTTTGCAAAATCTGATGCTCGCAGCCCAAGCTTACGGGCTCTCAACATGTCCACAGGGTGCGTGGGTTTCTTTTTCTAAAATTGTGATGCCTTTCATCGGAGCTGCAGAGGATGAGTTTTTGGTATGTGGGATGTCCCTTGGTTATGCAGATCAAAACGATGTGGTGAATACTCTAAAGACTCCTCGGGAGAGCGTTGAGACGTTTACACGATGGGTTTGAAGTAATATTTTTGAGCAGTCTAACTAAGTAACACCATGATTATTACCAGTTTATTGGATACTGATCTTTATAAATTCACGATGATGCAGGCGGTGTTGCATCAATTCCCTGGTGCTCAGGTTGAATACAAATTTAAATGTCGATCCCCAGGCGTTAAGCTCTCCCCCTATGTGAACGAAATTCGGAGTGAAGTTCGGTCGCTATGCAACTTGCATTTTCAAGAAGATGAGCTCAGATACCTCAGGTCTTTAAGGTTTATAAAAAGCGACTTTGTTGATTTTTTAGGCCTATTCAAACTAAATGAAAAGTACATCAATATTGAGCCCTTAGAAGATGGTTCTATTGATATCCTAATCAAGGGCCCCTGGCTACACACAATCCTTTTTGAAATACCAGTGCTTGCTATCGTTAACGAGGTTTACTTTAGAAATATCCACGCCGTTCCAGATTTCGTCGAGGGGAGACGAAGGCTAGCGGAGAAAATTGATCAATTGAATTTTGAAGATTTGCAAGACATCAGAATAGCCGATTACGGTACACGCCGTAGATTTTCGAAATCTTGGCATGAAGAAGTATTGCGCGTACTTTGGGCAAATTTAGGCGCTGAGAAATCTGGTCAGTTTGCAGGCTCAAGCAATGTATTGTTTTCCATGAAACTTGGGTTTAAACCTTTGGGTACGATGGCGCATGAGTACTTACAGGCCTGCCAATCTCTTGGGCCTAGGCTAAGAGATAGTCAGGTCTTTGGTTTTGAGACTTGGGCAAGGGAGTACAGAGGAGACCTGGGTATAGCACTCAGTGATGTTTATGGGATGGGACCTTTTCTTAGAGATTTTGATCTCTATTTTTGTAAGCTCTTTGACGGTGCTCGCCATGACAGTGGTGATCCATTTGATTGGGGTGAGCGGATGATCTCTCACTATATTAAAAATAGAGTCGACCCTTTGACTAAAACTTTAATCTTTAGTGATGGTCTTAGTGTTCCAAGAACAATTGAACTTTATAAGCGTTTTAAAGGTAGATGTCTAATGGCATTTGGTATTGGTACAAATTTAACAAATGATCTTGGCTACGAGCCTCTGCAAATTGTGATTAAGATGGTCAAGTGTAATGGTCAGCCAGTAGCGAAATTGTCAGATACTCCTTCTAAAAACATGTGTGAAGATGAAAAATATTTGGCCTATTTGAGGCAAGTTTTTGAAATTGAACCTCCAAAATTAGATTTACATTAGAAACCTAATATCTTCTTTAATTTATTATTTAATACATCTTAATATGACAACTCTCAAGCCCAAATTGCTTATTGCTCGAAAAATTTATGAAGAAGTTCTGACCAAATTAGAGAAACACTTTGATGTTGATTACAACTCAGCTGATGAAGTATTTTCAAAAACCGAGTTGATCAGTAGACTTAAGGGTAAGGCGGCAGCGATGACGACCGGGACAGAGCGTATAGATGAGGATGTTCTTAAGGAGTGTGCGCAGTTAAAGATTTGTGCAAACATAGCAGTTGGATATAACAACTTTGATGTCTCCTCAATGACTGCGCACCGTGTTCAAGGAACAAATACGCCTGACGTTTTGACCGAGACCACTGCTGATTTCGGATTCGCTTTAATGATGGCAACGGCAAGGAGACTGACAGAGAGTGAGCATTTTTTGCGAAAAGGGTTGTGGGATAAATGGAGCCTTGATATGTTTACAAGCGCCGATGTCCACTCCAGTACTCTGGGTATTTTGGGTATGGGCAGAATTGGACAAGCTATAGCAAAGCGTGGAGCCCATGGATTCGGTATGAATGTGATTTACCATAACCGATCTAAACTTGACCCCTCACTAGAGGAGGCCTGTCGAGCAAGATATGTCAGTAAAGAAGAATTACTAAAGCAGTCGGATCATTTGGTTCTCGTGCTCCCCTACACCCCACAGGTGCATCATACGATTGGTGAGAATGAGCTCAAGATGATGAAGCCTACAGCGACACTTACCAACATAGCCAGGGGAGGGATTGTTGACGACTCGGCACTAATTAAGGCGCTAAAAGCCGGTGTTATTGCGGCGGCAGGACTAGATGTGTTTGAAAACGAGCCTAAGTTTAACAATGAATTTCTCGGTCTCTCAAATGTGGTACTCACTCCGCATATTGCCAGTGCCTCTACTAAAACCCGAACTGCTATGGCTCATTTGGCTGCGGATAACTTAATCGCCTATTTTGAGAATGGGCAAGTACTCAATCCAATCAATAAAGTTTAACAATTCGATTTTATTAATTAACTACAAACAGAGTTGAAGCGCCCATTCTGAGGATTAATTATGGATACCTGGTCAATTTTAATAGGTTTACTTGTTTTTTTGTTTTTCTTTCAAGTAATCGTTAGGATGTCAAAAAAATCTTCGCTTAATAAAAGTAGTGCAGACGAAAGAATTGATTTATTAATCGAAAAGTTCGAGCGACTTGATAGAGCTTTCAAATACGAAATCAACGATATCGCCAGATCTGTATCGAATCTTCAAAACCTATATTCGAATGTACCTCCGAGTCAGGAGGTTATTAACCGATTAGACCGGATTGAATCAGCCCTGATCTCCTTAGGGGCTGCTGTTAAACCCACAGGGGGAGATCTGCAGATTAAGAAAGACTAAACCTTGTAAAAGTCTTTAATCAGATACCAAGCCTCTTTGATATCGTCCACATAATTGAATAATTCAAGGTCCTCCTCGTTAATTGCGCCTTCCTCGACAAGCATCTGGGGATTAAATAATTTTTTCCAGTAATCAGTGCCAAATAAAATAATGGGTACTGGTTTTGCTTTCTTGCACTGAATTAGAGTGAGTGTTTCAAACAGTTCGTCCATGGTCCCAAACCCTCCAGGGAACGCAACCAAAGCTTTTGCGCGCATCATAAAGTGCATTTTTCTTAGTGCAAAGTAATGAAATTTAAAGCTTAAATTGGGCGTAATGTAAGGGTTGGGTTCTTGTTCATGAGGAAGCGCGATATTTAGTCCCACACTCATGCCTCCCGCCTCTTGAGCGCCTCTGTTGGCTGCCTCCATAATCCCTGGGCCCCCACCGGTGCAGATGAAAAACTTTTCTTCTGCTCCTAAATTTTTGCAGTCATGCGTTACGAGCTGAGCAAATGCACGAGCTTTTTCATAATAACCTGCATTTTTGACTAAGACCTCAGCTTTTTTAATCTGCACACTATCATTTGTTGCCTTTGCAAGCTCGAGAGCTGCGTGAGCTTGTTCTTCACTTTTAAACCTAGCACCACCAAAAACCACGACGGTATGATTAATTCCTAATTCTTGTTGAGCTAAATCTGGTTTAAGTAGTTCTAACTGAAAACGAATACCTCTGGTCTCGCGTCTTAACAAAAACTCAGCGTCTGCGAAGGCGAGACGATTGGAGACCGGAAAAAGTTGTCCTTTGCCGTCGATATTGGCACGTAGATCGCTCCATGCATCTGCGATGCGGGGATCTTTGTTATCAATCATTCCGTCCATACTTGAAGACCTTTGGTTGCATTGAAAGTTTAAGGATTAAAAGAAACAAGCTCCTGAATTTAACTCCAGGAGCTTGTGATCAAACTTCGTTTAGGTTTTGATAGTCCAGAGTCTAGACTCTACGTCTGTATTCGCCAGTTCTAGTATCAATTTCAACGATGTCATTTTGATCTACGAATAATGGAACAGGCACTTCGAAACCGGTTGCAATTTTTGCAGGCTTGAGTACTTTACCCGATGTATCACCCTTAACTGCGGGCTCAGTCCAAGTGATTTCACGCTCTACGCTGGTAGGCAACTCAACAGAGATGGCCTTACCTTCATAAAAAACAACCTCAGCGCTCATGCCTTCTTGAAGGTAATTGAGGGAGTCTCCCATATTGTCACTCTCAACCTCGTATTGGTTGTAATCTGCATCCATCCATACATACATTGGATCAGCAAAGTAAGAATAACTACATTCTTTCTTATCCAAAATGATTTGATCCATTTTGTCATCAGCTTTAAAAACAACCTCTGTGCCAAAGTTGTTTAAAAGACTTTTAAGTTTCATGCGCACAGTGGCTGAATTGCGTCCACCGCGAGAGTATTCGGTTTTAAGAACCACCATGGGATCTTTACCGTATTTAATTACGTTTCCTGCGCGAATTTCTTGAGCTATTTTCATAAAAATCTGGGTTCATTCAAAGTTAAATGGTATTCCCAATCAATGCTTTTGAATCGACTGAGTTTAAGGTTGCAAACCTAAAAGGTCATGTCAAAGCAGTAACAGCCCATGCGAGCCTAATTGAGACAACTTAGTATTCTACAGTTTTCTGGCGTTTGTCGTTCACAAATGAGACTAACTGGGTACTCAAATCGCTCTGTTGTAGCAATTTAATGCGGATTGTGCGACACCAATTATGCCAATTCGACCATTTTTCTGTATCGGATACATCAGGCAATTTGAATTCAAAATTCTGAATATTCGCAGCCTCAACTGCAGCAGTATTCCAGTCTTTATGAATTTTTTTGACAAATGCAGGCGCAACCAGTAGTTCCAGTAAGGCGTTTAACTTTTTTAGATGCAAATGGTTTTCTTGCGGATAAATTTGCCAAACCCAGGGCTTACCTGTCCAAATCGCTCTAATAAGTGAGTCTTCACCTCTAACGAAATTGATGTCATTGGCCCAAAGATAATCATCAAAATCTTCTTGACTCATGTACTTTAAATAATTAAAGGAAAAGTCTGATTTCTCATCTTTGAGTAAGCTATCTAAAAGCAATGGAGCAATTTCGTTTTTTAATTTTAATTGTGCCTGTCCTGGCGCAACATTTAATGTAAATTTAGTAAGGTCTGTTGATGCTTGATTATTGAATTGTCGGATTAGTTCACTGATAAGGTATTTCAAAGGGGCATCGTGATAGCAAAAAATCCCTATGGTGAGCGTGGCAACACTCTTGGGTAGAGTGTTTTCGGATTCATGAATCCTTCGTCGCGTCATATCCTCAAGCAAAAGACCGCCCGTACCTTCTTCAAATCCTGGATAAAAAAACCATTTGGTCGCTCCGCTTCCAATACCTGAGAGAATTGGAGACATTAGTCCGTGATTTTTTTTTGCATACGCTTCGCCGCTAAGATACTCCAAATTGATCCACTGGATTCGTTGGCGTTGGTACAGATTGTTACTATCTTGAACTGTGTAGACTGAATTAGAAATTTCTTCTTGAATAAATGCAGGGATTTCACAACCAAACGCCTCCAACACGACATCGACAAGATATGCCTCCTTAGTTGGTAGGACTGGCCAAGGATGCACACTAATATTTGGGTCTAAATTGGGCGCCATCCAGTTAAGGATATTGGGTTCATCAATCCAAAGACGGATGCGCTGATTTTTGGATGCTAGTTCTTTGGCAAGTCTCAAGCATACCCCCGCATCGCCGTAATTGTCGATGACTCTACAAAATATGCTCCATGTAAGAGATTTCATTAGGAACAAATTAAAGTTTTTAAGATTTGCAAAAGTGAGATGTTTTAAGAACGACAAATGCCCACAGCGAATAATTAAGGATTATCCCACCTTGAATTCAATTTAATATAAGTAGCTTGACCCACAATAGAAT
>Ga0208106_1000391_pt1 | contig 15078 bp, 14 predicted proteins | sample CryBogCBE25Jul08_FD_184577 | JGI IMG/M metagenome (GOLD analysis project Ga0208106, IMG submission 184577) | Freshwater microbial communities from Crystal Bog, Wisconsin, USA - CBE25Jul08 (SPAdes) | ecosystem: Environmental > Aquatic > Freshwater > Lake | place: Crystal Bog, Wisconsin, USA...
GTTTAACGAGAAACGTCCACCTATATTTAAAGGCTCTTAATTCGGCTCAGATTTAATACTTTCAAATAAATCCTTTCAAATCAAGTCTAGCTTTAGAGCTTACAAAGTTAATATGGCAATAGGCTTATCATCTTTATAAACGGCAATAGCTTCATGAAACACAACACAATTCCAGATTCGATTCAAGTCGCAGCAGGCGAGGATTACACCGAGATTAGAGAGAGTATTCGCTCTATTTGTGCGAATTTCCCAGGTAAATATTGGCGAGATTTAGAGGAAAAGGAAGCCTATCCAACTGAATTCGTTAAGACTTTAACTGAAGCTGGATACTTGGCTGCTCTGATCCCTGAGCAGTATGGAGGCTCGGGTATGCAGCTGAGGGCTGCGGCTGCCATATTAGAGGAGATACACGCCAACGGCTGTAACGCAGGCGCTTGTCATGCACAAATGTACATTATGGGAACCTTGCTCAGGCACGGTAGCGAGGCTCAAAAATCTTTATACCTTCCCCAAATTGCCAGTGGTGCTCTCAGATTGCAGGCCTTTGGTGTAACTGAGCCAACCACGGGTACAGACACTACTAAGTTGAAAACAAGAGCCGTTCGGGTGGGTGATCATTACATCGTAAATGGCCAAAAGGTATGGACTTCCCGAGCTTTACACTCAGATTTAATGTTGCTTTTGGCTAGAACGACTCCACTTGAAGAAGTTAAAAAGAAAAGTGAGGGCCTGTCCGTTTTTCTAATTGATATAAGGGAATGCCTTGGCAAAGGTCTGGAGATCAAACCTTTAAAAGCGATGATTAACCATAACGCAACCGAGGTGTTTTTTAGTGATGTCAAAATTCCAGCTTCAAGTCTCATTGGAGAGGAAGGCAAGGGATTGAAATATATACTAGACGGAATGAATGCAGAGCGGATATTGGTCTCCGCTGAGGCGATTGGTGATGCACGTTGGTTCATTAAGAAAACAGTCGAATATGCAAACGAGCGCATCGTCTTTGACCGTCCTATTGGTAGAAATCAAGGCATTGCTTTTCCCATTGCGCGTGCATATGCGGAGACTGAAGCTGCGGATTTGGTTCTAAGGAGAGCTGCAGCGTTATTCGCTGCAAATCTGCCATGCGGTGATGATGCCAACATGGGCAAATTGTTGGCCTCTGAAGCCTCTTGGCGTGCTGCTGAGGCGTGCATTCAAACCCATGGAGGATTTGGTTTTGCACGTGAATATGATGTAGAAAGAAAATGGAGAGAGACTCGGCTATTCCAAATTGCCCCCATATCCACTAATTTAGTTTTAAGCTATATAGCAGAACATATATTAGATTTGCCCAGAACATATTGAAATAGATCTAAAGTGCGAAACTAGGAAGGAATATATTGATGACCTCACTCACTCAGGCTTTGGGTCAATTTGCGTCTAAGCCCTTAACTCATTCTCAAATCGATAAAGCCCTAGAAATTGCAAAGACAGGCTTCATCGATACTATTGCAACCATGTTTGCAGGTTCCAGCGAACCGGTAGTCGAAATTCTTTTGGATCACTATCAAAGATTCGCTTCGTCACTTTGCGAAGCACCCGTTCCGTTTTTGGGGCAAATGCTACCCAGTCAATTTGCGGCTTGTATAAGTGGGACAGCTGCGCACGCACTTGATTTTGATGACGTCGCACTCTCCGGACATCCCAGTACAGTTTTAGTTCCCGCAATTCTTGCTGAAGGATATTTATGCAACATCTCAGGCAAGCAGGCTTTGGAGGCCTATGTCGTTGGTTACGAGGTATGGGCTTACCTTGTAGCAAAGGAGCCAGATCAGTACCACATTAAAGGTTGGCATCCAACTGGTGTCATGGGTACTGTGGGCGCGGCAGCTGCAATTGCTAGAATCAGAAAATTAGATCCTAAAATGACCAGCACTGCCTTGGCTATTGCTGCCAGTATGGCAAGTGGATTGGTATCCAACTTTGGATCAATGACAAAACCATTCCACGCTGGAAGGGCTGCCTCCAATGCCATAGAGGCTGTACGCTTAGCTCAGGCAGGACTTACTTCAGCACCTGACGTCTTTGAACATCCTGCGGGGTTTTTATATGCCTTGTCTCCAAACAACAATGTTCGATTAGAAAATTCAATGTCGGAAATTGGTAAAGATTTACATATCTTGAGTGCTGGCCTATGTATCAAACAGTACCCGGTTTGTTATTCTGGGCACAGAACTATTGATGCAGTGTTAGATTTAACAAAAACTCATAACCTGAAGGCAGAAGACATCAAGGAAATTAGAGCAACCATTGGAAGAGCACAAGCCAGTATGCTTCGTAATCACACGCCAAAGACTGGATTAGAGGCGAAATTTAGTCTAGAGTTTGCAATTGCAAGCGCTGTGCTACGACAAGGTGTAGGATTAAACGAATTGAATGATGAATTTGTAATGAGGCCAGAGGTGCAGGCCTTATTTTCCAAAATCTTTATAGAGATAACAGATAGCAAGTGCGATATTGAGCCAGCTTTCGCCTACTCAGACAGAATCGTAATTCAGTTAAACAGCAATCAAATACTAGACTCAGGTGAAATTCGTTTCGCTAAGGGCAACTCTAAAAATCCTTTGTCCTTAAATGAGCTAAAAGCAAAATTCATGGATTGCTTTGCTGTTTACAAAAATAATGATCAAAGTTTAGATATCAATTCTGAGCAATTGTTTTCTAAATTAAGCGAACTGAACCATGTTAAATCTATTCAGAGTTTATTTTTGAGTTAGTGGTAATACGTGAAGTTGGATGACTGCTAGAAGAGTCATGAGAGATTAAAGCGCTTCTGAAGTACCAGAAGTGCAGTGTGCGGTAAAAATGGCACTTATTACACTCATGGCACTTACTAAATATACGGCACTAGTTGAGTTACTTGGCAAAAATTAAATTTTTAGAATTCAAGGCTTAAGTTGGGCTCTTATTTCACCGGACTTATTCGCCGCGCTATGTACGTTCACATAAAGACTTCCATTCTTAAGACTTTGCATTTGCGCCTCGCTTAACTTTGCACCCGCTGGAGTTGACCATACGTTATCGGCCGTCTTTGTCAAACCAATAATGACTGGACCATTTTGTTGACCTGGAGCCGCTTCGTGAATATGTGCCATGGTGGCATCCACTCCGCTTGTAGTAATACTTCCGCTAACTGATCCGTCTGGGGCAACTGTAATAGTTCCACTGCCACTAGCGCTGGTAGTAACCGGTGGAACTTCTTGGGCTCCGCTTAATGAAATTTTCATGGACTGGGCATTAGCGCCAAAAAAGGCTAGTGCTAAAGAAATACCACATAAAAAACGTGAATGACAAAATCTAAAATTCATTTAGTTCTCCAGAAAAAATGTTAATTAAAACTGCTAAAAACCGTGCTCATCTTACACCTATTTCCCCCTCCGACTAAATAGACTAATCCCTAAAGTTAAGCCTAGACAATCTTTCTTGGGTGCCCCCTATCGTTTAACCTGAGAGCTAATACCCTTAGGCCAAAAGGGACGCTATAACGGCTATCCAGCGAACTGGTTGACAAAGATATTTATATATTTTGGTCAACAAAAACAAACCTGCATTCGTTGAATACTTACTCCTAAACAAGGAGTTTATTAACAACTTAAAGGTCAACAAAATGAATAAATTACTCGCAACTCTCCTCCTCAGTGTAGCTACAGTATCTTCTTTTGCTGCCACGACGGCGCCGACCACAGAGGTGTCAAAAGAAACTACAAAAGCAGCACCTGCAGCGTCCAAAGCGGCCGAGGTAAAAGCAACTGATACCAAAGCTGCTAAACCCTCAAAAGCTCTACAAAGAGTTTCTAAGGCAAATACATCAAAGACTCAGGCCCTCCAGGCCAAATCTTCAGTATCCATTAAGTAATTCTTAAATGGCTTTTGAATTCTGCCCCCATCAGCTTTATTTCCTGATGGGGGCAGGTTAACTTTTTGAATGTTCAAAATTAGATAAATCTGTATCGAGCTACATTAAGGTTATGATTAATTAGTCATTACCACCCGCTGCTGCCTGGGTCACCTTTAAATGGCCCAGCCAAGTCGGGCGTAATCCACCCCCCATAAAACCCACCACCTTGAGGTACTACTTTGGCTCCGCCAACCCAGCAATCAAGATCTTTTGCATAAAAGGCAATACATTCAGCCAAGGGTTCTGCGCCTTTCAAAGGGCTTGGGTAACTCCAGGCAACTGAGCTCAATTGATCTGAATTACTTACCAAATGCCAGTATTTTGCTGGCCCCTTCCATTCACAAAAAGATCCATCACCAGCAGATTGCAAAAGAGTAATATTGACGTTGCTCATGGGAATGTAAAAAGTTGGGGGATGGGAGGTCTCACGCACTGCCCATGACGCATTGGTCCTCGCCACTTCAAGTTGACCCCACTTAACGATGATCTCTCGATTTTCTCGAACTATTTCTGGCGGCCGTGGGAAGTCCCAAACAGAGATCTGATCTGCAGAGGGCTTGGCTGCGAAAGGCGGACGCTCAAGTCCACGCCATTTCCACTGTGCGCGAGCTTGTGAGAGTTGAGAGGGAGTTAAATTCATTTGACTTATGTGTTAGATGTAGATTAACGGCGACATTTGTAAAGCGCAAAAGTCCTGCGCCCGTACTCAGGCATATCCTCTTTTACGACTGTGTCTGCACCACCGTCTATGGCGCTATTTCTGGCCATTTGAAGTAAATTCGACTCAATAACGTCTGCACTTCTTGTGTAAAAGCCAACTTGAGCTAAAACGCTAACGGTAACTCTACCCTTAGAGAAACAGGAGGCTACATTACTTGCCGATTGAAGGTCTACAGTCTCTGCGCCTGGGCGGGACTCGATCATATTAGATGCGCAACCCGCAAATATCAATAAAAAAAGAAAAGTAAGGGACTGGTTGATTGATTTTTTGAAATTCATAAAATGGTTAAATATAAAAGTTTAAATATAAATGTTCTAAGTGATTTTGATTTTGAACGGTAAAAATGAAAGTAGGGCGTTTAACTCGCGATATTACAGGGAATTCACTATGACACTGAGTAGCCAAGATAACTTAGTATGCATTTGAAGTCTTTATTATCATCATTTTAGGATTCGATCAAATTTTATGAACTCTGAAGTCAAAATACAAACACAATCACGTAGAGATGTCCTCCAAGTTATGGGGGCTGCGACTATTACCGCAATGGGTCTAGAAGGATGCGCTCAGCAGCCCGTGGCCGTTGCAACCGAAGTTCGTTATTCCAGCGGTACCGAACCACCAAAGACCCAGTTACCCATCAATGCAACCGATTGCCACCATCACATCTATGATGCCAGATTTCCAGCTGATAAAACTGCAGTTTTAAAACCCAAAGATGCTTACGTATCAGACTACAGAGCGCTTCAAAAGCGCCTAGGGCTTACACGTAACGTGATCGTACAACCCTCCACCTACGGAACCGACAACCGTGTAACTTTAGAGGCAATGGCAGTTTTTGGGCTTCAAAACTGCAGGGGTGTTGCGGTGGTGAACACAGAAGTAAGCGATGCCCAGTTAAAGATGATGCATGAGCTAGGTATTAGGGGTATTCGCTTTAACTTAGCCCAGGGAGGTGTAACCTCTCCCGATATGGCACCTAGTCTAGCCAAACGCATAGCGCCTATGGGATGGCACTTACAGGTGAACGCTCCACCTCAAGTCATATTTGATAACAAGGCTATTTGGAGTAATTTGCCCATTTATGTGGTTTTCGACCATCAGGGACATATGCCTCATCCCAATGCCATGAATCATCCAACTTTTGGCCTGATTCAAGACTTGATCCAAAAAGATAAAGCATATGTCAAGCTAACTGGTTTTTATAACGAAACTAAAGTTGGCCCTCCGACTTATTCAGATAGCGCACAAGTTGCTAGTGTTTATGCAAAAGATGCACCTGAGCGCTGTGTTTGGGGAACCGATTGGCCTCATCCAACTGAGGGTTATGAAAATAAACCCAATGATGCTTACCTCTTGGACGCGTTTGCTCAGGCTGTACCCAATGAGAAAGCAAGAAACAAAATCTTAGTGGATAACCCAGCTAGGTTATATCAATTCTCTTGATTTCGGCTTTATATAGAGCTAATTAATTTTCAGATTTAAACGATCAAAGAGTCAAGGTTAAGCGCCTACGTGCGTAAAGCCTTTCTCTTTGGCTTTATCCTGAATTCGAATCAAAAAAATACTAAATTCGAATTTACATGAGTCAATTTTGAGCCTGTCAACAACTCGCATTTAAGATATCATGGCAATCCGCCAGATGCAACTAAACGACATCTGCTAAATACAATTTGAGTTGCTGATTTGAGCAAACTTTGAAAAAAATTCAACCTTACCAGATCGCTGTTCAAGCTTTTTTTACTTTCTTGCTGCTATTGAGTTGGCCTGCTCATTCGCACGATTTGGTTATCGCTAGTAAACGATTTACTGAGTCATACATACTTGCAGAGCTTATAGCTAACTCCATAAAAGATAAGGCCCAATTGCAAGTTCAAATCAAACAGGGATTGGGTTCTACGGGTATTGTGTTTAATGCCCTGAAGGAGGGGGAAATTGACCTGTACCCAGAGTACTGGGGAACATTAACCCAGGAAATCTTAAAAACAGAATCTAAGCAATCGATTGCGCAAATTAATTTAATGCTTTTACCGATGGGACTAAAAGCTGGGTATTTTTTGGGATTCAATAATACCTACGCGCTTGCGATAAGCGGTAGTCTTGCAAAGCGGTTAAATATTCACTCCATATCTGATCTGCAAGCTCACCCTAATTTGCGGATGGGGCTATCGCAAGAGTTCTTGGCCAGGCAAGATGGATGGGCTGGATTAGCTAAGGCCTACGACTTAAATGCATTTAAGCCCTCCGGCTTGGAGCACGGACTTGGGTACCAAGCAATTGAGAGCAACCAAATTGATGTGATGGACGCTTACAGTACTGATCCTTTACTTGCTAACGGGAAAATGGAGCTTTTAAAAGACGACAAACAGTACTTTTCATCTTATCAGGCGCTCTTGCTTTACAGAATAAGTACTGTTGAATCCAATCCAAAAATTCTCATTGCTCTTAATTCTTTGACAAACTCTTTATCTGAGCAAACGATGCAATCCCTTAACGCAGGGGTGGAGGTGGAGCGTGAAAACCCTGCCTTTGTTGCCAAGAGTTATTACTCTTCTTCAAATTCAATCGATAACGCCCTTCCTGGTCTCAAGACACTAAAGGACAATCAGTCTAACAGCTCATCTCCTCTTAGGCCATTCACTTCATTTATAAACTCGTTTTTAACTTACGATTTTCTTCGCCTCACCTATCAACACTGTATATTGGTATTTGCATCTTTACTGTGTGCAGTCTTTTTAGGTATTCCTATAGGTGTGTGGGTCTATGCAAAACCAGTTTCAGGTCGTTATGTATTGGGCGTTATGGGTGTTGTTCAGACGATACCTGCACTAGCACTCTTAAGTTTTTTGATTTTGCTTGTTCACTCTATAGGATTTTTACCAGCATTTATTGCATTATTGCTCTATGCATTACTACCCATTATTGAATCAACCCACTCTGGATTGCAACTTGTGGATCCGGCGGTTAAAGAGGCCTCTAAAGCGTTGGGTGCTGGTTTTTGGATTCAGTTGATCAAAATTGAACTACCGCTATGTCGGCCCTCTCTTTTTAGTGGTATTCAGGTCGCAGCTGTTTGGACAACTGGAACAGCTACGATAGCAGCTTTTGTTGGGGCAGGGGGCTACGGGGAGAGGATTGCACAGGGACTATCAACCAATAATACTGAACTCATGCTTGAAGGTGCAGTCCCTGCAGCACTCTTCTCGCTCATCATGAGAGTATTGATTTCATCGATTGGTAGGCACCGAAAATAGTCAACCGCTGACTAATTTTGAACGTTAGCTTAAATCTTTAGCAAGCCTGAGTCCAGTCAATTGCCATCTGGCATGTGTAGGAAAGAAATTGCGGTAACTTACTCTTGAGTGATCAGGACTCGTAAAAGCAGAGCTTCCCCTGAGCACCATTTGATTGACCATAAATTTGCCGTTGTATTCACCCGCAAGTCCACTCCAAGGTCTGTAGCCAGGGTAGGGGGTGTAATTACTACAAGTCCACTGCCAAACATTACCAAATAAACCCTTGAACATATTAGCCTGCGTTGCAGCAAAAACTTCCCATTCAAACTCAGTGGGAAGACGAGCTCCACGACAGTCGGGCAAACTCTCACTCGCCCATCTGGCAAATGCGTCTGCCTCAAAGTAACTAATGTGGGTGACGCATTCGCTACCCACCAGTGGCAAATTCCCTCTTAGTGAGAATTGATTAAAGTCACTTAGCTGAGGCGCCGCTTTAATCGATTCAGCGTTATTAGAATGACTAGAACCACCGGCACCGTCAGCACCGTCAGCACCGTCAGCACCGTCAGCACCCTGAGCACTTTCGTTCCAGTACATGGGCTGTTTGATTCTCTCCCTTTGGACCCAAGCCCACCCCTCATCAAGCCAAAGACTAGAATTTTGGTATCCACCGCTTCTCATAAACTCAAGCCACTCAGCGTTTGTGACCAAGGAACTTCTCATGGCGCTTTTCTGAACATAGACTGAATGTCTTGGACTTTCATTGTCAAAGTGAAACCCCTCGCCCTCAAATCCCACTTGATTCAGCCCATCTTTAAGGCCAATCCATTGAGGTTCATTGGTTACAGTATTTAAAGAACGGGGTACTTTTGAGTAAACTGGGTGTAGTGAGTTGTTGGAGAATAAATGCTGAAGATCAGTTTGAATTAGCTCTTGATGTTGTTGCTCATGGTTGATACCAATAGTAATTAACCACTCTATCTCCTGAGTAGGAGCATTGTTTAAAAGGTTTACAACCCTTGAATCAATATTTTTTCGCCACTCAAGAACCTCCTCAAGGGAGGGACGAGTCAGTAAACCTCTCTTAGCTCTTGGATGTTTATCCCCAATGATGTTGTAATAACTATTAAAAAGCACCGCGAATTCTGCTCTCCAATACTTAAAGTCTGACTCAAACTGTTTGAGCACCATAACTTCAAAGAACCAAGTCACGTGCGCTAAATGCCATTTGGTCGGGCTTGCATCATCCATTGACTGTGATTGACAGTCCTCTGGAGTTAAGCCCATCAGGAGATTGGTGGAGTAGTCTCTGGTTTTTTGGTATAAATTCACCAAAGAATCAGGTGCATCAGAGGAAGATAAATTAGCTGGCATATAAAAGAGCAAAGAAATTTTGTGGATCTGTCCAGGACGTAAAGGACTTGAAGCCAGCTGATCTGAGTAAGCTTTTAATTGAATCTAAAGTGTATTTATGTGAATTCTCAGTGTGAATCAATTCGCCGCGCTTAAATACCCGCTTATGCTCTTTCCAAGTCACGGTGGTATTGATTAATGCTTCAAGGTAGAGTTCAACTCTTTGCAGACTGTGATTGATTTTAATGGTATGTTTGAACTCGGATACATCAAAGTCAGAGCCGATTTGAGAATTAATAGCCCTCAGTATATTAAGGTTAAAAGCCGCGGTTAACTTTAAAGGGTCGTCATAAGCATCGATTAGGACTTTATCCTCTTTCATGAGATCAACTCCAATTAGGAGACCTTGATCATGGATTTGGGCGTGAACCTGAGTCAGTAAATGGGCTGCGTCTACTGGGATGAAGTTCCCAATACTTGATCCTGGGTAGAAGAAATTGTTGTTCCTATCCGCAATGTCCATGGGCAATTGGAACTCTTTAGAGAAATCCATTCCAATCCCGAACATTTCGATTTGCGGGTATTTATTCTGAAGTTGGGGTAGTATTTCTTTTAAATAATCAATTGAGAAATCGATTGCTACATAAGATGCGGGTTTTAACGCATTAAACAGGGATTCTGCCTTTTGGCAGTTACCCGCTCCCAAGTCAACGAAACCCTTGCCGGTACCAAGTTCCTCTGCAATCTCTAATTGGTAGCGATCCAATATCTCTTTTTCTTTCTTTGTTGGATAATACTCAGGAAGTAACGTAATTGCTGTGAATAGATGTGAGCCCAACGAGTCGTAAAGAAATTTGGGTGATATCGTGGCCGATTCAGACAACAACCCGAGTTCAATTTCACTGGATAAGCTTTGTTGGTTCAAGAACTGGGTTTCAGTCAGGTATTTGGGTACTAACATTAATAAATTTTAAGTTTCGCAGAGAAATCTGTATCAATTAGGTAAAAAGAGATGAAAGCAATTTGGAACAACAAAATTGTAGCAAGTTCAGACGCAACCGTGGTTGTAGAGGGTAATCATTATTTTCCTGCAAGTTCTATTAATAAAGAGTTTTTTAAACCCTCAGATAAGCAAACCGTATGCTCTTGGAAGGGCGTTGCAAGTTATTATGATGTTGAAGTTGATGGACAATTAAACCCTGCAGCGGCTTGGTACTACCCAAATCCTAAGGCTGAAGCTATGAACATTGCAGGTTATGTTGCATTTTGGAAGGGAATTAAAACCAATGAGTGAACCATCTATTTAATTCAATTAAACTGAATTAAACTGAATTAAATTACATTTGCGTAAGTCCCTAGTCTTTATCTAGCGATAAAAACTATAAATCCGTTGTCTTTTTAGTAGATCGGCTTTTTAGTTTTCAATTTCACCTGTATTTGATTGCCTGGATGGTCTGGTTTGATCTGACTATCGATCAACTCTAACAATTGATCTTCTAAAATTAATGTTATTGATTTATCTCAAATTCTTTAAAATCAAAAACTTATAGTATTAGAATAAAGAAAGATTTTTGATTACTTCGGTTGACTTTCGGTGTCTTTTGGTGTCTTTTGGTGATTTTTAATGACTCACCTCTGAAGTAACAATTGATTTTTTTCCTAAGTTTCGGTGCCCTTCAATCTGTGCAAATGTGAATCCTAGATAAAGGACTGCAAAATGTATGACACTCAACATAAAAATGTAACTTATAAACATTTCTCAGTTGCGCAGGTCAGAAGTTGGGTCCTGATCATATTCTGCCTTCACGTTTACTTGGTGATTTTTGGATTCCTGTATTTTGGATGCATCAATAAATCCCTTAATGCGCGTACATTTACCCAAGCGCTTGAATTATCTGAGAGGGCTTTTTACTTATCCCATGTGCAGGCTGGCGAAATGACTACATCCATCTCTGTCTCCGCCACCGTTTTACCTGGCGCAAGGATGACGTCTCATTTTCAGGCAAGCCAACTCACCATTACCCCTGCTGATGTAAGAAGAGGTTATGTTGATGTTGGTGCGGCTTCAAACTTTTCAGTACTGACTAATAGCCGCAATGGATACACCCTAGAAGTGAGTCCCATTGGATACATCTATGAGTCAGTTAAGATTGATGGATTGGGGGCGTCAGTTGAGGTTAGTGGAGACGGTGGGGCAATCGTAAAAAGGGCTTTAATCACACCTGCGATGTCATTTCAGCTCAGTTACAGATTCATATTGCGTTCAGATGTTCAAGCAGGTGTTTATAGTTGGCCAATACAACTCTCAGTGCGTGCACTGTCTTAGGTACTGAGAGACTAAATTTAAGCCTACTAAAAGTTGATGCTGACAGTAATATTGTCAAAGTAACTGCCAACACTTAAATCTTGCCCAGAAAATATCTGTCCATAAATTGTTAATGTCGTTGAACTATTATTATTGACGCCCACAGTTGCACTTATACCGGTACCGTCCCCCCAAACTACTGTTCTAGAGGCGTTCGTGTAAAGGTTGTATTGCATCATTTGGGTATCAGCACCATTCATTGAACGGATTGTAAAACTTCCACTTTGACCGCTACTAAGACTAACATTAGGTGCGGTATCAGAACCATTGCAGTTAACAGTAACGGTGCCAACTCCACTTGTATTTGCCAAGGGTGAAAAAACTTCATATTGTCCAAAGCTGATGGGAGTTGCCATGATAGAAGTGCAATAAGCAGCAGCCAGGGTAGGTTGCAGGGCTAGGTAAAGTGCTGCTAGCATAACGCAAATTGATCTCGAAATTGCAGAGTACATAGAATGCTTTTCGCAATCTAGATTTTCGTAATTTAGATTTTCTTTATATGATTTAATATGCAGATTAGTACTCTCACTAAATTTTATAGTCCCATGCTGTTGGTTTACATTAGTTGATGTATATTTAGAACACTTCATGTTTTTAATCCTTTGAGAGCTTACAAATGACGATGCCAAGGTCTGGCAGGGGGTCAGCAGTAATGGGGAAATGAACTTGGAAATTACAAATTCGATTCATCACAGTTGCGTGCATTTTCGTAATCTCACTCAAACCTGCTACGTAAACCTCTCCCCCATATCCAACGGTGAAGATTTCCTCAACTCCATCTATGTTTACAGCACTACCTAGCGGCACGGGGAGGCCATTTTCCAAATTAAGTGTAAAAGTGGCACCTTTGGAGCGTTCGACGGGAAATTTGACCTCAATACCACTACGAAAATATGGGGTTGCATTGATTTGTAGCCCCATTACTTTTGCATCTAATGGGAGATCCTCTTGATTAATTGAAATAATGTTTCGGTCATAGGCTCTGAGTCGAGGTATCAAAGCATCGCCTTTACTATCCGTTCTCCCAATCAGTTGATTATCACTAAGCACGCTTACATTTGCAAACCCTGGAACGCTTGCCACAGCAAAGCTTTGATCGATCCTCCTGCCTAGATAGGTATTATTTTCTATGTATGCAACACCCCCAATGGCCTCAAGCCTAGTTGCTGTGATATCCCCACTCTTGGAGACACCTGCAAAGTAGGTACCCATGTTATTTTGCATCTCAACTAAGGCCTGAGAGGATTGGTCGCTTCTAGATTGAAGTAAATATCCAAATCCCTCACCACTCGGTAAATTTTGTTGAACAGTGCTCGTAAAAATATCTTCCTTTTGAGGTTGTGAATTTGGATTGGCTCCTCGAGTAGACTGCGCACTCAAACTTGCACTTGTCGAGCCTGAAAGTGCAATGCTAAACATAGTGAAAATTGTCGTTCCAAGATCAGAGTTGAGATCTTTAAGAGCCGAGACGCTGAACGAGCCCATTCTCCCAAGCGATGCACCGTAGCTTAGTGTCAAAATCTGTGTATCTGGAACACCGCGATTGATTTGGGATACAAAAGCAATCCCTATCGATCCCAGATGCCCATCTGAATAGCTAAGGTTTGCACTTGTTAAATTAGAGGAGGGGAGTTGCAATACGGATTGGCCTATTTGAATAAAGCTACTGTTGGTCCACTGTGATCTGGCACTCATACTCCAAGGGTAAGCAAAACGGTCAAGCCCTAACATCACCATATTACCGCTGCTGATACTTTTAGAATTAAGGAGTGCGTTCATACCGTTAAAGTTATTACTGCTTTGAACGTAATTGTTTGAGGCGTCAAATTGAGGATTGACGAATGCGTTGCTTTCTTTGCCGTAACTCTGAGCAAAGTAGGAGCTCAGTGTGCCAATTTTAGGTACTAAATAATCAACGCCTAGACCAAATGCCTCTTGACTTTGCATAGCCTCGGTGTGAAACTCAGCTGTTAAAAAGTTGCTAATACCTACTCGGTAGTTCTCTGAGAAAAGCCATCCGTGATAATCGTTGCTACTAAGACCAAAGTTGTCCCGAGCGACGCCTATTTCATAAGAAAAGCTCTCTAAACCTTTACCAAGTAAGGATTGACTTGCATAAAAGGGCTTGGAAATGATTTGCTCTCTGCCAAATAAGTCTCTCACCAAAAGATTGACCTGTCCTGCTCCGCTTACAACGGGAAGATTACTGATAGCAAAGGGGCCGGGGGGGATCGTTTGTCTTGATACTAAGGCGTTATTGATAAATACATCAACCGTGGAGGGCAGCACAGCTTGACCCGCAACACTTTGCATAGGGTAGGTAATGAAACCAGGTTGTGTTGAAAAATTAGTACCGAATTGAATTCCACCAAACCTTACCGCTCTTCCCCATGCACCGGGTGTACTGAATACATCACCTACGCGTAGGGTTTGCATTTTCTCTGGAAAATCCGATGTCCAAGTGCTGTCCAAACGAATTACTCCTGGGACTCCACTTATATTTTGAGTTAAAACGGTACTCGTACCCACCCCATAAGAATTAAATATTCCAATTTCAAATTGCCCTGACTCTTGAGCGTTACCTGTTGTTGTACCGGATGCATTTGAAGTGTACAAGTCGTAGTTGAAAAAGCCCCCTAGACTTGAGCGCTGCGGCTTGGGTAGTTGAATGTATTCTGATGTTCTGTTTGTAAGCTCAAAAGCCTCTGCTCTCACTTTTAGGGTGAGTGTTTGTTTTTCTGGGTTGTAGGTGTGGATTAAATTGGAAATTGAACTAAGAGGAAAGTAAGAGTCTCCCTCGTAATAGATCTGTGTGTTTAAATTAGGCTTTTGAAGCCTCCAACTCTCTAAGTCGATACTTCTTAGGTAAATCATTCCTGACTTATCTTCAAGAATTAAAACTGTTTTATTGAGATTTTGACCGTTGACGTCTATTTCAATCAAGCGCTCAACATAGTGACCTGAAGCTGCTAATTCACTGAGCTTTGGTACAGAGTTTTTATATGCGTTTGCTCCCTCAGATGTTGGAATATCCTCTGAGCAAGCAAACCCATGATGAAAAATCAGAAAAACGCTGAGTTGGTATGCAAAATAGCGCTGCCTAATAGTGAATGCACTGAATGCTTTTACGGCTTGTTAAGAACAAGTAAAGTATCAATGTTCTCCCCGTCTGTAAACGCCCTCAAACGTAAACGTCCCGAAGCATTGACTTTTTCAGTAGATATGGATGTTGGTTTCAAGAGCCAGTCCCTGGATTCACCTGCGAGTACATAACTTGAGCCTGCAATACTTGCCAAAGGCTGATCGCTACCAATGGTGTATAACGAGAAGTCTGAGATTTGAATGTGTGCAGTTCCCTCGTTATGAAGAGTTACTTTTAAAGAGCTATCTGCACTTGTTTCAAGTCTCCAGGTCATTTTAGGTTCAGCTCTACCTTTGCGCGGCTGAACAAAAACAGGAAGCCCGATTC